>ERZ836760.329-NODE-329-length-75422-cov-9.449136_pt1 | contig 75422 bp, 65 predicted proteins | sample MGYA00519941_ERZ836760 | MGnify/ENA primary metagenome ERZ836760 (study PRJEB31850, sample SAMEA3708807) | human gut metagenome | biome: human gut; feature: human-associated habitat; material: faeces | place: China | collected 2014 ... | reverse complement strand
AAATATTATTACCAAAAAATATTGATAAATCGTATTATATTGAACATTTTGACAAAATCAACAAGAAACAAATTAAAAACAAGTATAAAATAATAAAAACAAATAAAATACAGTTGAAATAAAGGGAAATTATGGTATAATATAACTGCAAACATCAGAAAAGTTGGAATGTATTGGATGTGAAAGGAGAAAACAAATGAGAAAGATCATAGCAAAAGTTGTACTGGCAGGAATGGTAATGAGCGTTACAGGATGCGGTGGAAAAACCATTACCCATGAAACGGAGGCAACCGCAGTTTCCGGGGCTGAGGAAAGCGGAGCTGAGGAAAAAGTGAAGGTAGGTTTTATCGTAGGAACAGGCGGACTGGGAGACCAGGGATTTAATGATATCGCATATGAAGGATTAAAGCGGGCGGAAGAGGAGCTTGGAATTGAACTTGAATATGCAGAGCCTCAGTCCGTTTCAGACTTTGAGCCGTTGATCAGTCAGTTTGCCCAGGACGGAAGCTATGATCTGATTATATCACTGGATCAGCAGTCTCAGTCTGCATTAGAGAAGATTGCTGAATTATTCCCTGAACAGAAGTTTTCGGCAGTTGATATGAATATTGAAGCTGATAATGTAAAGGTAATCAGAAAAGATTTTTCTCAGCTGGCTTTTCTTCCTGGATATTTTGCAGGTCTTTTGACAACGGATACGTCTGTTGATAAGGTAAATGAAGAAGCATGTGTTGGAATTATGATTGGTGTTGACAATCCTAATATGCAGAATGGTGTTTTAGGTTATACAGCAGGAGCAAGGCTTGCAAATCCGGATACAGAAGTATTAACCGGTATCGTGGGATCTTATGGAGATCCGGCCAAGGGAAAAGATACTGCAAAGGTTATGTATGATAAAGGTGCGGATATTGTTATGAATTTTGCAGGAAGTTCCGGTCTGGGCCTTACAAACCAGGCAAAAGAGTCAGAACGTCTGGTGATTGGCGGAACCTCCAATGTCAATGCAACGGCTCCGGATGTAATAGCAGCGTCAGCCCTGGAGCAGTTAAGTGACAGAGTATATAATGATGTAAAGGCTGTGATTGACGGAACATGGGAGTCGGGAATTGAGATGGGTGTAATTGCAAACGGTGGAGTAGACATTGCGTTTGAAGGTACAGATGTTGCTGTTCCGGAAGAGATTATAGAGAAAATCGATCATGTAAGAACGTTGATCAAAGATGGAAAACTCACACTTCCATCTTCTGTAGAGGAGATTGACGGATGGTTAGAGGAAGCAGCTGGGGTATTAAAGTAGTCACTGGCAGGTAAGTACGGCAGAATATCACTGAATTGTTGCAAAAGATAGAATTGGCGAGGTGAATCTGAAAGTGGAAGTTGTTCGATTAGAAAACATTACAAAACAGTATCCGGGAGTGCTGGCTCTTGACCATGCAAATCTGGAGATTTGCTCCGGAGAAATACATGCCCTTTTAGGAGAGAATGGAGCAGGAAAAACAACTCTTATGAAAGTGCTTTATGGAATGACAGTTCCGGATGAAGGCAAAATATACATCAATCAAAAGCAGGTAAGTTTCTCCTCGCCAATTGAAGCGATTTCAGCTGGAATTGGTATGGTGCATCAGCATTTTATGCAGGCCGAAATGCTTACTGTACTGGAAAATGTGATTGCAGGAGCGGAGCCTTCTGCAAAGGGAAAAATAAAATATGCAAAGGCACGCAGGGGTGTACAGGAAATGATCGACCGTTTTTCCTTTGATATCAATCTGGACAGCAAGATTGAGGATCTTTCGGTTGGAGAACGTCAGAGGGTAGAAATACTAAAGGTATTATACCGCGGAGGGAAGATACTGATTTTTGATGAACCGACCGCTGTTTTAACTCCTCTGGAAACAGAAGCATTTTTTACTGTTTTAAGGAAATTTAAAGAACAGGGAAAAAGTATTGTAATTATCACTCACAAATTACAGGAGGTAATGGAAATTGCGGACCGGATTACGGTTATGCGTGATGGAGTTATTACAGGACATTGCATGCCTCAGGACGTAACGATCAATGACCTGGCCTCTATGATGGTAAAGCGGGAAATAAAGGTAAACGAGCATATGAGGGCAGAGACCGTAAGTCCGGAGGTATATTTTGAAGTCAAAGATCTTCTGCTCACAGCATCAGAAAAGGTGATACTGGATCACATCAGTCTGAAAATCCACAAGGGGGAAATTCTTGGGATAGCGGGAGTAGAGGGAAATGGCCAGACGGAACTGATACGCTGTCTTACAGGCCTTCAAAAGCCGGACACCATGGAGCTGATTGTCGATGGGGAAGCCGTGACCGGAAATGCAAGTGATTTTATCCGTCAGGGGATCGGCCATGTGCCGGAGGATCGGCTGGGAACGGCAGTAGTCGAAAATGATTCAATCAGCACGAATTTAATGCTAGGATACCATTTTAAAGAGCGGTTTAGAAAAGGCAGATGGATGGACTATAATAAAGCGGATACCTTTGGGAATGAGTGCATTGAAACGTATTCAATTAAAGCGCCGTCCTCAAAGACAACCATTGCTGAAATGTCGGGAGGAAACCAGCAGAAGGTAGTTATTGCAAGGGTATTCAGCGAAAATCCCAAGGTAGTTATCTGCGCACAGCCTACCCGCGGCGTGGATATTGGATCGATAGAATATATTCATCGAAGAATGAGAGAGTTCGTAGGTACAGAGCATGCGATGCTGCTGATTTCTGCCGATCTGGAGGAAGTAAAAGCAATGAGCGACAGGATTGCAGTGATTTTTAAAGGAAGGATTGTGGCAGAGGGACCAACAGATCAATTTGATGATACACAGCTTGGATTGTATATGACAGGCGCCGGAACGGAGGAAGAGAGATGAAAAAAAGAATAGAAAAAATGATTCCTACAGTTCTTTCGCTGGCAATTGCCCTGTTTTTCGGTTCGTTTCTCTTTATGGCAGTAGGATATAATCCTGTTAGTGTATACAGCGAGATTATTTATGGGGCAGTGGGAACTCATGGTGCGGTTTTAAACTCTCTGGTACAGGCTACGCCGCTTCTGTTTACGGGACTGGCATTTGTGATTGCGATTAGAGGCGGTATAGCCAATATCGGAGGAGAGGGACAGCTGTATGCAGGTGCATTGGGCTCTGTTCTTGCGGGGATTTTTTTAAAGGACATACCGGCATATATTCATATTCCTCTTAGTCTTTTGTCAGGTATTGTATTCGCAGGATGCTGGGGGAGCCTGATTGCGGTTTTGAAAGTTTATTTCGGGGCTCAGGAAATTATTACTGCTATTATGCTGAATTATATTATGCAGTATTTTGTGAGTTTTCTGGTAAATTATCCTCTGAAAGAGGAAGGAGCAATTTCCCAGACCGTTGAAATTGCAGATACAGCGAAGCTTCCCCTTCTTTCTGCACAGTATCAGCTTTCTTCCGGGATTTTATTGGCAGTTTTCATTGCTGTAGCTATGACGTTTATTTATAAAAAAACTTTGATGGGATATGAAATGTCTATTACAGGTAAATGTAAGGCAGCTGCAAGAACCGCCGGAATTAACGTGGATAAAACCATGATAAGAACCATGTTTATCAGCGGAGCGACTGCTGGATTATGCGGTTCTGTCATGATCTTAGGAAGTGCATATCGTCTGATTGATAGTTTTTCATCCGGATATGGATTTGATGGAATTGCAGTAGCATCTCTGGCTAACGGAAGCTTTATGGGTGTCTTGCTGTCAGGAACGTTTTTTGGCGCATTGAGAGCAGGAGCCATGTATGTAAACCGTGTTGCAAAAATTCCCTATGATTTTGCGATCGTAATTCAGGCATTGATTATTGTGCTGATTGCTACGCCTTATATGTGGCATGTTCTCGGCAGTAAGCTAAAATGGAAAAAGAAGGGAGAAGCAAACTATGTCAGGTGATATGATGGTGGTTATTCAATCTTTGATAACTACAACCTTACGTATGAGTATTCCTGTCATTTTGGCCTCTCTGGCAGGCGTGTTTTCAGCAAGAGCAGGTATTGTTGCCATGGGGCTTGAGGGAATGATGTTGAGCGGTGCCTTTTCGGCAGCATATGTGACGTATATTACAGGAAACCCATTTCTTGGAATACTGGGTGGAATACTGGCGGGTGTCGTGCTATCTCTTGTTCACGGAGTTTTAGTTATAAAATTCCGCTTGGATCAGGTCATTGGAGGAATCGGTCTGAATCTGTTTGCTACAGGACTTACAACCGTTTTTATGCAGCTTGTGTGGGGGAACAGAGGAAAATCCGAAATGTTGAATACAATTCCATCCATTAAGGTTCCTGTATTGGGAAAAATTTCACCTTTGCTGCTAATTGCTCTGATTACTGTAGGTTTGGCCGGTTACGTCCTTTATAAGACTGTGTTTGGTCTCCATCTGCGTATGGTGGGTGAGAATCCGACGGCGGCTAAAACTCTGGGAATTTATGTAAATCGTATCCGGTTTCAGAGTCTTATCATTGTAGGAATTCTTTCGGGATTGTCAGGTGCATATTTATCCATCGATCATTTGAATATGTTTGTACGTGATATGGTTGCCGGCAGAGGGTTTATTGCATTATCCATTGATATTTTGGGGCGGTATACACCGGGCGGAATTTTAGCTGGAAGTCTGTTTTTCGGATTTGTGGACGCCCTGCAGCTTGTGATACAGAGTGATAAGATACCGGGACAGCTTCTCCAGATGCTTCCATATCTGGTAACGCTTCTGGCTGTAGTGCTGGCTGTAAAAGATGTAAGGCCTCCTGCGAGTATGGGAAAGGTAATTGAAGAAAAGGAGTAATATATGTTGGAAAAGCAGATTAATGAGACGGTAGAATACATCAGAAGCAAAATAGGAACCGTGCCGGAGGCGGCGATTGTTTTAGGATCAGGTCTGGGAGGTTTTGCGGATCAGCTGGAGGACGCGGTGCGCATTCCGTATGAAGAGATTCCGGGCTTTGTAAGATCTACGGCCCCAGGCCATAAGGGGCAGATTGTCTGCGGAAAGAAGAGCGGAAAAGTTGTGCTCTGTATGCAGGGCAGATTTCATTACTATGAAGGATACACCATGCAGCAGGTAACCTATCCGGTACGCGTGATAAAAGCGCTGGGCATATCAAAATTGATTTTGACAAATTCCTGCGGAGGATTAAAGTCTGAATTTGAACCGGGCGATCTGATGCTGATTACAGACCATATTAACTTTATGGGGGCAAATCCTTTGATTGGACCCAATGAAGATATGTTCGGATGCAGATTTCCGGATATGACAAAGGCATACAATAAAGAACTGGCGGAAAAGGCCAGAAAGTGTGCCGGAGAGCTTTCCATTGATTTAAAAGAGGGTACATATGTTGGATACGGCGGGCCAAGCTTTGAAACACCGGCAGAAATCCGTATGTTCCAGATGCTGGGAGGCAGCGCTGTAGGAATGTCCACAGTTCCTGAGGTGATTGCAGCGTCACATTGTGGCTTAAATGTCCTGGCATTATCCTGTATTACAAATCTGGCAGCCGGTATTTTGGATCAGCCTCTTTCAGCCGAGGAAGTAATCGAAGTAGCAGGAAAAGCGGGAAAAAAATTCACCGGATTGCTGGAAAAAATAGTAGAAATAATATAGAATAGTGAAAGAAGCGTGTTGCAGAAAATGAGTAAAGACAACTTAAATATAAAGCAGGAAATATGTGAAATCGGAAAACTGATGTATGACAGGGGATATGTGGTAAGCAATGATGGAAATATTTCTGTCAGAGTCAGTGAGAATGAAATCATTATTACTCCTTCAGGTGTCAGCAAGGGACGAATGACGCCTGATATGATGGTTACGGTTGACTTGGATGGCAATATTCTGGAAGGAAAACGCTATCCGTCCTCTGAGATGAAGATGCATTTGGCTGTATATAAAGAAAGATCGGATATAAATTCAGTGATTCACGCTCATCCGCCAGTATCTACAGCCTTTGCTGTTTGCCGGAAGCCCCTGGATCGTATGTATATGCCGGAAACGGTGTTAAATATGGGAACGATACCAGTCACAGAATATGCACTTCAATCCACCCAGGCAGTTCCGGACTCGCTGAAGCCGTTTGTAAACGGAAACGGCGCTTTGATTGCGAATCATGGAGTAATTGTATGGGCCCAGGATTTGTGGGGGGCATTTCACCGGATGGAAACTGTAGAGCATACCGCTAAAATCTATATGAACATACAGATGATAGGGAATGGCTGTGAACTGTCAGAAAAGGAGCTGGAAGAACTTTATAGTTTAAGGGAATATTACAAAAAATTAGCAGAAGAAAGAAAAGAGTAAGGTAAATATGTTAGCTCCTGAAAGAAGAAATCAGATATTAAATTTGGTAATCCAGAAAAAAAGCGTATTGGTCAAAGATCTGAGTATGATGTTTGACGTAACAGGTGAGACCATCCGGAAGGATTTGGCAGTTTTAGAAAAAGAAGGCAAAATATTAAAGACGTACGGCGGAGCGTATGTCTGCGACGGAGTTCAAAATGAGATACCGATTACATTGAGGGAAAGCCTGTATACAGATGAAAAAAAGGCGATCGGTGCTGTCTGTGCCTCTCTGGTTCAGAATGGAGATACAGTCAGTCTGGATGGAAGCACAACATGCCTTCATATTGCTAAAAATCTTATAGACCGCACAGATGTGACTGTATTGACAAACTCACTCAGAATTGCAGATGTATTTTCAGATTGCCCAAATATTCGGTTGATTTTATCTGGAGGTGAGCTGAATCAGGAAATCCAGTGTTTTGTAAATCATGGAAGCGAAGAAATGTTATCCAGATATTTTGTAGATAAATGTTTTGTTTCCTGCAGGGGGATTCATATGCAGACCGGCATTACAGATGGGAGTGAAAGTAATGGAAGAATCCGCCGTATTATGCTGGAGCATGCAAAGCAAAAATATTTGGTTGTAGACAGTACAAAGATTGATTTGATCAATTTCTATCGGATTGGTACCTTTGATCTGGTTGATGCTATGGTAATCGATAGACTGGATTCAACCAATTGGAAAAACTTTATTTATGAGAAGGGGATTCGGTTGATAGAGGCCGGGAAGGAAAATGAAAATGGATAGAGAGATTGCATTATCAGTAAAATATAATGATGGACGGCTGTTCTTTCTGAATCAGACGCTGCTTCCGGAAAAGGAAGAATATGTGGAAATAACAAATGAAACGGAAGCGTGGACGGCAATCAAACGGCTGGTGTTAAGGGGGGCACCGGCAATCGGAGTAGGAGCGGCATATGCATTAAGCGTCTGCGCAGACCATTTGGAAACAGAGGAGGTTTCCTCCTTTTGTAAGGAAGTACATCGGATTAAGGAGTATTTAAACAGCTCCAGGCCTACGGCTGTAAACTTGTCATGGGCTCTTAACCGGATGGAGAACCGGATGCTTTCAGGAAATAAAGAAAGCACAGCCGAGTTAAAGGCGGTTTTAAGAGAAGAGGCTGAAGCAATCTATAATGAAGATGTAATGCTGTGCCGTAAAATTGGTGAAGCAGGTCAGGAAATTATGAAGGACGGCATGGGGATTCTGACCCACTGCAATGCGGGAGCGTTGGCAACTTCACGTTATGGAACTGCTCTTTCTCCCATCTATGTGGCGCAGGAGAGAGGGCTTAATGTACGCGTATTTGCAGATGAAACCCGTCCGCTGCTGCAGGGAAGCAGACTGACCGCATATGAACTTACAAGAGCAGGTGTTGATACAACCGTGATTACAGACAGTATGGCTGCAGTTGTTATGAAAAAAGGATGGGTAGATGCTGTGATTGTAGGAGCCGACCGTATCGCTGCCAATGGTGATGCGGCCAATAAAATTGGAACCTATGGCGTAGCTCTTCTTGCCAAAGCTCATAATATTCCATTTTATGTTGCGTGCCCATATTCTACAGTGGATATGAATACGCCTTCAGGAGAGGATATTGTAATTGAGGAGAGAGCTGCTGAGGAAGTATTGTGTGGTATGGGAAAGCAAACTGGACCGAAAGAGGCAAAAGTGTTTAATCCGGCCTTTGATGTTACTCCCCATGAGCTGATTGCGGGAATTATTACGGAAAAGGGAATTTTGAGAGCTCCATACAATGAAAGCCTCAGAAAGCTTGATTGCAGATAAAAAGAACAGGAGAAGCTTAAATGATGGAGTATACTGCAGATGAGATTATTAAACGTCTGGGAATGCAGCCGCACAGAGAGGGCGGGTGGTATCGCTTTGTCTGGAAGAATGAGCAGACAGTAGCGGAGGGAGCCCTGGGCGATAGATATAAAGGGGAACGCTCTGTTTGTAGCCTGATTTATTATCTTTTAAAGGAAGAGGAAGTATCAAGATGGCATCAGCTAAAGTCTCCTGAAATCTGGACCTGGCATTGTGGAGATTCTCTGGTTATGACATTGGGTGGAGAGAAGGAAGAACCGGACGGAAACACCCAGGTAAGGATTGGAGATAAACTGGATCAGGGAGATACATTCCAGTTTGTAGTACCGGGAGGTATCTGGCAAACCACCCAGCTGGAGCAGGAGTCAGAAAGAAAACATGGATTTGCTCTTGTGTCCTGCATTGTTTCTCCGGCTTTTACGCCGGAAGACTGTTATTTGCCGGATCCCTTATTTTGAAAAAGCGGAGGATGAGTCTATATGTTTGAAGGAAAAACAGCAGTTGTCACAGGAGCCGGAAAAGGTCTGGGACAGGCAATGGCAGTTGCATTGGCGCGTGCAGGCGCGAAGCTTATCGGTGTTGATATTGGAGATATGACGGAAACATCTCGTATCATAGAGGAAAATGGTGGAACATTTACAGCAGTGAACGCAGATTTAAGCAAAACCGGCCAGATTCCGGAGCTGGCAAAAAAGCTGGAAGGAATTTATGGAAAAGTTGATATTCTGGTCAACAATGCAGGCGTGATTTACAGAAGTCCGGCGGAGGAATATCCGGAAGATGGTTTTGATTTTGTAATGAATCTGAATGTGAAAGCTTTGTTTCTTCTTACCAGGGAAATCGGCGGCTGCATGAAGCAGCGCGGCTGGGGCAGAATTATCAATGTATGCTCCATTCAGTCTATGCAGGGAGGAAACGGCGTATCTGCCTATGCAGCGAGCAAACATGCGGTAGCCGGTATTACCAGGGCATTTGCAAATGAATGGGGAAAATACGGAATTACTGTCAATGGAATTGCTCCGGGCTATATGGTGACGGATAATACAGATAAACTGCGGGCCCAGAAGGAGAAGGCGGCAGCGATCACATCCAGAATCCCGGTGGGACGCTGGGGACAGCCATCCGATTTGATGGGGCCGGTTGTATTTCTGGCTTCTGAGGAAGCTGCTTATGTAAATGGTCATCTTTTAGTAGTAGACGGTGGTTATATGAACGCATAAATTTGAAAGCTGCAGGGAACATCGAGGATCAGCCCTGATACTCCCTGCAGCTTTCCCTTCCTGCAATATAAAACGGAAAGCTGATTTTCATCGGCAGGGTATGGCCGCCTTCGATTCGGTCGATGAGTGTTTTTGCGGCCATTTTTCCCATCTCTTCGATGGGGATGTGGACCGTGGTGAGCATGGGAGTCAGATACTGGGCCGTATCAATATCGTCGATGCTGATAATGGAGATATCCTCCGGTATCTGAAGTCCGTGCTCCTTTACGGCACGCATGGCCCCGATCGCGGTCATATCGTTGGAGCAGAACCAGGCTGTGGCATCGCAGTCTCTGTCGAACAGGATATTGGCTCCCTGGTATCCTCCTTCGGAGGAGAGCTTTACATTGCTGATATATCCCTTTAAAATAGGGATTCCTGCATGTTCGAGAGCCCGGCAGTATCCGTTATAGCGCTCTTCTTTATCTGTTTCGCCGATATAGGCGATTTTTTTATGTCCAAGTTCAATGAGACGGCTGACTGCAGCATAAGCGGCCTGACCGCCGTCGCAGATGATCTGGTCATATTTGGCGTCCAGGCTGTTGAGTCCGGCATACACAACATACTTAAAATACTGTTTTAAAAACTTTAACAGCTCTTTATCGCACCGTCCCAGGACCGCTACGCCGTCTGCCTGATTGTCTTCAATGAGGCGGAAGGTGCTGGGATGGTGGATATCAAAGGCGGAAAAGGTATATTTTAATATATAGCCGTGGCGGAACGCCTCTTTTTCGATGCTCCTTGCAAGAGGAGTAAAGAAGCTGTCAGCGGCTCCATCCTCTACTCTGGCAAACAGGCAGGCAAGCGAGCGGGATAAGGGTTCTTTCTCAGTGGAAGAGCCTTTTTTTAGTTCCCTGGCTGTATGATTTGGGGTATAGCCGGTGCGCCGGACGATTTCCCAGATTTTGTCCTGAACCTCTTTCCCGGCCGGAGATTTGCTGCTTTTATTGATTACCCGCGATACGGTGGAAATGGATACGCCTGCCTCGGCAGCGATTTCCTTCAGTGTCATGCGATTTCCTCCTTACCCACTGATGCTATGATGTAAGTATACATGATAAAAACACAAAAAAATAGAGCCAAACGCAAAAATGAAAGAAAAAATAAGAGAAAACAAGGCAAACGTTTGGGTAAATAGGCAGTGACTATTTTGTACAACATGATATACTGAAACAATAAGAAACAGAAATGATTTGGCAAAGACGACAAAAATAAGAGCCAAAAATAAAAAACAGGAGGAAAAATTATGGCTTCTGATGAAAACAGGAAGAAAGATCATGCGCAGCGGGATATCATCAGCCGTATCCCCAACTGGGGCTGGCTGCTTATTTCCTTTCTTGCAGCGATGCTTCTGTGGAAATGGCTGTCTGTGAATCCGACTACGGCCCGCAGCTTTCCCTTTGCGCCGGAGGTGCTGGCGTCCCTGGGTACCATGATCGAGCGAGGCGTACTGTGGCAGGATTTCAGCAGCAGTATGATTTCCGTGGTGATGGGCTTTGTCCTTGGCTTTGTTACATCGGTTCCGGTAGCCTTTCTCATGGCCTGGTACCGGCCGGTGCGCTACATTGTAGAGCCGTGGATCCAGTTCATCCGTAACATCCCGCCTCTGGCCTATGTTCCGCTGGTGGTTATTTCTGCCGGAGTAGGAAGACGGCCTCAGGTCATCGTGATCTGGCTGGCAACCTTCCTTATTATGACCGTGACGATTTATCAGGGTGTGCGCAACGTAGACGAGACCTTGATCAAAGCTGCAAAGGTGCTGGGCGCAAAGGACAGCGATCTGTTTGTAAAGGTTATTTTCCCGGCCACGACTCCATTTATCATTACCGCAGTCCGCCTGGGCGTATCCGTAGCTCTTACAACCCTGATCGCCGCTGAGTCTACAGGCGCGATCGCAGGTATGGGAATGAGGATCCGTTCTTAAAAATGTCATGTTCGGCCTTAAATTAAAGGGGATGAAGGATGACGAGGCAAGAGAGGTTGCCATGAAGTACATAAAGATGGTACAGCTGGAGGATTTTGTGGATGCTTATCCAAAGGAACTTTCCGGCGGCATGAAGCAGAGGGTAGCTATTGCCAGAGCCTATGCGGTACAGCCGGAGGTGCTTTTGATGGATGAACCCTTCGGAGCCTTAGACGCCCAGACAAGGACGCAGCTTCAGTCAGAGCTGATCAAAACGTGGCAGGAGGAGAAAAAGACCTGTTTCTTTATTACACATGATGTAGAGGAGGCTGTTATCCTTGCAACCAAGGTTATTATTATGAGTGCAAGGCCGGGCCGTATCAAAAAGATCGTAGATATCAACCTTCCGTATCCGAGAACACAGGAAATGAAGATGGAGCTTCCGTTCCTGGATCTTAAGACGTATATCTGGGGTGAAGTATATAAGGAGTATCTGGAAGTAAGAAAGTAATAGGAGCAAAATGGTAAGTGTTTCAAAACTATATCATTTATTTTAAGGAGGATACAAATCTATGAAAAAACGTTTTTTAGCAGCAGCAATGGCAGCAGTAATGGCATTGTCCGTGACAGCCTGCTCCGGCGGAAGTTCTGCTCCTGAGACAAAGGCTCCGGAGTCTGCGGAAGCATCCAAGGCAGAGGAAACGTCCAAGGCTGAAACTGAAAAGGAGACAAAGGCAGAAGAGGAAAAGACAGAGGCAGCGGCAGAGGCAGAGCCCATTACATTAAATATTGCATATATGCCAAACTATGGAAGCCTTTGGTCTGTGGCGGCAGCACAGGCTCAGGGATTCATGGAAGAAGAAGGAATTAAGCTGAATCTGGTATCCTTTGCAGATGGCCCTACCATCATTGCGGCGATGGAGTCCGGCAGTATTGATATCGGCTATATCGGACAGGGCGCACACAAGCTTTGTGTCAACGGCCAGGCCAAGATTTTTGCATTGTCCCATATTTCCAACGGCGACGCTGTGATCGGCGGATCAAGTGTGAAGACCATGGAAGATTTAAAGGGTAAGAAGGTGGCTTATTCCTCCGGTACATCCAGTGAGGATATTTTAAATAATACACTTACAAAGGCCGGTATGACCATGAGCGATATCCAGGCCGTTGATATGGACGCATCCGGTATTGTTACGGCAATGATTTCAGGCGGCGTAGATGCCTGTGCTACCTGGTCTCCAAACAGCTTAAAGATCATGGAAGAGATTCCGGAGGCAACCAAGCTGGCTGATAATATGACCTTTAAGGATACTACCGTTTCTCTGGCAAGCTGGATCGTAACTCCAAAGTATGCAGAGGAGAATCAGGATACCATCCTTCGCTTTACAAAAGCGCTCTTTAAAGGAATGGATTATGCGGCAGACGATCACTATGAGGAGACTGCAAAGGCAGTTGCCGATATTACAAAGACAGATGAAGCAAGCGTATTTGACCAGAGAGGCGATGCAGACTGGCTGACCGGAAAGGAAGTATCAGAAGGTGCAGCAGACGGAACCGTAGAGAATTACTACAAGATCCAGCAGGAGAATTTCATTGCCGGAGGACAGGTGGAAAAGGAAGTTCCTGTAGCAGATTATGTAATGCTTGACAATATGATCGAAGCAGGTAAGTAAAAATCATTGCAGGGAGCGTCCTGGGGGCCGGTTGGGGCGCCGGACGCTCTCTTTATGGCGGAAAAATGGCAGAAGGGCCGGCGTGACAGGGAAAGGAGCAGTTATGAAACACGACTATTACAGCTATACAAAAGAGCAGCTTTTGGAAAATCCAAAAATGAAGCTGTTTTGCTTGGAGGATAATGCTGCTGTATTTAAACAGATGGCAGAGCAGATGGCAGAAGAGATCAAAGCTCATAATGCAGAGGGAAAGCACACCGTCTTTATCTGTCCGGTAGGGCCGGTGGGACAGTATCCGTATTTTGTGGATCTGGTAAATGAGCAGAATATCAGTCTTAAAAATGTATGGTTTATCAATATGGACGAATATCTGGATGATGAGAAGCGCTGGGTGCCGGAGGATCATCCTCTGAGCTTTCGGGGCTTTATGAACCGTACCGTATATGACAGAATACGCCCAGAGCTTGTGATGCCCAAAGAACAGCGGGTATTTCCGGATCCTTTTGATACGGAACGGGTCCCAAAACTGATTGAAGAGCTGGGAGGCGTGGATATTGCCTTTGGAGGAATCGGCATTAACGGCCATGTGGCTTTTAATGAAGCAGATGCGTCGCTGACCAATGAGGGATTTCTGGCTCAGAAGACCCGTGTGCTTGCAATTACCCCTGAAACACGGACGGCCAATGCCATCGGAGATTTTAACGGAGCTCTTGAGGATATGCCTCATTACTGCGTAACCATTGGTATTTATGAGATCGCTCATGCGAGAAAAATCCGTCTGGGCTGCTTTAGAAACTGGCATCGGGCAGTGGTGCGGAGGGCCGCATACGGTGAACCGTCCTCTGATTTTCCCGTAAGCCTGCTCCAGAGCCACCCGGATCTTACCCTTACCTTTACGGATTATGTGGCAGCTCTGTCTGACTGAGAAGAAAGGCAGGTTGGTTTATGAGGGACAATGTACTGGTTGTTCATGGAGGAGGGCCTACGGCAGTGCTGAATGCATCGCTGTACGGCGTACTTCTTGAAGCAAGGGAAAGCGGCGCAGTGGGCGCAGTTTACGGAGCCATCGGCGGAAGCGAGGGAATTTTAAAGGAACGGTTTTTAAATCTGTCCCGGTTTCCTGAAGAAGAGCTGAAAAAGCTCCTTGCCACGCCGGGAACTGCCATTGGCTCTTCCCGATATGCGCTGGAGGAGGAAGATTATAAGGCAATGGAGGCCATTTTCCGTAAGCACCATATCCGATATGTGCTTTTTAACGGGGGAAACGGCACGATGGACGCCTGCGGAAAGCTGGTGAGGGCTTTAGGTCCAGACTCAGATATCCGGGTGGCAGGAATCCCAAAGACCATTGATAATGATATCGGCATTACAGATCATACTCCGGGCTACGGCAGCACGGCCCGGTATATAGCCAGAACAACGGCTGAGATAGGGGCGGATGTGAAATCTCTTCCCATTCATGTGTGTATTTTAGAGGCCATGGGGCGCAATGCAGGCTGGATTACAGCGGCCTCAGCTCTGGCGAGGAAAAAACACGGGGATGCGCCGCACCTGATCTATCTTCCGGAGCGTCCTTTCAGGGAAGAGGAATTTCTGGCAGATGTGAAGGAGCTGTATGACAGGCTGGGCGGTGTGGTTGTGGTCGCCAGCGAGGGCTTAAAGGATGAAAGCGGAAAGCCTGTCGTGCCTCCCATTTTCCAGACAGGCCGTTCCGTCTACTACGGAGACGTGGGAGCTTATCTGGCAGAGCTGGTGATCAAAAATCTGGGAATTAAGGCCAGAAGCGAAAAGCCGGGGCTTTGCGGCAGAGCATCCATCTCCCTTCAGTCCCCGGTGGACCGTGAGGAGGCGGTGCTTGCAGGAAGAGAAGCCTTAAAGGCTGCAATGGAGGGCTGTACAGGCATTATGATCGGCTTTGCGCGCAGGGAGCAGGAGAAATATGAGGTCTGCCCCATCCGTATTCCGGTGGAACAGGTGATGCTTACAGAACGGACTGTTCCGGCTTCCTATATCAATAACAGGGGAAATGATGTGACGGATGCCTTTGTAAGCTGGTGCCGCCCTCTTACCGGAGAGGAAATACCGGACTATATTGATTTTCAGGAGATATACAGGGAAAGAAGAGAGGACAGAGAATGAAGCATATCTTTTTAAATCTGAAGCGTTTTGATGTTCCAAAGGAGTATGGCGGCGTAAACGCTATTGCTGCCGTGAAGGACTGGGGTTCCTATATTGTGGAGCAGACTCAGAAGGGGCTTATGGAGTATGGAACAGAGGATGTGGAATTTGCCATGTTTTTCCCCGAAGCCCACATACTCACAGCGGCAGGGACTCTCTGCGAAGGCAGTCCGGTAAAGGTAGGCTGCCAGGGAGTATTCCGCCAGGATACGGCAGTGGGGGGGAACTTCGGAGCCTTTACTACCAGCCGCACAGCTAATGCAGCCAGAGCTTTGGGATGCAGTTATGTGCTCATCGGCCACTGTGAGGAACGAAAGGATAAGGCAGGGATCCTTGCAGCGGGAGGAGGAGACCCGGCAGCTGTAAACGGAATATTAAATCAGGAAATCAGAGAGGCTGTACGGGCTGGTCTGAAGGTGCTTTACTGCATCGGAGAAACTTCAGAGGAGCAGACCAGGTGGCAGGAGGTTTTAAGGACGCAGCTGGAGGAGGGATTAAAGGATGTGGACAAGAGCTGCGTAACCATTGCATATGAACCCGTATGGGCTATCGGGCCGGGAAAAATCCCGCCGGATAAGGAGTATATCCAGAAGATCGGAGCATTTGTAAAAGAGATTACCGGGGACATGGATGTGGTTTACGGAGGCGGATTAAAGCAGGACAATGCCGCTATGCTTGCCTCTGTTCCGGATATGGATGGCGGACTGATTGCGCTGACCCGTTTTTCAGGTGAGATCGGATTTTATCCGGAGGAATATCTGGAAATCGTAAAGCTGTACCTGACAGCAGAAAAAGCTTAAAGCATTTGGGAAGGAGAGTTTTTATATGAAAGTATCATTTGAATACGGGCAGGGCATGGTAGATGCCGTTCTGCCGGATTCTACAGACATTTTTATCCCAGGGGAGACGGTGCCGGATCCGCCCTGTATTCCGGAAGATAAATTAGAAGAGGAAACCTTAAAATCCATCCGCAACCCTATGGGAATGCCGCCTTTAACAGAGTTAGCCCACAAGGGTTCCAAGGTGGTCATTATTTTCCCGGATATTGTAAAGGGAGGGCTTCAGCCCACGGCTCACCGGAAGATTTCCATTAAGCTGATCCTTCAAGAACTGTACTCTGTGGGGGTAGAAAAAAAGGATATCCTGCTGATCTGCTCCAACGGCCTTCATCCCAGAAGTACGGAAAAGGAGATCCGCGATATCCTGGGGGAGGAGTTGTTCCACGAATTCTGGTATACCCACCAGATCATCAGCCATGACAGCGAGGATTATGAACACATGGTTGATCTGGGAACGACAGACCGGGGAGACCCTGTTCTTATGAATAAGTATGTGTATGACAGTGATGTGGCGATCCTTATCGGCCATACCCAGGGAAATCCTTACGGCGGCTATTCCGGAGGATATAAGCACTGTTCTACAGGAATTACCCACTGGCGTTCCATTGCATCCCATCATGTGCCTCAGGTTATGCACCGGAAGGATTTTACCCCGGTAAACGGCCACTCCCTTATGCGGACCAAGTTTGATGAGATCGGCCAGCACATGGAAAAATGCATGGGAAAGAAGTTTTTCTGCTGCGACGCGGTTTTGGATACGTATTCCAGACAGATTGAGATCAACAGCGGCTATGCAAAGGTGATGCAGCCACACTCCTGGATTACGGCCGACAAGCGGACCTATATCCCCTGGGCTGAAAAGAAGTATGATGTAATGATTTTTGGCCTTCCACAGAAGTTCCATTACGGCGACGGCATGGGAACCAATCCTGTTATGATGATGCAGGCCATTTCCGCACAGGTAGTGCGCCATAAACGGGTCATGAGCGATCACTGCGTGATTATCTGCGCTTCCATCTGCAACGGCTATTTCCATGATGAGAGATGGCCCTATATGAGAGAGCTTTACGATATGTTCCAGAAGGATTACATGAATATCCTGCCGGATTTAAACCGCTACGGCGAATATTTTGCCACCAATGAGGAATATATCCGCAAGTACCGCTACTGCAATGCCTTCCATCCGTTCCACGGCTTTTCCATGATGAGTTCGGCCCATATTGCAGAAATGAATACGTCGGCAATTTATGTATGCGGTGCCCAGGAACCCGGCTATGCCAGAGGAATGGGTCTTAAGACCAGAGCCACCATTGAGGAGGCTCTGGAGGACGCAAAGAAAAAATTTGTAGGACCAAACCCAAATATATTGGCTCTGCCAAAGACCTTTAAGCTGGGAGCAGTCCATCTGATGATGAAGGAGGGAGATCCATGTCTTTAATTCCCCTGCGGCCTCTTTTGGAGTCTTCCATGAAATACGGCTTCGGCCAGGGAGCATTTAACGTAAATGCGGTTGCTCAGGCAAAGGCAGCCATAGAGGTTCATGAAATGTTCCGCTCTGCAGCTATCCTGCAGGGGGCGGATCTGGCAAATGGCTTTATGGGAGGAAATACGGATTTTATCCACGCTACTCTGGAGGATAAGAAGATCGGAGCCAGAAATATTGCCGGCGCAGTAAAAAAATATGCTCAGACAGCAGCCATTCCTGTGGTGCTCCATCTGGATCACGGCAGAGACTTTGACTCCTGCGTGGCAGCCATAGAGGGAGGCTATACCTCTGTCATGATCGACGGCTCCTCCCTTCCCTTTGATGAAAATGTGGAGCTGACCAGAGAGGTCGTAAAATACGCTCATACCAGAGGCGTCAGCGTAGAAGGAGAGCTGGGAGTTCTGGCCGGTGTGGAGGATCATGTGTTTGCAGCTTCCTCCACCTATACGAATCCATTGTCCGCAGTGGAATTTTTCCAGAAAACAGGGGTAGATGCACTGGCGATTTCCTATGGAACCATGCATGGAGCCTCAAAGGGGAAAAATGTAAAGCTCCGTAAGGAAATCCCGGTGGCAATCCGTGAGTGTATGAACCATCTGGGGATTTTTGGGGCTCTTGTTTCCCATGGCTCATCTACCGTTCCCGGATACATTGTAGATGAAATCAACGCTCTGGGAGGGGAGCTTGCAGATACCCACGGTATTTCCATTGAGCAGTTAAAGGCAGCGATCCGCTGCGGCATTAATAAGATCAATGTGGATACGGATATCCGTTTGGCTGTGACGCGCAATATGAAGGAGCTGTTTGCAGCCCGGCCAAAGCTTCGCACCAGTCCCTCAGTAGGAGGAATTTATGAACTTCTGGAGAAAAAGAAGGATCAGTTTGATCCAAGAGTATTCCTTCCTCCTATTATGGACACAGTGATGTACGGTGTTGTAGAGGATGAGGATCGGGCAGCCATTGTGGGCTGTATCGAACGGGGTGTGAAAGAGGTTGTGGGGACTCTGATCGTAGAGTTTGGCTCCTTTGGAAAAGCGCCTCTTGTGGAGCAGGTATCTCTGGAAGAAATGGCAGAGCGCTATCGGAAAGCGGGAATTTAAAGGTACAGGTTAAAAGAGCTGATGCTGCGGCAGAGAGAAGCGTTTCTCTCTGCCGTATTTTATACAGCTGAGAGAACAGAAGCGGTTTTTGCGACAATTTTTGCGACACTTCCTTTAAACTGATTGACGTTTTTCGGCTAAAAAGGTATAATTAGATAAGATTTGGAAAATTTAGACACAATAGGCCGGACAGGAGAGAACTTATGATCGCATTAAAGGCCGAGGACGTAAAGTCCTTTACATCCCGACTGTTTATAAAGGAGGATTTTGATTCCTTCTGGGTGCGGGAGGTGAATATCGTTACATACAATAGTTTTACCATGGATGGACATATCAGATCCGGGTATTATACAGAAGAGGAGCGGGAGGAGCAAAGGATCGGGGAGTTTTCTTCCTGGAGACAGCTGCGCCCGTTTTGTTTTTCTCTTATCAAAGGAAAAAAGCTGCCTGAAAGCTTTAAGATCGTACTGCAGCTTCCGGCCGGACAGACAGAGCGTTTTGCTTCGAAAAGCGGCACCGGAATAAGCGGGGATCAGATCCAGGGACTGTATCTGAATATCCGGTATGAAGAAGGGGAATTATACTGTATTACGGGAACCGCACTTAAATTTTTTACTCTGGACAAGGCCCTGGAGGTTCAGTGGGATGAGTCTGTGAGGGAGTTTTTCCGTTCCCGTCAGATTCCGTGCACACAGGAAGGGGTAAATTAGCAGAGCGAAAAATCGAAAGCATATGAGGGACAAGCTCTTAAAACAGGGAAGGGAGCAATATGGATAAGACAAAGCTGATGAAGAAACTGGATGAACTGACTGCTTTGGCAGCGGCTCATGACAAACGTCTTGAGATGACCCAGGTGTTAGACTGCTTTGCAGATGAAGCAGTAACGCCGGAGGAAATGGAAGATGTATATGCCAGACTGGAAAAGCGGGGCGTACAGATTCTGGCAGAAGAGGGAACGGATACATCTGAGGATGAAGGACTTCTTCTGGAAGAAGATGGGGATGATTCTGAGGATACCGTATCAGAACTGATAAACAGCAAATACCGCTGGAACAGGGAGGATTCCGAGACAGATGATGAGGATTTTTCTCCATCTGCGGACAATGATGAGGAAGATGAGGAAAATTCTCACGAACAGCTGTTAGAGGGCGTAGCCAGTACGGATCCGATCCGGGAATATTTAAAGGAAATCGGCTCCATTCCTCTTCTTACCCAGGAGCAGGAGCAGGAATTGGCAAAACGCAAGGCCTTAGGAGACCTGCATGCAGGCCAGAAGCTGGTAGAGGCCAATCTCAGGCTGGTAGTCAGCATTGCAAAGCGCTATACAGGCCGCGGGATGAGCTTTCTGGATCTGGTCCAGGAGGGAAATATCGGCCTGATGAAAGCGGTGGAAAAGTTTGATTATACAAAGGGCTACCGTCTCAGCACCTACGCTACCTGGTGGGTAAAACAGTCTGTAACAAGAGCGCTGGCGGATCAGTCCAGAACTATCCGTCTTCCTGTTCACATGGTAGAAGCTGTAAACCGGGTGCGCAGGGCTCAGAGGATGCTGGCAGTGCGGCTGGGCCGGGAACCTTCCAATGAGGAGATCGGGAAAGAGATAGGAATGTCGGAAAAGAGGGTCACAGAGCTGATGCAGTCTTCCGGCGACACAGTATCTTTAGAGACGCCGGTGGGTGATGAGGACGGTTCCAATCTGGGAGATTTTGTGGCAGACGATGCTAACGCATCCACAGAGGAAAAGGCTGAGAGCGTATTTTTAAGAGAAGAAATCGATCAGATGCTCCAGGGTCTAAACCCCAGAGAGCGGGAGGTCATTATCCTGCGCTTTGGCCTGGAATCGGGCCATCCCATGACACTGGAGGAAGTGGGAAAGCGGTTTAAGGTTACCAGAGAACGTATCCGCCAGATTGAAACGGCGGCTTTAAGAAAACTAAGAAATCCGTCCAGGAGCAGGAAAATAAGGGATTTTCTTCCCTAGAAGCTAAAGGATTTTGCTAGCACTCATTTCGAATGAGTGCTAATTTTTTGTTGACATTTCTCCAAAGTGGTACTACAATGTAATTTGTGAGCAGATAAAATAAAGGGATATTTCCAGAACCACTTTGGAAGTCCCATACCATATGAGTTTCAGAAAAGAAAAATCAAAAGAAAGAGGCGCATATTATGGCAAAGAAAGGCAGTTTATCTATTACAAGCGAGAACATTTTCCCTGTGATCAAAAAGTGGCTTTATTCCGATCACGATATCTTTTACCGCGAGCTGATCAGCAATGGCTGCGACGCGATCACCAAGCTTAAAAAGCTGGAGCTGATGGGCGAGTACGAAAAGCCTGAGGATGTGGAGTATAAGATCCAGGTCAGCGTAAACCCCAATGAAAAGACCATTACCATCAGGGATAATGGCCTTGGCATGACGGAGGAAGAGATTGACAAATATATTAACCAGATCGCATTTTCCGGCGTTCAGGACTTCATGGAGAAGTACAAGGACAAGGCAAATGAAGACCAGATCATCGGACATTTCGGTCTGGGCTTTTATTCCGCATTTATGGTGGCAGATAAGGTTACCATTGATTCCTTATCCTATCAGAAGGATGCAAAGCCGGTGCACTGGGAGTCTGAAGGCGGCATTGACTATGAGATGACAGAGGGAGAAAAGGCAGAGGTTGGTACGACCATTGTTTTATACCTCAACGAGGACAGCACCGAGTTCTCCAACGAGTACCGTGCAAGAGAGGTTATTGAGAAATACTGTGCTTTCATGCCTGTAAGCATTTTCCTGGAGAATGAGACTGCAGAGCCTCAGTATGATACCATCGAAAAGGACGAACTGACCGAAAAGGATACGGTAGTTGAGACTGTTATCGAGCCTGCAAAGACCGAGGAGAAGGAAAAGGAGGACGGTACCAAGGAAACCGTGGAGATCGAGCCGTCCAGAGAAAAATATAAGATTTTAAGACGTCCTGTAGCGTTAAATGACACCAATCCTCTGTGGAATAAGCATCCCAACGAGTGTACAGAGGAGCAGTATAAGGATTTCTACCGCAAGGTATTCAGAGATTACAAGGAGCCATTATTCTGGATCCACCTGAACATGGATTATCCCTTTAACTTAAAGGGTATTCTGTACTTCCCGAAGATCAACATGGAGTACGAGAGCATCGAGGGAACCATTAAGCTGTACAATAACCAGGTATTTATCGCAGATAATATCAAGGAAGTAATCCCTGAGTTCTTAATGCTGTTAAAGGGTGTGATCGACTGTCCGGATCTTCCGTTAAACGTATCCAGAAGCGCCCTGCAGAACGACGGCTTTGTAAAGAAGATTTCCGATTATATTACAAAGAAGGTAGCGGACAAGCTGTCCGGTATGTGCAAGACAGATCGTGAGACCTATGAGAAATACTGGGATGATATTGCTCCCTTCATCAAGTTCGGCTATATCAAGGATGAGAAGTTTGCAGATAAGATGGGCGACTATATCCTGTATAAGAACCTGGAGGGCAAGTATCTGACCTTACAGGACTGCCTGGATGAGAATAAGGAAAAGCATGAAAATACCATTTTCTATGTAACCGACGAAAAGGAGCAGAGCCAGTATATCAACCTCTTTAAGGAGGAAGGGATCGATGCTGTTATCATGCCGGCTGCCATTGACAATCCGTTTATCAGCCATGTGGAGCAGAAGAAAGAGGGCGTGAAGTTCCTGCGTATTGATACGGACTTAAACGCTTCCTTTAAGGAGGAAGTAAAGGAGGATGACGAGGAATTTAAGAAGTCCTCTGAGGAGCTGACCGAGGTATTTAAGAAGGCTTTAAATAATGATAAGCTGGATATCAAGGTTGAAAAGATGAAGAATGCAGGCATTGCATCCATGATCACCGTATCCGAAGAAACAAGAAGAATGCAGGATATGATGAAGATGTACAACATGGGCGGAATGGATATGGGCATGTTCGGCGGAATGGGAGAAACCCTGGTGCTTAATGCCAACCATCCTCTGGTTAAGTATGTGCTTGAAAATAAAGAAGGAGAACATACTGCCGCCATCTGTGAGCAGCTTTACGATCTGGCAAGTCTTTCCCACGGAGCCCTTTCTCCTGAACGAATGACAAAGTTTGTCAGCCGCAGCAATGAGATTATGATGATTATGGCTGGACAGAAGACAGAATAAAGAGTAAAATAAGAATACGGCAGAGGCTGTGAGAAGCTCTGCAGGGGAAGCCGGTGCAGCGGTCTGCATCGGCTTTTTTGGATTTACGGAGAATACGGGAGGAAAGATCATTGATAAAAAAACGTTTTTTGAAGACAATACAGGGCGTCTGCCTGGGAGCAGCGCTCTCACTTTCTGGTGCGTTTGGGGTATTTGCAGAGCCTTTGGGACTCAGCACCATTGATGGGCAGATCATTACCAGCCGTATGGGTGGTTTTCAGGCCCAGGTTCCGGCTTCCTATCAGGTAGACCGCATGGGAGGCGGCTGGGAAATATCCAGGCAGCTGGTAGCCCAGATGAAAACATCGGATCAGATGCAGATTGATTTTGCTGCATCCATGGTAAATGAGACGGATAAGACTTATATTGTAAATATGGGATTTGTGATGCCGGCAGATGATGGAACGGGGATTCCCTTCAGTGTGGAAACCTTAAAAGCAGAGATGATACAGTCCGGTCTGGATGAGACCATGACCCAGAGCGGTATGATTACCCTGGGAACAAAGGAATATGAATATCTGAAGGTGAATTATGGAAAACTCATGGCCGACTCCATGAAGGATTATATGAATACGGCAGAACTCACAGAGGGGCAGAAGGCGACAGTGCAGAACTACATCAGTCAGATGGAAAAGATGCTGGTAAATGATTTCTACATCCGCCAGGAAGGAGACAGGATCTATGTGATCTGCCAGACGTATTCTGCAGACCAGGCAGCAGAGGCAGCCGCATTTCTTGATTGTCTGCAGCCCTACAGCGGGATCGAGGGCTGGGAGTATTCCGAAGACGGAGGCTGGAAGTATCGTCTTGCAGACGGAAGCTTTGCAAAGGACTGCTGGAAGCAGGATGAGTTTGGACTGACCTATCGTCTGGACGGAGAAGGAAAGATCTTGTACAGCAGCTGGATTAAAGAAGCAGATGGCTGGAAATATGTGGATGAGTACGGTCATATGGTTACTTCTGTAACGAAGAGCATTGACGGGGTGGAGTATACCTTTGGCGCAGACGGTTACATGAAAGAGGGGAGTGAACGGGCTGCTGCAGAATTTACACTGGGAACCTTGGAGGGCAATCATTACCGGAATGAATGGGCAGACCTGGAGCTGACCTTCCCTGAGGCGGCGACGGTTTTAAAGGGCGATGGAAGCAGCAGGACATATGCTCTCGTAGGCGGAGAACATGTAGATGTGGATGATCCGGAATTAAGTTATCGCGTGACACTTGATTTTATAGATGCGGAAGCAGAACTTGACCGGTATATGGAGGCGCTGAGGGAATACGAAAGCACAGGAGGGTATCAGGTGGATCGTTTTGAAACCGTGGAGCTGGGAGGCCATACCTGGCGTTCATGCTTAAGTTCCACCCGGTTTTCTGACGGTACTTCCCATCACTCGGACTGGTATGTGCGCCAGATTGAGGGCAGGTTTGTGATCCTTCACTTTGATTATTATGAGGAACTGAAAAGCCAGGCAGACCAGGTATATCAGAGCATCAGGGCTGCGGGGCGTTAAGGAGGGATCGGTTTAAAAAGAAGAGATTTGGTATGAGAAGTAAAAAGAATGCTTCCAATATCAATGAATAGATAGAAAACTATATGGTAATCGTAGGAGCATTCGGGGGCTCCGCTTAGCTAAAGCATTATCGGGAATAAAGTAAACAGGAATATCATAAACGTGTGAATGAGAGACAGGATCAGTGGTGGCTCGTGCAAGTCATAACACTGGTCCTGTTTGGGAATGGAATGGTTTATAATATATTTATCGTAAAATGGTGTCTTTTATGGTCGGAATAGGTATTTTACAGTTGACAAATGAGAAAAACAGCCTGATAATATTATTAGTATGATAAGGGGTCGATGAAAGATGAAAGAAAATTTGAAGGAAAAAGTGTATCAGGGGATATATGATGATGTGACAAATGGAATATACAAGCAGAATGATATCTTGACAGAAAGCCGTTTGATAGAACAGTACAATGTAAGTAAATCTCCAGTTAGAGAAGCTTTGATTGAGTTGTGTAAGGATGGAATTTTAAAGAACATTCCGCGCATGGGTTATCAGGTTATGCCAGTTACATTAAAAGAAGTGATTGATATTTTGGAGTTACGCGCAGACATAGAAACAAGTGGACTACGCAAGGCATACCCAATAATAAATGAGAAACAGCTTAAGATTTTAGATCAGATTGCAAGCAAGCATGTACTTGATCAGGACAGAATTGTTTCAAAAAACTGGTCGCGTAATTATGAGTTCCACAGCTATCTGTATTCCTTGAATGGTAATGTGTATGGTCATAATATTTTGATGCAGATTATTAAGCAGAGTTCCCGATATGTATCCCAGTATTTTCAATCTGCGTGGAGTAAAAAGTGTGAGTCAGACGGACGCAATCATAAAGATATTGTAACAGCTCTAGTAAACAGAGATATTGAACGTGCCTGTCAGGCTCTTGAGACAGATATATTGGCAGTGAAGGAAGAAATTCTAAGTCTGCATTCCTGGAGCTTATAATGGCAAAAAGTAAAGATATATGAGAACACGATTTGAGCATTATGCTGTTATCGTGTTTTTTTATTGTGTAAAATAGCTTAAAGTTATGGCGAATATAACTATATAATATCTCTATGTGAATATAAAATATAAAAAATATACAAAACACCATTGCAATGCATCAATATATTTGATATAATACCAGTAATAATATTAGAAAACACATCAATGGAGGATGCAACTATGACAAAAAAAGAACGTGTAATTGCAGTGATTGAAGGCAGAGAAGCAGATGCTGTACCGTCTAGTTTTTCATTACATTTTCCGGCCCATGAAGCAGTTGGAGATGCAGCGGTTGAGGCACATTTAAAATTTTTTGAAGAAACAGATACAGATATCATCAAGGTGATGAATGAACATCTTGTTCCATGCTATGGCATGATCAAGTCTCCGGAAGATTATTATGATAAAATTCCGGTGATTGACCGCAGCTCTGATTTCATTGCCGACCAGCTGGAAATGACAAAAAAGATTCTTGACAGAGCAGATCACGATGCTTTCAGTATGGGAACACTGCATGGTATTTGTGCATCAGGAATCCATCCTCTGGAGAAAATGGGTGAGACATATAACTATAGTGAAGTGAGGCAGATGCAGGTGGATTTCCTTCGCTGGGATGAAAAAAAGATGCTGTCAGCTATGCAGAAAATAGCAGATGGGATGTGTGTACTTGCAGAGAAATATATTACAGAAGCAGGCCTTGATTCTGTTTATTATGCAGGCCTTGGTGCAGAGACAAAATGGTTTACAGATGAAGAATTTGAACGCTGGATAAAACCGCTGGATCTTCAGATTATGAGGGCAGTCAAAGATGCCGGAGGATACTGCTTCCTGCATATGTGCAAGAACGGATTGAATATGAAACGGTATGATGCAGACTATGCAGTGCTTGCAGACGTTGTAAACTGGGGTGTATATGAAGCTCCTATGTCTCTTGAGGACGGCAGAAAACAGTTTCCGGGAAAGGCTGTTTTAGGGGGACTTGAAAACCGTAGCGGTGTTTTGGTGGATGGAGATGAAGCAGCGGTGCGCGCCGAGGTAAGAAAAATTGTTGCAGAATTTGGAAGAAAGGGGCTCCTTTTAGGTGCAGATTGTACGCTTGCTACTGAACAGGACAGAAAACTTGTGCGTGCAGCAGTAGAAGAGGCAAGAAACTTATAAGACAGAAAAAGAAAAGAGGCATTCATGTTAAAATATATTGGAAAGAGATTATTGATCGCAATACCGACTTTTCTGGGCATTACAATTCTGGTCTATGCGCTGTCAGCTATGGCACCCGGTTCACCGCTTGAAATGATATTTTTAGACCCAAATGCGACAGCAGAACAAATGGAAGCAATGCGACATAAACTTGGACTGGATCAGCCTGTCTGGATTCAATATTTGAATTGGTTAGGACAATTGCTGCAGGGAAATCTGGGTACTTCCTATCGAACCGGACATGCAGTATGGGCAGATATTTCTGAGAGAATCGGACCGACTTTGCTTTTGACATTTTCTTCATTGGCATTTTCAATTGTAATTGCAATACCATTGGGTATCATGTCTGCCTATAAACCGTATTCAGCATGGGATTACACTTCATCAGCGCTTTCATTTATTGGAGCAGCGATTCCCAATTTCTTTGCCGGATTGGTATTTGTATATCTGTTTTCAGTTGTATTGAAAATATTCCCAAGCAGCGGTATGTATGATACATCAGGAACAAGAAGCATTGAAATGCTGCTGCATCATCTGTTCCTGCCAATGGTTGTTTTATCTATTCAGCAGGTTGGCGGTCTGATTCGTCAGATGAGAGGCGCGATGTTAGATGTGCTGCAAGAAGATTATATTCGGACAGCCCGTGCAAAAGGTGTACTGGATAAAAAAGTGCTGATAAAACACGGACTGCAGAACGCATTTATTCCAGTAGTGACAAGAATCGGCATGATGATTCCGTTTTTGGTTGGTGGTGCTGTTGTTACAGAGCAGATTTTTGCATGGCCAGGACTTGGAAGCCTGATGGTATTGTCAATCAATTCAAGAGATTATCCGGTTATTATGGGAATAACTGTATTTATTGCAGCGGCAGTATTGATTGGAAATATTATTGTGGATCTGATTTATGGTCTGCTGGATCCTAAGATTCGGTACTCCTGATAAGGTGGTGGAAAAATGCAGAAAAAAAATAATAAGAGTTCATATTTCCATGACGTGATAAAGAAGTTCCTTGCACATAGACTCGCCATGCTTGGGGCAATCATATTACTGATTGAAATTTTATGTGTGGTATTTTTACCAGTTTTTATGGAATTAGATCCATATTCCATGGATTATGCAGCATTTGGAGTAGCCCCGTCCGCGGAGCATATTCTGGGATGTGATGATGTAGGAAGAGACTTATTTGCGCGTCTCATTTATGGAGGACGGGTATCCCTGATGGTTGGTATTTGTTCTGCTATTGTAAGTCTTGTGATAGGAGTTCCTCTTGGATTGATCGCTGGATATTTCAGAGGATGGGTAGAAACAATCATTATGCGGTGTGCAGACATATTCATGTCTTTCCCAAGCATGATTCTGATTCTGGTTTTAGCCAGTGTATTGGGGCAGTCACTTATAACGGTTACGTTGGTAATCGGATTTCTTGGGTGGACGGAATTTGCAAGATTGATTTATGCAAGTGTTTTGTCCATACGAGAGAAAGATTATGTAGAATCGGCAAAGGCGATTGGTACGAAAAATATACCCATTCTGCTGCGTTACGTTTTGCCGAATTCCTTGGCACCGGTTATCATTTCTTTTACCTTCCGTACTGCACAGGCAATCATTACGGAGTCATCACTGAGCTTCCTTGGGTTGGGCGTACAGCCTCCGGAAGCCTCATGGGGAAATATTTTGTACTATGCACAGTCGATCAGCGTGTTATCCAGCAAGCTGTATATGTGGGTACCGGCAGGAATCCTTCTGGTTTTAACTGTACTGAGCATCAATTTTATTGGTGACGGTATTCGTGATGCACTTGATACCAAAATGAAAGTTTAAAGAATGCAAATAAATGAAAAGGAGAGACGATTTATGAAAAAACGAGTGATCAGCATGACAATGGCGGCGTTGCTGGCTGTATCAGCACTTGCCGGCTGTAGCAGCAACACGACAGAGACAACGGTGTCGGTTGCCGCAGAAATAACGGAAAAGTCTTCTGAAGAGACGAAAACGGAATCAAATGATGGTACAAAGACTATTACCATGGCAATGGTTTCACCATGGGATTCCATGATCCCCTTTGACTCAACGGCTTCCTATTCGGATGCAATTTTTGACCTGATTTTTGATAAGCTTGTTTATTTAAAGCAGGATGGTACCTATGAACCAAGACTGGCCGATTCATGGGAAATGAGTGAAGACAGTATGGTATTAACGGTTCATTTGAACGAAAATGCAAAATGGCATGATGGTGAACCTGTTACTGCAGATGATGTAGTATTTACCTGCAAGGTTTATGGCTCACCTACGGTTGCAGCAGTAAGACAGAATAACGTAAGTCCGTTTGCAGGATTTAAAGAGAGTGATGACAGCTTGGCAGTAGAGGCAGTTGATGAGCATACTGTGAAATTTACCTGTACAGAGCCGACCAATATAGATTTCCTGTTCTTTATTAAGTTCAGAGATATTTATATCCTTCCGGAGCATCTTCTTGGCGATCTGCCTCTTGATCAGATTCGTACAAGCAATTACTGGGATGCACCGATTGGTTCTGGCCCTTGTGTTTATGAGAATCAAATCAGCGGTGAACGTATGGAATTTACAGCAAATAAGAACTACCATCTAAAGACTCCTCAGTGGGATCGTTTTGTTGTAAGAGTTGTAACAACTCCAAACCTGCTTTCCGGACTTATGAATAATGAGATTGATATTCTGGCAGGAAATGTTGCTTCACTTCAGCTTTCTGACTGGGAGATGGCACAGCAGCAGGAGAATCTTGTATGTATTCCAATAGAGACAGTTGGTTATCAGTATATGGCGATCAATACATCCAAGGAATATCTGACTCCAGAGGTAAGACAGGCAATCAATATGGCAATCAACAGAGATGCTATTGTAGACGGTCTGCTGCAGGGAGAAGGGGAAGCCGCATACGGTCCCTTTGGTGTGAACCACAAATATTACAATGAAGTAGTGAACGTTGGATATAATCCGGAAGGAGCAAAGGCTTTACTTGCAGAAGCAGGATGGGATGGCTCTCATGAGCTTGTATTCTCAGTACCCACCGGAAATACAATCCGTGAACAGGCTGGTGCAATCATTCAACAGAATCTACAGGAAGTTGGCATTAAGACCAGTATTGTATCATCCGATTTTGCAACTCATTTGACAAATGTAAGAGAAGGCAATACAGACCTTGCTTTGATTGGTTCAGGTGGATCACCAGACCCCTCTGAGTGCGTTATCAACTTTAAGCCGGATCATATCAATAATTTCTCACAGCTGACTGACTGGAGTATTTATAATACTGGAGCTGAAGGTGAGCATGCATTCAGCTATGAAGACAGAAAAGAATACTATGACAAGTATCAGGAGCTTCTTGTTGAGCAGGTTCCATTTTGTTTCTTGTATTTTCAAAACAACCTGTTTGCACATAACAAGCGTATCGGAAATGTAAATGACACAGAAGATTATTCACAGCTGAACAGAGACGTTTGGAACTGGACAGTAGAATAAAAACAGAGAAAATCTGTTTGAAACAGAATAAGAAATAGATTGTGTCAGGTATCGGAAACTGCGGACATACATATTTATATGTCCGCAGAATTCCGCCGCTGTGTTTTGTGCAGTGGTGCAGATTGGAGTAAGCCGGATGATTCCCATCTGCACTGCTGCATACTCGCAATGTGTTGGTAAAGAAAAGAGTAGAAATGGAGGAACGTATGGAGCCTTTATTAGAAGTTAAAAATCTGAAAACATATTTTAAAATCAATAAAGAATGGGTTCCGGCAGTGGAGGAAGTCAACTTTCATATTGATCAGGGTGAGACACTTGGAATTGTAGGAGAATCCGGCTGTGGAAAAAGCGTAACCTCCATGTCGATTATGCGTTTGCTGCCAAAAGCTACAAGTAAAATTAAGGCAGATGAAATCTTATTTCAGGGAAAAGATATTTCCCAAATTACAGATAAGGAAATGGCACAGATCAGAGGAAAGGGCATTGGAATGATTTTTCAGGATTCCATGACATCCTTGAATCCTGTAAAGACAGTTGGAAAGCAGCTGGATGAAGCGTTTACCGTACACCATTGTTGTGAAGCGTCTGAGGCCAAGGATAAGAGTATTGAAATGCTGAAAAAGGTTGGTATTCCTTCTCCGGAAAAGCGTTATTCCGAATATCCTCATCAGCTTTCCGGTGGTATGCGCCAAAGAGTTATGATTGCAATGGCACTGGCTCAGAATCCGTCACTCATTATTGCAGATGAGCCAACGACTGCATTAGACGTAACCATACAGGCACAGATTATGGAACTCATGAAGGAAATGAAGGAAAATACAGGAGTTTCCATTATGCTGATTACCCATGATATGGGAGTGGTTGCAGAAATGGCAGATAAGATAATGGTTATGTATGCAGGAATGGTGATTGAATATGGAGATTCCAAAGGGATTTTTAAGGATCCGCTTCATCCGTATACAAAAGGACTTCTTGCATCTATACCAAGAAAAGACAAGGATATAGACCGGTTATACACAATCGAAGGAACGGTGCCAACATTGAGTACAATGCCAAAGGGATGCCGTTTCTGTGATCGCTGCAAGCAGGCAAAAGAGCGCTGCAAAACAGAGCGTCCGGGTATGTATCAGCATGACGGCAGAAGCGTAAGATGTTTCCTGTATGAGTGAAAAGGCGGTAAGAAGCATGAAAAATGATGCAAATGAAATTCTGAGAGTGGAACATGTAAAAAAGTATTTTTATGGAAATAAAAAGCTTTTTCAAAAGGAGCGTTCGGTAGTAAAAGCAGTAAACGATGTTAGCTTTGATATAAAAGAAGGAGAAACATTTGGAATAGTAGGTGAATCTGGCTGTGGAAAATCCACATTGGGAAGAACGGTTATACAGCTTTTAAAACCAACCGAAGGCAAGGTAATATACAAGGGTATGGATCTTGCTGCCTTGCCTGCAGAAGAAATGCGTAAATTGCGTATGGAAATCCAGATCATTTTTCAGGATCCGTATGCTTCCTTAAATCCAAGGATGACGGTACGGGAGTTGATTCAGGCACCGCTGGATGTCTTTTCAAATGCCAGTGCAGAAGAGAAACTTTCAAAGGTAAAAGAAATTATGGCAAAGGTTGGCCTGAGAGAGGAATATCTTGGAAAATATCCCCATGAATTTTCTGGAGGACAGAGACAGCGTATCGTGATTGCAAGGGCGCTGATTCTGGATCCCCAATTTATTTTCTGTGATGAACCTGTATCAGCCTTAGACGTTTCTGTTCGTGCACAGGTCTTGAATTTAATGAAAGATCTGCAGAAGGAATTTAATTTGACTTATATGTTCATTTCACATGATCTGAGTGTAGTCCGTTTTCTGTGCGATAGAATTGCTGTTATGTATTTAGGCCGTATTGTAGAGCTGGCAGATAAGGAAGAATTGTATAACAATGCAAAACATCCCTATACAGAGGCTCTTATGTCGGCAATACCAGTTCCAGATGTGGATGTAAAGCGTATACCGGTTCTTCTGGAGGGAGATATACCTAGTCCTTATAATCCGCCAAGCGGTTGTCTGTTTCATACACGCTGCCGTTATGCTACGGAGCGCTGTAAAACGGAAGTTCCTCAGATGATGGAGGTATGTCCTGGGCATCAGGTAGCATGTCATTTGTTTGCAGAAAATGGTGGAGGGAAAGTATGATAACAGCAGAGAAATGGATTGATATGCAGGAGAATCTGCTGATAGAGGATATCTGCACTCTTGTGCGTATTCCAAGTGTGAGTGAAAAAACGGAAAACGTGGAAATGCCGTTTGGAAAAAACTGTTTGGAAGCAATAAAGAAGGCATGTGAAATTAGCGAACGTATGGGTTTTCAAAGTTATAACCATGAAAATTATTGTGCAAGTATGCTGTGGAAAGGTGAGCGGAAAGCGGAAATTGGCATATTTGGACATGCGGATGTAGTTCCAGCCGGCACTGGATGGAGCGGGGATCCTTTTTGTCCGGTTGTAAAGGATGGCATTATTATCGGACGTGGTACTTCAGATAACAAAGGTTCTTTTTTAGCCGCATTGTATGCGGTCTGGTACTTGAAAGAAGCCGGTTGGAAGCCAAAACACAGCATACGTTTTTGGTTTGGCTGCAACGAGGAGGCTGGTATGGAAGATATTGAATACTATGCAGCTCATTATAAAGAGCCAGTCTTTTCTCTGGTTCCGGATGTAAATTTCCCTGTCTGCAATGGTGAAAAAGGTGTGCTGGAGCTGGATATGAGCAGAATACTGATCAGTAGGGTTTTAAAGGGATTTGAGTCAGGAATTATGTCAAATGCAGTTCCAGCAGATGCCAGTGCTGAACTGAAAACTTCAGAAGATGAGGCAGAAAAATTATCACAGAATGGTGCTGTGGTTGAACGGATGGAATCAGGAATGTATAAGGTTTCTGTCAAGGGGATTGCCGCTCATGCTGCTTTTCCGGAAAATTCAGAAAGTGCAGAGGTAAAACTTGCAAAACTGCTGCTTGACTGCGAAGTTCTTGATCCGGAAGGCTGTGCTCTGATGGAAATGATTACGAAATGTTTTTCTGATTATTATGGTGCCGGTCTTGGTGTTCCATATGAAGATGCTCTTTCCGGAAAACTGACACATGTCGGAGGGATTGCCAGATATGATGGTACTGTGTTCAGACAGAATATTAACATTCGATACAATGTGACAGCAGAGTACGATATCATGATTGAAGCAATTCGCGCAAGGGCGGCACAGTTTGGTTTCGTTCTGGATCAGATTCGCGACAGTAAGCCCTGTTTTACAGATCCTGAGTCTCCGGTTATAAAAGCATTGCTGAATAGCTGCAACAGCCATCTTAAGATGCAGTTAGCCCCATTTGTAATGGGAGGAGGTACATATGCCAGAAAGTTGAAGCATGCTGTGGGATTTGGCCCCGGTATACCGAATAAAGAAAAACGTTTTGGAGATGAGCGCGGCGGTGCACATCAGCCGGATGAATATGTGGAAATTGCTCATTTAAAACAGGCATTCCTCATATACGCAGATGCACTTCAGAAAATTGATCAGCTGGATTTTTAAAAGAACTGTATATAAAAAGAGTTATATCATATCTATAAATATAGGAGTCGAAATTGTTATGATTTCGGCTCTTATATTATATGGCGGTTATTATGGGATTATCAGTGTTTTGGAGTGGGTATTGCATTTTGCAGAGTATGCTGTTATAATAAGTAGTAATCAAAACTATGTGTTGAGGAAATGACATAGTATGTTTGGAGGATAGGATTATGACGTATAAGATCATTGGAGACAGCTGTCTGGATCTGACAGAGGAATTAAAAAAGGATCCGGGATTTCAGATGATTCCCCTGACCCTTCAGGTGGGGAATGTTCAGGTGATAGATGACGAAACCTTTGATCAGAGTGCATTCATAGAGATGGTAAAGGCTTGCCCGGAGTGTCCCAAGACGGCCTGCCCTTCGCCGGAGAGCTTTAAAAAGGCATATGAGGAGGCAGATGCGGACGCAGTATTTGTGATCACCCTTTCCAACCATCTGAGCGGCAGCTATAATTCTGCCGTGCTGGCAAAGGAGCTGTATGAGGAGGAAAAGAAGGAAGCCGGTGAGCCGGTGACAAAGAAGATTGCTGTGATCGATTCCCTTTCTGCCTCCTCAGGAGAACTGGATCAGGCGCTTTATATCCGGGATCTGTGTGAACAGGGGCTGGATTTTGAGACAGTTGCAGAAATGGCAGAGGCTTACAGCCACAGGATGAAGACCTACTTCGTACTGGAGACTCTGGATACGCTGCGTAAGAACGGCCGTCTGTCCGGGCTTCAGGCCTTTTTTGCTACGGCTCTTAATATTAAGCCTGTGATGGGAGCGGAAGAAGGCGTGATTATCAAGCTGGATCAGGCAAGAGGAATCAATAAGGCGCTGCAGCGTATGTGCGATATTGCAGTCAAGGAGACGGGGGATACATCTGGAAAACGGGTTGTGATCTGCCATGTAAACCATCAGGAACGCGCCCTGTATGTAAAGGCAGAGCTGGAAAAACGGGCTTCCTTTAAGGAAATCGTGATTACTGAGGCTGCGGGAGTGGCCACCGTTTATGCAAATGACGGCGGTATTATCTTAGCGATGTAGAACAGGATATATGGATGAATAAAAAAAGATGGATTGGGGCTGCTGCGGTATTCTTTGGACTGCTGTTGGCAGCCCTTGGAGTATTTATTTTAGGCTTTACGGATCGGGCAGATGATGAGAGAGAGACGGAGATAAGGCAGGCAGAAACAGCGGCAAAACCGGAGATTTATATTGAACATGATCCTCTGGCAGAAGAGCAGGAGCTGGGGATGGAGGAAACGGAGGCTTCTGAGGAAGACTCCGCTTCCGGAGATGAACCAGTACGGATGGTATTTGCAGGAGATATCCTTCTTTCTGACCATGTATTAAATGCCTATGAAAAATCAGGCAGTCTGTCTGGAGTGCTGGATCCCGGTTTCCAGTCTGTGATCCATGAAAGTGATATTTTTATGGCAAATCAGGAGTTTCCTTTCAGCAATCGGGGGACAGCGGCAGAGGATAAGCAGTTTACCTTCCGGCTTCCGCCTGAGAGGGTGAGGATTTTCCGGGAACTGGGGCTTGACCTTGTGACCCTGGCAAATAACCATGCGCTTGATTTTGGTATGGACGCCCTTCTGGATACCTGCGATACCCTGGATCAGGCCGGGATTTACCATGTGGGAGCCGGAAGGAATCTGGAAGAGGCCTGCGAACCGGTAATTATTACAGAAAAAGGGGAAAGTATAGGCTTTTTAGGCGCTTCCCGTGTAATCCCGGTGGGCTCCTGGAATGCCTCTGCTTCTAAGCCGGGGATGCTTACTACCTATGATCCGTCCCTTCTTTTGGAGCAGATTGATCATTTAAAGGAAACCTGCGATTATGTGGTTGTCTATGTGCACTGGGGGATTGAGAAAAAGGACCGGCCGGAGGAGTACCAGCGCTCTCTGGGAAAGCAGTATATTGACGCCGGGGCGGACCTGGTCATCGGAAGCCATCCCCATGTGCTTCAGGGAATCGAATACTATAAGGGAAAGCCCATTGTATATAGTCTGGGAAATTTCATCTTCGGAAGCAGTATTCCAAAAACAGCCCTGCTTGCAGCAGAGTGGGACGGGGAAACCACCCGGCTTTCCCTGATTCCCGGAACTTCCTCGGCAGGCTATACCAGGATGCTTACAGATGAAAAAGGGAAAGCCGAATTTTATGACTACATGACAGGGCTGTCCTTTGGCGCGGCGGTGGATGAAAACGGACGGGTAAGCGAAATACGTCCGGAGGAGCCATTGCAGCAGGATCCGTCACTGCAGCCGGACGAACCGTAACATGGGGACAGGCTGCATTTGCGCCGTCCCTGCCAGGTTCCCCGCTCCTTAAAACGGCGGGAAAGGGTGTTTAACACACGCTTTTTGTCCGCGCTCCATAAGGGTGCGATTAACAGGCTTTTGGGGCCGTCTCCGGTGAGTCGGTGGATGGTAAGTTCCGGCGGAAGCAGCTCCACACAATCGATTACAAAATCAATATATTCTTCCATGGAGAAGACCGGAAAAGGATCAGACTGGTACATAGCTGCCAGATCGGTTCCTTTTAATACATGCAGGAGCTGGAGCTTGATCCCGTCAATGGGGCGGTCTGCCAGCCAGGCGATGGTTTCGGTCATACGTTCCCTGGATTCTCCGGGAAGTCCTAAAATTACATGGACGATCACCGTAAGTCCTGCGGCTTTCAGTTTTTTTAAAGCTTCTTCAAACACAGAAAGCGCATATCCCCGGCGGATCAGCCGGGCGGTATCTTCGTGGATGGTCTGCAGCCCCAGTTCTACCCAGACAGGCTTTATGCGGTTTAAACTGGATAAAAGAGCGATGGTTTCATCCGGCAGGCAGTCGGGCCGGGTGGCGATGGATAGGGCCGCAATTTCCGGATGGGAAATGGCTCTGGAAAACAGCTGGGACAGATAATCAGTGGAGGCATAGGTGTTGGTAAAGGACTGAAAATAGGCAATGTAATCGGCGCTGCCGTCTGCTGGAGGCATTTTCCTGCGGATCCGTTCCTTTGCAGCTTCAATCTGTCTCCATACATCGCCTCCTAAAGGCGCGGCAAAGTCTCCGGATCCACCCTCGCTGCAGAAAATGCAGCCCCGGCTGCCGCAGGTGCCGTCCCGGTTGGGGCAGGTCATGCCGCCGTCTAAGGAGAGCTTGTAAAGTTTGCGCCCAAAGGTATGTTTTAATTCATAATCCAGAGAGTGGTATGGCTTTCCATTCCAGTCGGGTATTATCATGGGAGTACATCCTTTCTGTAAAAGTTTGTATCATGGTATTATATCAGAAATACGGAGTGTGTCCAGAAAATTGTATAAATACAGGAAAATATTGTATTGAAGGAGGATGCTTTTTTGTGATACACTGTTTTCATAGGGTTCGGAGCCCTCAGGAGATATGTATTTGAATGAAAGAAGGAGAGGTAAAGCAGGGATGAATGTAAAAGATACCATCGGACTTTTAAAGAGTGAAAAAGCCTCTGCACTCATGGCAGAGCTTTATGGAAGAGAAGGAGCGGCTGAGAATGAGACCCGCTATGAAAAGGTTCTTACAGGCTTTGAACAGACATTTGGCGACAGGGAAAATATTCTTCTGTTCTCATCACCGGGCCGTACGGAAATCAGCGGAAACCATACAGACCATAACCATGGAAAGGTACTTGCAGGCAGCATTAACCTGGACTGCGTAGGTGCGGCTGCTGTTAATTATTCTAATCTGGTCCATATCATCAGCGAAACCTATGATCAGGATATCACCATTGATTTAAACCAGTTGGAGCCAAGCGCAAAAAAAGCAGGAACTACTGATCTGATCAAGGGTCTGTTAAAAGGGTTTAAGGAAGCAGGCTACAGCATCGGCGGTTTTGACGCCTATGTGACCAGCAATGTGATCAGCGCTGCAGGCGTGAGTTCATCCGCTTCCTTTGAGATGCTTTTATGTTCCATGCTGAATACATTTTTCAACGAGGGCCGCATGGACAGCGTAGCTTATGCCCATATCGGAAAATATTCTGAGAATATTTACTGGGATAAGGCATCCGGACTTTTAGATCAGATGGCCTGCGCCGTGGGCGGTCTGATCACCATTGACTTTACAGAACCTGCGGTTCCTGAGGTAGAAAAGATCAACTTTGACTTTGAATCTCAGGATCACAGCCTGATCATTGTGCAGACTGGAAAGGGCCATGCAGATTTAAGCGCAGATTATTCTTCGGTTCCCAACGAGATGAAAAAGGTGGCTCAGTTCTTCGGGAAAGAGGTACTTTCCCAGGTGACGGAGGAACAGGTGATTGAAAAGCTGAGCGAGGTAAGAAGCTTTGCAGGTGACCGTTCTGTGCTCCGCGCTCTCCATTTCTTTGAAGAAAACAAGAGAGTGGAAGAGGAAGTAAAGGCCTTAAAGGAAGGAAACTTTGAGAAGTTCCTTAAAAATATCACCGCTTCCGGCAATTCTTCCTGGAAATGGCTTCAGAACTGCTTTACAAACAGTGCTGTTCAGGAGCAGGGAATTACCATTGCGCTGGCTCTTACAGAGCTTTTTATCGCAGAAAAGCAGAGGGGCGCCTGCAGAGTTCATGGAGGCGGTTTTGCCGGCGTCATTATGGCTATGCTGCCAAATGACCTGACAGATGAGTATATCCGCTATATCGAGGGCTGTCTGGGGGAGGGTTGCGCTTACAGAATGAGTATCCGTCCATACGGAGCAGTCTGCATTAATGAACTGCTGAAATAAGATAATATAAAAACCGGCTTTCTGCCCCATATCAGGCGGTACAGACTGATATGGGGGAAAGCCGGTTTTTATTCGTATTTCATCATTTTCTGTGATAAGTATCAAGAAGCTGATTTTTCATATGCCACAGTTCATTGGACAGATCCACATGAACCTTGTGGGGATTTACAAGACGCTTGGACTCGTCCCACAGGGTATCCAGTTCCTTTTTGCAGTAAGCCTGGATGTCCATTACCTTTGGAGTTTCGTATACGCAGGTTCCGTTTAGGAAAACAGGGACAAGGAGCTCACGCATGGTATAGGTTCTGGGAGCGAGGAGTGTTTTTTTCCATGTCTCAATGGGATCAAAGAGAAGGAGCGAATTGTTAGTGTCGAATTTCTCATCCACCAGGCAGATGAGATCAGCGATAATCTTTCCGGTTTCTTTTTCGTAAATCCGCTGGATCGTCTTGTTGCCGGGGTTGGTAATTTTTTCCGCATTCTCAGAGAGCTTGATCTTGGGAATAAATTCGCCGGTGGTTTTGTCCTTTACCGCAGCCAGCTTATAAACGCCTCCGAAGGAAGGGCAGTCCTTTGCGGTGATCAGGTTGGTTCCCACTCCCCAGGAATTGATGGCAGCTCCCTGCATCTTTAGGCTGTCAATGAGATATTCGTCAAGGTCATTGGAAGCAGAGATAACCGCATCCGGAAAGCCGGCTTCATCCAGCATTTTTTTCGCTTTTTTGGAAAGATAGGCCAGATCGCCGCTGTCTAAGCGGATGCCGTAAAAGGTAAGGGGGATTCCTTCTTCCCGCATTTCTTTAAATACCCGGATGGCGTTTGGAATACCGGAATTTAAGGTATCGTAGGTGTCTACCAGAAGGATGCAGGCAGACGGATAGAGCTTTGCATAGGTACGGAAGGCGGTAAGTTCATCCGGGAAGCTCATGATCCAGCTGTGAGCATGGGTGCCCTTTACAGGTACGTCAAACATTTTTCCGCAGAGCACATTGGAGGTGCCGATGCAGCCTGCGATCATGGCGGCTCTTGCCCCATAGGTGCCGGCGTCCGGCCCCTGGGCACGGCGCAGTCCAAATTCCATCACGCCGTCGCCCTTGGCGGCATAGACGATGCGCTCTGTTTTAGTGGCGATCAGGCTCTGGTGATTGATGATATTAAGAAGGGCTGTTTCTACCAGCTGTGCCTGCATGATCGGGGCGGTCACCTTTACAAGAGGTTCTCTGGGGAAAACAACCGTACCTTCAGGAATGGCATAGATATCACCCGTAAAACGGAAGTCCCGGAGATATTCCAGAAAGTCTTCTTCAAAGATTCCTACGCTTCTGAGATATGCGATATCGCTTTTATCGAAATGAAGATCCCTGATATATTCAATCACCTGATCCAGTCCGGCGCAGACGGCAAACCCGTTTCCGTGCGGATTGTTCCGGTAAAACATATCGAAAATGACGGTTTCATTGGCGTCTTTTTCTTTAAAATATCCCTGCATCATGGTAAGTTCATACAGGTCTGTCAGCAGTGTAAGATTTCTGTGATCCATAAGGTTTTCCTCCCTGGTATGTCCCCGTCTTCCCTTAAGGGCCGGCGGAAGGCTGTAAGTTAATTGACAGTAGTATAGCATAAATTTTACAAAAGGAAAACGAAATGTTAAAAATATAACGATTCTGTCCGTATGGTGAAATGGCATATTCTGTGGTACAATTCATAAGAGAATGAAAAGAACTGTAAAAAGGAGGCGGCCTATGAGGTATTCCGGATATGAGCTGTTATGGATGTTTGCGGTCTACTCGGTCGCGGGCTGGTGCCTGGAGGTGTGCGCGGCTGCGGCCAAGCAGAAAAAATTTGTCAACAGAGGCTATTTAAACGGACCCTTCTGTCCGGTCTACGGATTGACGTCTGCGGCCTTTGGGATTGTTCTGCCGGAACTTAAGGAGCATTTGATTTTCCTTTTTCTGGGTGGCATGATCATAGCAGCTTTTGCAGAATACATCTGCGGTTTTCTGCTGGAGCGGATTTCCGGCCAGAAATGGTGGGATTATTCCGGACACAGGTTTTCTGCAAGAGGGTATATCTGTCTGCCGGCCTCTCTTTTCTGGGGAATCTGTGCCGTGCTTTGCATCCGGCTGTTTGACCCGCTTCTGGTAAAGCTTATTTATATGCTTCCCCAAAGGGCCGGAATGCTTATTCTGACAGCTGTATTGATTGCAGCATTTTTAGATGGCCTGGGTTCTTCGGCAGCTGTCCTGCAGATGCACTATTTTCTGGGACGGGCAGCCTTTGAGGTCAGCGGACGGCTTTATGGGCTGTCATCCTTTCTTGAAAATGCCCTCACAGAGCGGATCAGACGCAGGATGGTAAAAGCGTATCCCAGCCTGAAAGAAAGGAAGAGGGCGGAGAATGGGGGCATAGATGAAAAAACAGCCGTTTTTGCCAGAGGCTGCTGTTTTTACAAGCTGGCAATGCTGTTTTTTATCGGTGCTTTTCTGGGGGATATTACAGAAACGATTTTCTGCTATACCAGAACCGGGATCATCATGAGCCGCAGCAGCGTGGTATACGGCCCTTTCAGTATTGTATGGGGTCTGGGCTGTGTGCTCCTCACTGCGTTTCTTTATCCCTACAGAGAGAAAAATGACCGTTATATCTTTCTTGCGGGAACGATCCTTGGAGGAGCTTACGAATACATATGCAGTGTATTTTCAGAGCTTGTGTTCGGTACGGTATTCTGGGATTACAGCGCCATTCCCTTTAATCTGGGAGGCCGTATCAATCTGCTGTATTGTTTTTTCTGGGGGATCGTGGCGGTGGTCTGGCTAAAGATGCTCTATCCGATACTGTCGGGATGGATTGAGAAGCTTCCGGTCAAATGGGGAAAGCTTCTCAGCAATAGTCTGATCCTTTTTATGGTCTTTGATATGGCTCTCTCCGGCCTTGCTCTGGGGCGGTATTCTGCAAGACAGGATGAAAAGACAGCCGTAAGCCAGACGGTTTCCGGGGAAGAAGGCGGGCTGAATGGCTGGCTGGACCGCCATTTTCCGGATGAACGTATGAAACGTATCTATCCGAATGCCAAATTTGTAGATTAGTATTCTGTATTCGCTTTTTTGAGGACTTTTTTAATCTGCCGTTGACATTTTAAAGCCCAGTCATTATAATAAAGACGTTATAAGGTAAAGGCTGTGAAGGAGACAGTAGCTTTCCCCAGAGACCAAAGAGAGCCGGTGGCGGTGGAAATCCGGTGTCAAAAGGGATGTTTGTGAAGATCACTCCGGAGCCGCCGGCTGAACGTTTTTAGTAGGCACGGCCGTTTTTCCTGCGTTAGAGGAACTCATATGACAGTATGCAGTAACAGGTGGTTAAACGAATCCAAGACTTTCGTCCTTTTACAGGGCGGGAGTCTTTTTTTATTTCATAGGAAAGGGATCCCTATGAAATATTCTTTCCTGTGAGGCATCGAACAAATTCAAATGGAGGTAGAAAAAGATGTACAACAAAGTCCCTACTGACTTAAAGTTTGTAGAACGGGAAAAAGAAGTAGAAAAGTTCTGGGCAGATGAACACATTTTTGAAAAGAGCATCAAGATGCGTGAAGGATGCAAGCCTTATGTGTTTTATGACGGACCGCCAACTGCCAACGGAAAACCTCATATCGGCCATGTTGAGACCCGTGTATTTAAGGATATGATCCCCAGATACAGAACCATGAAGGGATATATGGTTCCAAGAAAGGCCGGCTGGGATACCCACGGACTTCCGGTCGAGCTGGAAGTGGAAAAGAAGCTGGGCCTGGACGGAAAGGATCAGATCGAGAAGTACGGTCTGGAGCCTTTTATCAAGGAGTGTAAGGAAAGTGTCTGGAAGTACAAGGGAATGTGGGAGGATTTCTCCAGCACCGTAGGCTTCTGGGCCGACATGGATCATCCATACGTTACTTATGACAATAACTTTATCGAGTCTGAGTGGTGGGCCTTAAAGCAGATTTGGGACAAGGGCCTGTTATATAAGGGCTTTAAGGTAGTACCCTACTGTCCACGCTGCGGAACTCCTCTGTCCTCCCATGAGGTAGCTCAGGGCTATAAGGATGTAAAGGAACGCTCCGCCATTGCCCGGTTTAAGGTAAAGGATGAGGATGCTTACATTCTGGCATGGACCACCACTCCCTGGACTCTTCCAAGCAACGTGGCTCTCTGCGTCAACCCAAATGAGGAATATGTAAAGGTAAAGACCGCAGACGGTTATACCTACTATATGGCTCACGCACTGGTAGAGAAGGTGCTGGGCGAGGATGTGGAAGTCCTTGAAACCTATCAGGGCAAGGAGCTGGAATTTAAGGAGTACGAGCCTCTTTACGACTGCTCTAAGCCGTACTGCGAAAAGCAGCACAAAAAGGGCCATTACGTTGTCTGCGATACCTATGTAACGCTGACAGACGGTACTGGAATCGTACACATCGCTCCTGCTTTCGGTGAGGACGACGCCAATGTGGGCCGTAAATATGACCTGCCCTTCGTACAGCTGGTGGACGCAAAGGGCGACATGACAGAGGACACTCCGTTCGGCGGCAGATTTGTAAAGGATGCGGATCCTCTGGTATTAAAGGATCTGGAGGAGAGAGGGCTGTTATTCTCCGCTCCCAGCTTTGAGCACAGCTATCCTCACTGCTGGCGCTGCGGAACACCTCTGATCTACTATGCAAGAGAGTCATGGTTCATCAAGATGACCGCTGTAAAGGATGATCTGATCCGCAATAACAATACTGTAAACTGGGTGCCTGAGTCCATCGGAAAGGGCCGCTTCGGCGACTGGCTGGAGAATATCCAGGACTGGGGCATTTCCAGAAACAGATACTGGGGTACGCCGCTTAATATCTGGGAGTGCGAGGGCTGCGGCCATCAGCATTCCGTAGGAAGCATCGAGGAGTTAAAGAGCCTTTCTGACAACTGCCCCGATGAGATCGAGCTTCACCGTCCTTATATTGACGCAGTGACCATCAAGTGCCCTCACTGCGGCGGCGTGATGAAGAGAGTGCCTGAGGTAATTGACTGCTGGTTCGATTCAGGAGCCATGCCCTTTGCACAGCATCATTATCCGTTTGAGAATAAAGAGCTTTTTGAGTCTCAGTTCCCGGCTCAGTTCATTTCCGAGGCTGTGGATCAGACTAGAGGCTGGTTCTACTCCCTTCTTGCAGAGTCCACCCTGCTCTTTAACAAGGCGCCTTATGAAAATGTAGTTGTTATGGGTCTTGTATTGGACGAGAACGGACAGAAGATGAGCAAGTCCAAGGGAAATGCCGTTGATCCCTTTGAGGCTCTGGCAACACATGGTGCAGACGCAATCCACTGGTTCTTCTATACCTGCAGCGCGCCCTGGCTTCCAAAGAGATACCAGGATAAGGCTGTAACCGAGGGCCAGAGAAAGTTCATGGGAACGCTGTGGAACACCTACGCATTCTGGGTACTGTATGCCAATATTGACCAGTTTGATGCAACCAAATACAGCCTGGAGTATGACAAGCTGCCCGTTATGGACCGCTGGCTCTTATCCAAGATGAACTCTATGGTAAAGACCGTTGACAACAGCCTGATGAATTACCAGATCCCTGAGGCAGCAAGAGCCCTTCAGGAGTTTGTAGACGATATGAGCAACTGGTATGTGCGCAGAAGCCGTGAGCGTTTCTGGGCAAAGGGCATGGAGCAGGATAAGATCAATGCTTATATGACACTTTATACCGCTCTTGTAACCGTTGCAAAGGCGGCTGCCCCAATGATCCCCTTCATGACAGAGCAGATCTACCAGAATATTGTAAGAAATATTGATAAGAATGCGCCTGAGAGCATCCATCTGTGCGATTATCCTGAGGTAAAGGAAGAGTGGATCGACCTGGCCTTAGAGTCTGATATGGATGAGGTGCTGGATACGGTTGTTATGGGCCGTGCCGCCAGAAATACAGCCAATATCAAGAACCGTCAGCCTATCGCCCAGATGTACGTAAAGGCAGACCATGAGCTGTCCGAGTTCTATGTAAAGATCATTGAGGAAGAGTTAAATGTTAAAAAGGTAACCTTTACAGAGGATGTACGGGCATTTACCTCCTATACCTTTAAGCCTCAGTTAAAGACCGTAGGGCCAAAGTATGGAAAGCTTCTCGGAAGGATCCGACAGGCTCTGACAGAGCTGGACGGCAGCGCTGCCATGGATACCTTAAATGAATCCGGCGCACTGACCTTTGATTTTGACGGCCAGGAGGTTGTTCTTACAAAGGATGACCTGCTGATCGACGTGGCAAAGAAGGACGGCTATGTAACGGAAGAGGACAATTATGTGACCGTTGTCCTGGATACCAATCTGACTCCTGAACTGATTGAGGAGGGCTTTGTCCGCGAGGTGATCAGCAAGATCCAGACCATGCGTAAGGAAGCCGGTTTTGAAGTTATGGATCATATCGCCGTATACCAGGATGGAAATGAGCGCATCGCAGAGCTTGTAAAGGCAAATGCAGATGAGATCAAAACAGAGGTTATGGCAGACCATATCCACTTAGGCCAGATGAAGGGCTTTGTAAAAGAGTGGAACATCAACGGTGAGAGCGTAATGCTTGGCGTTGAAAAGCTGATGTAGGGAGATAAAAGAGTATAAAAGGCCGATCCGCCCTGAAACGGGAGTTTTCGGGCGGATCTGGAAAGTAAGAAGGAGAATCCGATGAATCCTATGGAATTTGACAAGGCCACCTTTAAAAAATCCGTTATGTACAATGTGAAAAACATGTTCCGCCGCACCATCGACGAGGCCACTCCCCAGCAGGTGTTTCAGGCGGTTGCCTTTGCGGTAAAGGATGTAATCATTGACGAATGGATCGCAACGCATAAGGAATACGAGAAAAAGGATGCAAAGACCGTTTATTACCTTTCCATGGAGTTTTTAATGGGAAGAGCGCTTGGAAACAATATTATCAATATCTGTGCCCGTAAGGAGATCGCAGAGGTTCTTGAGGAGCTGGGCTTTGACTTAAATGTGATTGAGGATCAGGAACCGGATGCAGCTCTTGGAAACGGCGGTCTGGGCCGTCTGGCAGCCTGCTTCCTCGATTCCCTGGCGACCCTGGGATATCCGGCCTATGGCTGCGGCATCCGCTATAAATACGGCATGTTCAAGCAGAAGATTGAAAACGGCTATCAGGTAGAGGTTCCGGACAACTGGCTGAAAAACGGCAATCCCTTTGAGATCCGACGTCCGGAGTACGCGGTAGAGGTAAAATTCGGCGGTTATGTGCGGATTGAAAACAGAGACGGCATGAACCACTTTGTACAGGACGGCTATCAGTCCGTAAGAGCCGTTCCCTATGACCTGCCTGTGATCGGCTACGGTAACAATGTAGTCAATACACTGCGGATCTGGGATGCAGAGCCTATCAATACCTTTAATCTGGATTCCTTTGACCGGGGCGACTACCAGAAGGCAGTGGAGCAGGAAAATCTGGCAAAGACCATTGTTGAAGTGCTTTATCCCAATGACAACCACTATGCAGGCAAGGAACTGCGCTTAAAGCAGCAGTATTTCTTCATCTCTGCCAGCGTTCAAAGAGCGGTATTAAAGTATAAGGAGCTTCACGGCACCATCCATGGATTCCAGGATAAGGTGGTATTCCAGTTAAATGATACCCATCCTACGGTTGCGATCCCTGAGCTGATGCGTATCCTTTTGGATGAAGAGGGACTGACCTGGGAGGAAGCATGGGATATTACCACAAAGACCTGTGCCTACACCAATCATACCATTATGTCCGAGGCTCTGGAGAGGTGGCCCATTGACCTGTTCTCCAGGCTGCTCCCCCGTATCTATCAGATCGTGGAGGAGATCAACCGCCGCTTTGTAAATGAGATCCAGGCCCGCTATCCGGGAGATCAGGAGAAGATCCGCCAGATGGCCGTTGTCTATGACGGACAGGTGCGCATGGCCTATATGGCAATTGTGGCAAGCTTTTCTGTCAACGGCGTTGCAAGGCTTCATACAGAGATCTTAAAGCATCAGGAATTAAAGGATTTCTATGAAATGATGCCGGAGAAGTTCAACAATAAGACAAACGGCATTACTCAGAGGCGCTTCCTGCTTCACGGCAACCCGCTTCTGGCAGACTGGGTAACCTCCAAGATCGGAGACCAGTGGATCACAGATCTGCCCCATATTGCAGAGCTTCTTCCCTGTGCAGAGGACAAGGAATGTCAGAAGGAGTTTATGCAGATCAAGTACGAGAATAAGGTCCGTCTTGCAAAGTACATCAAGGAGCACAACGGCATTGATGTAGATCCAAGATCGATCTTCGATGTGCAGGTAAAGCGTCTCCATGAGTACAAGCGCCAGTTGATGAATATTCTCCATGTAATGTATCTGTATAATCAGTTAAAGGATCATCCGGATATGGATATGGTTCCCAGAACCTTTATCTTCGGCGCAAAGGCAGCGGCAGGCTATAAGAGAGCCAAGCTGACCATTAAGCTGATCAACGCGGTTGCGGATGTGGTGAACAACGATAAGTCCATCGGGGGCAGGATCAAGGTGGTATTTATCGAGGACTACCGCGTATCCAATGCAGAGATCATTTTCGCCGCGGCTGATGTGAGCGAGCAGATTTCCACAGCCAGCAAGGAAGCTTCCGGTACAGGCAACATGAAGTTTATGTTAAATGGCGCCCTGACCCTGGGAACAATGGACGGCGCTAACGTGGAGATCGTAGAAGAGGTTGGAAATGAAAATGCCTTCATTTTCGGTATGTCTTCTGACGAAGTAATTGCCCATGAAAAGAACCGCGATTATCAGCCAATGGATATCTTTAATAACGATCCGGAGATCCGCCGGGTACTGATGCAGCTTGTAAACGGCTTTTATTCACCGGAAAATCCGGAGTTATTCAGAGATATTTATGATTCACTATTAAATACAAAGAGCAGCGACCGTGCAGACACATATTTCATTCTGAAGGATTTCCGTTCCTACGCAGAGGCACATAAGAAGATCGATCAGGCCTACAGAAATTCTTCCTGGTGGGCAAAGGCAGCAATCTTAAATGTAGGACACAGCGGAAAGTTTACCTCTGATCGTACCATCGAGGAATATGTAAGAGATATCTGGCATTTAAAGAAGATTACTGTGGAAGTATAATGACTGCAGTCTGAAACAGTAAATGATCCGGCTCCGGCGTCTGTAACAGGGCGTCGGGGTCTTTTTACAACGGTTTTTGGTATGTGATCCGATCCGCTGTATATCAATCACAAGGGAGGCTATGACATGAAAATCCGTGACATCTTAGCAGAGGGAAAACCAACCCTGTCATTTGAAGTATTTCCGCCCAAAACTCAGGATGCATTTGCATCGGTTGAGAAAGCGGCAGAGGAAATCGCAAGGCTGCATCCGGCCTTTATGAGCGTTACCTACGGCGCAGGAGGCGGCACCAGCGATTATACTGTAAAGATTGCGTCTGATCTGCAGGAAAACTGTGGGGTAACTCCGCTGGCTCATCTGACCTGTGTTTCTTCTACCAGAGAAAAGGTCCAGCAGGTATTGAACGAACTGAAGGAGCATAAGATCGAAAATATCCTTGCTTTAAGAGGTGACATTCCTCAGGATGGACAGACGCCTCAGGTATATCACTATGCCTCCGAACTGATCCGGGAGATCCGGGAGGCAGGAGATTTCTGTATCGGAGCCGCCTGCTACCCTGAAGGCCATGTGGAGTCTGCCAACAAGTCTGTGGATATGGATTATTTAAAGCAGAAGGTGGAGGCCGGCTGCGATTTTGTTACCACCCAGATGTTTTTTGACAACAGTATTCTCTACAGCTATCTGTACCGGATCCGGGAAAAGGGGATTACCGTACCTGTGATCGCGGGGATTATGCCTATTACAAATGTAAAGCAGGTAAAGCGCAGCATCCAGATGTCCGGCTGCCATATGCCGGCCCGCTTTATGTCCCTGGTGGATAAGTTCGGAGATGATCCCGCTGCCATGAAGCAGGCAGGAATCGCCTATGCCACGGATCAGATCATTGACCTGATCGCAAACGGCATCCGCGGAATCCATGTATATACCATGAATAAGCCAGATGTAGCGGCAAAGATCCGGGAAAATCTGTCAGATATTGTAAAATAAAAGATTCCATGCAGCAGGAGGCATATAGATGGACATTTCTTCCGTAAGCAGGAGAGAGGTGCTGCGTTATCTGGGATACAGGGGGCAGGCAGAACCGGATAGGGCAGTTGCAGATGAGATAGAAATGTGTCTGGGGCTTTTGGCAGAGAAGGCAGAGCCCAGGCATCGTGTCCGCTCTTTTTTACTGGAGCTGGGCCCGGAGCATGAGATTCGTTTTGACAGGGTTCATACAAGCAGCAGACAGCTTTCTAAAAATCTGGCAGGCTGCGGTGAAATTCTTGTTTTTGCCGCTACATTGGGGCTGGGGACAGATTATCTGATCCAGAGATATAACCGTCTGCAGATGAGCCGGGCAGTGATCCTGCAGGCTGCGGCTGCGGCCATGATCGAGGAATACTGTGACCGGGTCTGCAGGGAGTTAAAGGCAGCATATGAAGCAAAAGGGCTGTATCTTCGGCCAAGATTCAGTCCGGGTTACGGGGATTTTCCTCTGGAATGCCAGCCGTATCTTTTAGAGTGCGTGGATGGGGGAAAGCAGCTGGGAATCCGTCTTACGGGAGGGTATCTGATGATGCCGTCCAAATCTGTGACAGCGGTGATGGGGCTTGGAAGGACGCCCTGCGGCTGTGAGGTAAAAGGCTGTGAGGCCTGTGGAAAAAAGGACTGCGCCTATCGGCGGCAAACAGGAAGCGAGGATTAAGGAATGAACATTTTACAGGAAATGAGACAGCGGCGCCTGTTTTTTGACGGCGGTATGGGAAGCCTTTTGCAGGCTAAGGGATTAAAGGCAGGAGAACTGCCGGAGCGGTGGAACCTGACCCATCCGGAGGAAATCTGCGGGATCCACCGGATGTATCTTCAGGCAGGCTCTGATCTTATAACCACGAATACATTTGGAGCCAACCGCTTAAAATACGGCGAAGAATTGGAAAAAATTGTAAGTGAGGCGGTAAGCCATGCAAAAGAGGCCGTTAGGGCAGAGGGACACGGCTATGTGGCCCTGGATCTGGGTCCTACGGGAAAGCTTCTTAAGCCTCTTGGCGATCTGGAGTTTGAAGATGCGGTTGAGATTTATAAGGAAACCGTATCATATGGAGCCAGAGCGGGAGCCGACCTGGTGCTGATCGAAACCATGAGCGATTGCTATGAACTGAAGGCTGCTGTACTTGCAGCAAAGGAAGCGGGATTTTCTCCTGAAACAGGGGAGCGGCTGCCGATCTTTGCAACAGTCATCTTTGATGAAAAGGGAAAGCTTCTGACCGGCGGCGATGTGTCCTCTACCGTAGCTCTTTTGGAGGGGCTGGGAGTGGATGTGCTGGGAATTAACTGCGGTCTGGGCCCGGTACAGATGAAGGGAATCGTAGAAGAGCTTCTTTCTGTGTCATCAACCCCGGTGTTGGTAAATCCCAATGCAGGCCTTCCAAGAAGCGAGAACGGGGAAACGGTCTATGATATTGACGCAGTCCGGTTCGGCGAGGTTATGGAAGAAATTGTAAAAATGGGAGCTGTGATCGTGGGAGGGTGCTGTGGAACCGGGCCGGAGCATATCCGGGAAACGGTAAAGCGGTGTAAGGATCTTCCTGTGATGTGGCCGGAAAAAAAGAACCGGACCGTGGTTTCCTCCTATTCCCAGGCAGTGGTATTTGACAAAAAGACCGTAATTATCGGCGAGCGGATCAATCCTACGGGAAAGTCAAAATTTAAGCAGGCCCTCAGGGATCATAACCTGGAATATATCCTGCGGGAGGGCGTGACCCAGCAGGACAACGGCGCGGACATTTTGGATGTAAATGTAGGGCTGCCGGAGATTGACGAGCCCTCTATGATGGAGGCAGTGGTAAAGGAACTGCAGGCTGTGATCGATCTGCCACTGCAGATTGACACCTCCAATCCACAGGCCATGGAGCGGGCCCTGCGGATTTATAACGGAAAGGCTTTGATCAATTCTGTAAACGGAAAAAAAGAGGTAATGGATCAGATCTTTCCGCTGGTGGCAAAGTACGGCGGAGTGGTTGTGGGACTCTGTCTGGATGAAGACGGCATACCGGAGACGGCAGAGGGAAGGATTGCTGTGGGGAGAAAGATCATCAAGACAGCGGCCTCTTACGGCATCGGACCGGAGGATATTATCCTAGACGGCCTCTGCATGACAGTCAGCTCGGATAACAAAGGGGCGCTGACTACGTTAGAGACTCTGAGACGGATCCGGGACGAGCTGGGAGGCAAGTCTGTTCTGGGCGTATCCAATATCTCCTTTGGCCTGCCTCAGAGAGAAATCATAAACAGCTCATTTTTTACCATGGCCATGGAGTGCGGCTTAAACGGGGCGATCATCAACCCCAATTCCGAGGCTATGATGCGGGCCTATTACAGCTTCAATGCCTTAATGGACCGGGATCCCCAGTGCAGCCGGTATATTGATATTTATGGCAGTGAAACAGGTGGGCTGGGACAGACCCTTTCCCGGACAAAGGATACGGGAAAGGGAAAAGAAGGCGATTCTCTGGGAATACTGATTGAAAAAGGCCTGAAAGAGGCTGCGGCAGAGACGGTGGCAGCTCTTTTGGAGGAAAAGGATGCTCTGGATATTATTAACGGGGAAATGATCCCGGCTTTGGATCGGGTTGGAAAAGGATTTGAAAAGGGCAGTGTGTTCCTTCCCCAGCTTTTAATGAGCGCTGAGGCGGCAAAGGCGGCCTTTGAGGTGATCAAAGCTAAAATGGAAGGCAGCGGACAGGGACAGGAGAAAAAGGGAACGATTATTCTGGCTACGGTAAAGGGAGATATCCACGATATCGGAAAAAATATTGTCAAAGTGCTCCTGGAAAATTACAGCTACGAGGTTATTGATCTGGGAAAGGATGTGCCGCCGGAGAGAATTGTAGAGGAAGCAGTGAAACGCCATGTTCCTCTGGTAGGTTTAAGCGCCCTGATGACAACCACGGTTCCCAGTATGGAGGAAACCATCCGCCGGCTGAGAAAGGAAGCATCCTGGGTAAAGGTAATGGTGGGAGGCGCAGTGCTTACAAAGGAGTATGCGGATACCATTGGAGCAGATGCCTACTGTCGTGATGCCATGGCTTCGGTCCACTATGCGGAAACAGTAATCGGTTGAGAGATATCAGAAAGGAATCGTATGGGACATAACACAAGGGAAAACACAAAAATCCTTTTAAAGGGCGCCTGGGTAGGAGGTACCATGACCGTACCGGGAGTCAGCGGAGGTACTATGGCAATGGTGCTGGGAATCTATGACCGCCTTATTTCCTCGGTGAGCCGTGTGTTTAAGGAGCCGAAACAATCCATTCCCTTTTTACTGTGGTTTGCACTGGGAGGGGCGGGGGGTATCCTGCTCTTTTCCAGAGGCATCAGCCTGCTTTTATCCTCCCGGTGGGAGGTTCCTGCCCGCTTTTTCTTCCTGGGAGCTGTCGGCGGAGGGATTCCCCTGATTTTTAAAGAAGCGGGAATTAAAAGATTTGGCTCCGGGGACGCTGTTTTTGTGGGAATCGGTATCTTAAGCGCTCTGCTGATCGGCCTGATCCCGGAAGGCCTGTTCACGCCGGGAGCAGGAGGGGTATCCGATATTCTCATACAGGCTTTAGGAGGAGTTATCATCGCAGTGGCCCTGGTCCTTCCCGGGATCAGTGCCTCCCAGATGCTCTATATGCTGGGAATCTATGAAAGCACTTTAAAAGCCGTGGGAAATATGGATATTGCCGCCTTGGTTCCTCTGGCGGCAGGCGGGCTTTTGGGCACCTTTTTTTCTGCAAAAGTGTTGGAAGGGCTGTTGGAAAAACATACCCGGCCCACCTTTCTTCTTATTCTTGGCTTTATGTTTGCTTCTCTGCCGGAGCTGTTTCCGGGAATTCCGGCAGGAGCAGAGGCAGTGTACAGCCTGGTGGCTGTGGGAGCGGGATTTATGCTGCTTTATGGGATTGGGAGAATGAATTAGCTATAGCCATCCCCCATTTTCTGTGATATGATATACCCCTGATAAGCCTGTTTCGGGCGGACAATTGAAAAGGAAGGAAGACGGTTATGTATAAATGCTGTATGTTTGATCTGGACGGTACGCTTGTAAATTCCATTTATGCTTTAAAGCGGTCTGTGGACGGAACACTGGCGCATTTTGGCCTGGGGCCGATCACCTTGGAAGATACAAAGACATTTGTAGGAGACGGGTATAAAAAACTGGTGGAACGGGCTTTAAAGGCGTACGGAGATCCGGAACTGGTTCATTTTGAAGAGGCGCTGAACGTGTATAACCGGGTATTTAAGGAATGTTGCCTTTACCGGGTAGAGGCATACGAGGGAATCCCGGAGCTTCTGGCATTTTTAAAGGAAAATCACATTCTCTGTACCGTTTTATCCAATAAGCCTCATGTAAGAACCATAGAGAATATAAACTATGTATTCGGGCCGGATGTTTTTGACAGGGTATATGGGGAACGGGAATCTGCGGGGATCAAAAAAAAACCGTCTCCAGAGGGGGTAGAAGCGCTGCTTGAGGAGCTTGGGATTTCTAAAGAGGAGTGCCTCTATCTGGGAGATACTAATACAGACATGGAAACAGGAAAAAATGCTCAGGTAGATACGGTGGGCGTACTCTGGGGCTTTCGTTCCAGGGATGAGCTTAAAGTGTATGAGCCTGCGCTTTTAGCGGAGCATCCCATGGATGTAGCGGAATTTATAAAGGGCGTGAATCACATTGAATAGACAGAAAAAAAGAAGTGGAGCATGGACGAAAACAGGCCTTCTGAAAACAGGTATCCTGTTTTTCGCCCTGCTTTTGGGCAGCCTTGCATTTACAGGCTGTGCGAAAAGAGAATCTCCGGGAATCCGGGGAGAGCAGGGCGGGGATGACCGCCTTTTTGTAGTCACTACCATTTTCCCCTACTATGATTTTGTGCGACAGATCGGAGGAGACCGGGTGCGGTTAAATCTGGTCGTACCGGCCGGGATGGACAGCCATTCCTTTGAACCTACGCCCGCAGATATGATTACCATTCAGAAAGCGGATCTGATGATCTGCAATGGAGGAGCCATGGAGCAGTGGGTGGATCAGGTCGCTGCATCCCTTGACACCAGCCGTCTGCGCCGTCTGACTATGATGGACTATGTAGATGTGGTAGAAGAAGAGGTTGTGGAAGGAATGGAGGAAGAGGAGCACGGTCATGAACACAGCCGTGAGGAGGAAGAGGCTGGGGAATTTGATGCCCATGACGGGCAGGAGCTTGATATTGAATACGATGAACATATCTGGACTTCTCCTGTGAATTCCATGAAGATTGTGGAGATTATTTCTGATACCCTGGCGGAAATGGATCCTGCAAACGAAGCCTATTACAGGGAAAATGCCGCCTCATATCTGGAAGAACTTTCTACACTGGATGAGCAGTTCAGGGAGATTGTATCAAATGGCCGCCACCGGATGATGGTGCTGGCGGATAAATTTCCTCTTCGGTATTTTGCGGATACGTATGGTTTGTCCTACCGGGCTGCATTTTCCGGCTGCAGTACCGATACAGAGCCAAGCGCCAGAACCATCGCATATCTTATTGACCGGGTGCGGGAAAATGATCTGAAAGCCGTATACTATCTGGAGCTTTCCAGTCACCGGACAGCAGATATCATCAGTGAAGAAACGGGGACAGAGCCGCTTTTGTTTCATTCCTGCCACAATGTAAGCCGCAGGGAATTTGACGAGGGCGTGACCTATTTACAGCTTATGCGGCAGAATGCAGAGCACTTGAAGAAGGGACTTGAATAGAAAATGATAGAACCATTGATTAAATGTGAGCATGTGGATTTCGGATATGAAAACCAGGATGCGGTGGTAGATGTAAATATGGAGGTATGCCCCGGAGACTATCTCTGTATTGTAGGTGAAAACGGATCGGGAAAAAGTACGCTGATGAAAGGTCTTTTAGGCCTTTTAAAGCCCTCCGCAGGGGTACTTACGGTATCAGAGGAATTAAAGCACACGGGAATCGGCTATCTGCCCCAGCAGACGGCCGCCCAGAAGGATTTCCCGGCTTCCGTACAGGAGGTTGTCTTAAGCGGCTGCTTAAACCGCAGGGGACGCAGGCCCTTTTATTCCCGTACAGAAAAGGCGGTTGCGGCAGAAAATATGGAGCGCCTTGGGATTATGCCTCTGGCAAAGCAGTGCTACCGGGAGCTTTCCGGCGGGCAGCAGCAGAGAGTTCTGATTGCAAGGGCGTTGTGTGCTACCACCCGGCTTTTGATCCTGGACGAGCCTATTACGGGACTGGATCCCATGGCGATCCAGGACTTTTATGCCATGATAAGAAGGTTAAACCGCGAGGATGGGGTGGCGATCCTTATGGTATCCCATGATCTCAGAAATGCAGTGGAGGAGGCCAATAAGATTCTCCATCTGCAAAAGCAGGTGCTTTTTTACGGCCCTGCCCACGATTATATGAACAGTCAGGCTGCGGGCCATTTCTTCCATGAAAAGGAGCAGGGGCAGTGTATCCCTACGGCAGTCTGCCGGAAAGGAGGCTGCTGCCATGAGCATACTAAGTGAAATGCTGTCATATCCCTTTCTGGTACGCGCCCTGGTGGGAGGTATGTTGGTTTCTCTGTGCGCGTCCCTTTTAGGCGTAAGCCTTGTATTAAAACGCTATTCCATGATCGGGGACGGACTGTCCCACGTTTCCTTTGGAGCATTGTCCATCGCCCTGGCAATGGGCTGGTCGCCCCTTAAGGTGTCTATCCCGGTTGTAGTGCTGGCGGCCTTTTTCCTTCTTCGGATCACGGAAAACAGCCGGATCAAAAGCGATGCTGCCATCGCCATGATTTCAGCCAGCGCCCTGGCAATCGGTATTATCGTTACCTCCCTTACTACAGGAATGACCACAGATGTAAGCAGCTATATGTTCGGAAGCATTTTAGCCATGACAAAGGAGGATGTGGCTCTGGCTGTAGTACTGAGCCTTGTGGTGCTGGGTCTTTTTGTGATCTGCTACAATCAGATGTTTGCAGTGACCTTTGATGAAAATTTTGCAAGGGCTACAGGCGTCAACGTGGGATTTTACAATATGGTGATTTCTGTCCTTACGGCGGTTACTATTGTGCTGGGAATGCGGATGATGGGAGCCATGCTGATTTCCAGCCTGGTGATTTTCCCCTGTCTTACCTCCATGCGCGTATTTAAAAGCTTCGGAGGGGTGATGATCTCTTCCGGGCTTTTATCCCTTGTGTGTTTCCTTTTGGGAATGATGGCATCCTACCAGTTTTCCACACCTGCCGGAGCCAGCGTGGTGGTGGTAAATCTGGCGGCCTTTGTGATCTTTGGCGCATGGCAGATGCTTGGGAGGAGAAAATAAGGGTAACAGTTCAGCCATGTGAAGATTCAGGCAGAAAAAGCGTTGAAAGCTTGCTTTCATAAGAACTTTTCTGCCTGAATCTTCATAGGGCGGACGCCCGATGCTTCTTGTCCGCTGTAAGCGGGCAAGAAGATGCAATGCTGAACTGTTACAAAAAGGAAAAATGGCAGCAGCTGTCTTGACATTCCCGGAGGGATGTGCCACAATATTTAGTTGGTAAGACTGTGACTGCAGTAGAAAGAAGGAAGAAATTAAAATGACAAAGATTGATATTATCTCCGGTTTCCTTGGAGCCGGAAAGACTACATTTATTAAGAAGCTTTTGCAGGAAGCCATTTCCGGCGAACAGGTTGTGCTGATCGAAAATGAGTTCGGCGAGATCGGGATCGACGGCGGATTTTTAAAGGATTCCGGCATTGAGATCCGTGAGATGAATTCCGGCTGTATCTGCTGTTCCCTGGTGGGAGATTTTGGAAAATCTCTGGCAGAGGTGCTGATGACCTATAAGCCGGACCGCATCATCATCGAGCCCTCCGGCGTAGGAAAGCTGTCTGATGTTATGAAAGCTGTAATCGACGTATCTGCAGATATGGATGTGGCCTTAAACAGCGCGGTTACCATTGTGGATGCGGCAAAGTGCAAAATGTATATGAAAAACTTCGGTGAATTTTTCAATAATCAGATTGAAAATGCAGGTACCATTGTTTTGAGCCGTACTGATATCACAGACCCGGCCAAGATCCAGAAGGATGTGGAGCTGATCCGTGAGAAAAATCCAAAGGCAGCCGTTGTGACGACTCCTCTGGGAGAGCTGGGCGGAGACCAGTTATTAGAGATTATTGAGAAGCGCGACACCATGCTGGATGATCTGATGGCAGAGGTGAGAGCGCATCACCATCATGATGAGGAGTGCGGCTGCGGTGAGCATCACCATGATCACGAGGGCCATGATCACCATCACGGCCATGAACATGGCGAGTCCTGTACCTGCGGCTGTCATGAGCATGAGGAGCATGAGCACCATCATCATCATGACCACGGCGAAGACTGCACCTGCGGCTGCCACGATCATGAGCATCACCACCATCATCATGCAGATGAAGTATTTACCAGCTGGGGCATGGAAACTATTGTTCCTGTTACCAGGGATCAGCTGGAGGACATCTTAAAGCGTCTGGCAGATACAAAGGAATTTGGCGATGTACTGCGGGCAAAGGGAATGCTTCCTACGGAAAATCCGGGAGAGTGGCTGTACTTTGATCTGGTTCCCCAGCAGTATGAGATCCGCCAGGGCCGTCCCGATTATACCGGTAAGGTATGTGTCATCGGAGCCAGCTTAAAGGAAGAAGAATTGAACAGCCTGTTTGGAAGAGGCTAAAGAGGTTGATATGATGGGAAATGAAATTGAAGATAATGTAATGCCCCTCTTTTTGATCAATGGATTTCTGGAAGCGGGAAAAACCCAGTTTTTGGAATTTACCATGGAGCAGGACTATTTTCAGACAGAAGGAAAAACACTGCTGATTGTCTGCGAAGAGGGAGATACGGAGTATGACGAGAAAAAGCTTAAGAAAAATCGGACAGCTGTGGTTTATGTGGATGATTTTTCAAAGCTTACCCCGGAATATCTCAACGAATTAGAAGTAATTTACCGTCCGGAACGGGTGATTATGGAGTGGAACGGCATGTGGAATCAGGACGAGTTAAAGCTTCCTGAAGACTGGTCCATCTACCAGCAGATCACGATCATTGACGGATCTACGTTTGATCTCTATGTTCAGAACATGAAGCCCCTGTTAGGAGCAATGCTTCGCGATTCCGAGCTTGTAATCATGAACCGCTGTGATGGGATTTCGGATGAAAAGCTTACCTCTTACCGCCGGACCATCCGAGCCATGAGCCGGGACAGCGAGATCGTGCTGGAGGATGCAGAGGGTGAGATCGAACAGGCCACTCTGGAAGAGGATCTTCCCTATGATATCAATGCGGATGTAATTGAAATCAAGCCGGAGGATTACGGAATCTGGTATATTGACTGCATGGATCAGCCGGAACGGTATCAGGGAAAAACGGTGGAGTTCACAGCTATGGTATTAAAATCCCCCAAGTTTCCAAAGGGACAGTTCGTTCCGGGGCGTATGGCCATGACCTGCTGTGAAGCCGATATGACATTCCTTGGCTTTATGTGCAAATGGAAGGATGCAGAAAAGTACCGTACCAAGCAGTGGGTAAAGGTACGGGCCAAGGTAGGAATTGAGTATCAGAAGGACTACCACGGCGAAGGCCCGGTTCTCTATGGTGAAAATGTAGAATCGGCTGCAGAGATCAAGGATATTGTACAATTTTAAAAATGATGGGGATACTGGCTCAGAAAGGCCGGTATCCTCATATTTTATAAATAAGAGCGGATGCAAAAGGGGAGCAGGTAGGGCTTCTCACCTTTGAAACCATGGAAGATTCCGTAAAACTGGCATATGACTATACGAAAAAAAAATGCCTGCTATCCGAAAAGCGCTTCAGATGGCAGGCCGTTATGTCAGCTGATGGTTATCACATAATCCTTGCCTCTCATTTCTACGGAGGCTTCTCTATGATATTCATGAGCCAGTTTTAAAAGATTATCTCTGGTGTGGGCTGCATCCGACAGAACAGCCAGAGGCTCCTTTGGAGCAGCATCCATTTCATCCATTACAATCAGCACCGGCTCCGGGCAGGAAAGACCTCTTACATCTATTTCTTTCATAAATTTTATCATCTCCTTTTTAAGAATTATTTTTTTGTTCTTCTCATACAGGAAGCAGCCACGGCAAAGAGCACCGCAATACATACGATACACATGATCCGTCCCGCAGGCGTGGTTCCTGTTCCGCTGGAAGCCAGGCCAAAGTTGTGGCACAGGGCTGCACCAACCAGCATGCCAAGCACATTAACAGCGGCATCCGAAGACCCCTGGCCTGCCAGAATCAGCTGGCGCAGAGGACAGCCTCCGGCTAATACGGCTGCAAAGCCTACGGTATAGGTGCCAAGGATATTCCAGAGAGTTTCTGCATGGGCAATAGGCTGGCCCTCAAATCCCGGTTTAAAATTGCCGGATACCAGGTTGTAAACCAGCATTACGCCAAAAAGTCCGGCAATTACACTTAAAAGATCAAAGTTTTTCATCAGGATCACATCGCGGATACCGCCTGCGAAGCAGGCTCTTGCTTTCTGAGCAGCGGCGCCGAAGATCAGACCGGCTGCCAGGGATACGAGGATGGGAGCATGAAGGCTTCCGGGACCTTCTGTACTTGCTGCAAAAAGAGGCGTAACAATGCTTAAAACCAGAAGACTCAGGAAAATGGCAGGAATTATGTAGCCGTTTTCTTTTTTCGTATCAAAGGATCGTCCCAGACTGAAGCCCTTTTTCAAAAAGATACAGCCGGTGCCTACACCCAGCACAAAACCAATCAGTCCCATATAGGCATTCAGATCTCCGGCGGCCATACGGATGACCATGCGCAATGGACATCCCAGAAAAACCAGAGCGCCGATCATAGTAATAATTCCCAAAAGAAAGCGGATCATGGGAGAGGAGCCGGCGGTAGAGCGGTATTCCCCGGTGGCCATGGAAATAATGAAAGCTCCGGCTATCAGGCCTGCGATTTCAGGGCGCATATATTGTACAATGGGTGCCGTGTGCAGCTTGGCTGCGCCTGCAATGTCGCGGATAAAGCAGGCGATACAAAATGCCATATTTCCGGGATTTCCCATAATAGCCAGCCATACAGCCACGGCTCCCAGCAGGCCGCCCCATACAAGCAGCCCCTTTTTTGAATTGAGTGTTTCTTTCATTTCATTCCCTCCAAACGTTATATTTAAAAAAGAATAACGCAGGCAATAAAAAACGGCCTGACCACTCTGGGACGGTGGCCGAGCCGGCTTTTACTGAAACATTTAGGAAGCTCCAACTGCGTATTCCTTTTTCTGATTAAATTGTAGCATTAACAGAAGGGGAGGTCAACTGTTTTTTGTATAATTTTCCAATTCAGGAAAAATGAGTTGAAGAAAAATTCTCAAAAACTGGACATGCCGCCGGTTTTGTGTTAAACTACTATAGTTGTGAGTAAGACAGATGGCCGCTGCTGCGATACCGAGAGGCCGCAGGAGAGGAAAGTCCGGGCTTCACAGGGCAGGGTGCCAGATAACGTCTGGCGGAGGCGACTCCAGGGACAGTGCAACAGAAATATACCGCCGGTCCTTGACCGGTAAGGGTGGAAGGGCAGTGTAAGAGACTACCGCCCGGCTGGTAACAGGCGGGGCACATGTAAACCCCACTCGAAGCAAGACCAAACAGGAAGCATATGGCGGCCCGTCAGCTTCCGGGTAGGTTGCTTGAGACTGCTGGCGACAGCAGTTCTAGATAGATGGCCATCCAACGACATAACCCGGCTTATCGTTTTGCTCACACATGAAGAGAGATCATCTAAGCAAAGGACGCATACAGCGGCTTTTGGAGGGGTGGTCTTTTTTGTTGCCTGAAAGGATGGAAAGGGTAGATAAAATAGCCTTGACAAGTGAACGATTGTTTACTTCTGGAGGTCTTACTATGACGGACACAAAAGAAAGTATTTTAAAAGCTGCGCTGGGATTATTTGCCGTAAAGGGCTACGAAGCAGTTTCAGTCAGCCAGATTGCAGGGACTCTGGGCATGACAAAAGGCGCATTATATAAGCATTACAAAAATAAAAGAGATATCTTTGATTCTATTTTTACATATGTCTGTGAACTGGATGCAGAACGCTCCAGAAAAAGCGGCGTCCCTGAAAAGGAGTTTTCCGAAATGCCAGATTCCTTTTCAGATGTATCTCCCAAAAGCCTGAAGGAGTATATGCTTTCCCAGTTTCATTATTGGAGTATGGATGAAACTGCCTGCAATTTTCGGAAAATGCTGACCCTCGAACAGTATAAAACCACAGAAGCAGGCACATTGTATGAAAAGGTTTTAACAGACGGTCCGCTAACTTACATAGAAGATATTTTTCGTGAAATGATAATACATGACAAGCTTATAAAAAAAGAGCCCAGACAGCTGGCAGTTGAGTTTTATGCGCCGTTTTATTTGTTACTAAACATGGCCGACAGGACTAGACGTAAGAAAGACAAAGAAGAGATGGAAGACGTCTACGAGAAGCAGATGGATGATTTTTTTCGCAAATATTTATTGCCTGAGGAGGAAACAAGAATGCAGGAAATGATCAATATCAGAAATGAAGAGAAAGCAGACTACGCAATCGTTGAGCAGATCACAAGAGAAGCCTTTTACAATATGTATGTTCCCAGATGCGTCGAGCATTATCTGGTGCATATTATGCGGGAACATGAGGATTTTATACCGGAGCTGGACTTTGTCCTGGAGTTAAATGGAACTGTAATAGGAAATATCATGTACACAAAAGCATGGCTTTTGGATGAAGAAGGAAATAAAAAGGAGATTTTGACCTTTGACCCGGTCTGCATTAAGCCTGGTTATCAGAGAAGGGGCTATGGCAGAAAGCTGATCGAACATTCCTTTGAAAAGGCTGTTAAGCTTGGATATGACACAGTGGTGATATTTGGAAGCCCGGTCAATTATGTGGGGTGCGGCTTTAAGAGCTGCAAAAAATACAATGTAGGTACGGAAAATGGAAAATATCCTTCTGCAATGATGGTAAGGGAACTGATTCCCGGCGCTCTTGACGGACACAAATGGATTTACCAGGACAGCCTGGTGATGGCAATCAGTGAAGAAGAGGCACAGAAATATGATGATACTCTGGAAAAGATGGAAAAGAAATACCAGCCCAGCCAGGATGAATTTTATATTATGAGCCATTCGTTTATAGAAGAATAGGATCGAAAATGGGAGGCCCCGTTAAAGGGAACCTCCCATTTTGAATATACGTTTAAATTACTCTACCGTCTTTAAATCAAATCCAAAGTAATTTACAGCATTGTTGTAACAGATACCCTTTACGATGGTCTCTAAGGACTTCATATCTGCCGGATATTCGCCGTTGTCTACCCAGCCGCCGATCAGTTCGCACATAATGCGGCGGAAATACTCATGTCTGGTGTAGGACAGGAAGCTTCTGGAGTCGGTCAGCATACCAATGAAGTTTCCGAGGCAGCCTAAGTTTCCAAGAGAGGTCATCTGCTCGGTCATGCCGGTCTTGTGATCATTGAACCACCATGCGGAACCCTGCTGGATCTTGCCGGGGAACTTCTCCTGGAAGCAGCCCAGGATGGTGCCGATGGAAGCATTATCATTTGGATTTAAGGAGTAGATGATGGTCTTTGGAATCTCATTGGTAGCGCTTAATGCATTTAAGAAGTCTGCCATCTGTGCGCTTGGAGCGTAGTTGTTGATACAGTCAAAGCCGGTATCAGGACCAAGCTGCTCAAACATATATGCGTTGTTGTCGCGCTTGCAGCCGTAGTGAAGCTGCATGATCCAGCCCATTCTGTTGTATTCTCTTGCAACAAACAGCATGAACGCGGTCTTGTACTTTAACTCTTCTTCGCGGGAAACAGCTTCGCCCTTTAAGCCCTTTGCGATGATGGCGTCCACCTCTGCGTCAGAAGCAGGAGCGTACATTACATACTCAAGAGCATGGTCGGATACACAGCACTTCATGGAATTAAAGAATTCCATACGGTTCTTTAAGGCCTCTTTTAAAGAAGCAAAATCCTTGATCTCAACGCCGCTTACCTCAGAGAGCTGTTTAATATAAGCTGCATAGGTTGGCTTTTCAACGTTCATAGCCTTATCAGGTCTCCATGCGGGAAGAACCTGTACCTCAAAGGAAGTATCCTCAGCCAGCTTCTTGTGGTATTCCAGGGTGTCAACCGGATCATCGGTGGTGCAGATTAAGGTAACATTGGACTGGCGGATCAGGTTGCGTACAGTCATGGAATCCTCCTGCAGCTTTGCGTTGCACAGATTCCATACTTCTTCAGCGGTATCGCCGTTTAAGTAGCCCTCGTAGCCGAAGTATCTTCTTAATTCAAGATGGCTCCAGTGGTACAGGGGGTTGCCGATCAGCTTTGGAAGGGTCTCGGCCCAAGCCTGGAATTTCTCCCTGTCCGTAGCGTCGCCGGTGATATATTTTTCATCAACGCCGTTGGAACGCATCTGACGCCATTTGTAGTGGTCGCCTCCCAGCCATACCTGAGTGATATTCTCAAATTTGCGATCCTCACAGATTTCCTGGGGATTGATATGGCAGTGATAGTCCAGGATAGGCATGGTCTCAGCATAGTCGTGATAAAGCTTCTGAGCCATTTCGGTAGATAATAAGAAATCCTTGTCTAAAAACTGTTTCATTTTAGTAGAGCCTCCTTAAATGTTAAAAGTTTGTGGTGTTTCTTTTTATAAGATCAGAGGCGATCGTAGTCCGGCTGGGCACAGATTCGCCGCTGAAAACTCCCATAAGTGTTTTTACTGTAGTCGTACACAGTGTCTCCACCCGGCTGTCGATAGAGGTGATCTCAGGATCTGTACAGCGGGATAAAAGAGAATTATTATAGCCGATGATACTGAGCTGGTCTGGTACGGAAATCCCTTTTGCATGGGCGTATTTAACCGCTCCTACTGCCAGGGAATCATCCGAGGTTACAACTGCATCGAAGTCAAGCCCCTGTTTCGACAGTCTCAGGAGCAGGTCTCTGGCATCCTCAAGATTTTTGGAACACTGATGGATCAGATCCTCCCGCACGGGAAGTCCGCAGGAAGTAAGAGCTGCCTTATATCCATCCATCTTGTTTAACCCGCTGTAAGAATAGCTGGTATACAGATAAAGAATCCGCCTGCTTCCGGAACGGATCAGCCGGGAAACCGCATCATACACAGCAGAATAATCATCGCAGACTGTGCTGTAGATATTTTCCCCCTCCAGATAACCGTTTACAAGCATGACAGGTATATCATGTGCAGCTTTTAAGATATAATCATTATCCTTGGGGCAAAGCTCCACAAATTTTGAACCGGCCAGAATAATGGCGTCTACACGCTTGGAGCGCAGCAGATTAAAATACTTCTGCTTGACCTTCAGATCATAACCCGTACAGCAGAGAATAGAATCATAGTTATGGCTGCGAAGTTCCCGTTCCAGATAGTAGATGGCACCGGCCAGATAGGGATCGGAGGAATCGGAACACATGATCCCTATGGTCTGCATGGTGTCAAGCCCCAGTCCTCTGGCAAATACATTGGGTGTATAGCCAAGTTCATCCATGACGCGCAGAACCTTTTCACGGGTACGCTCGCTGACATTGGGATTGCCGTTTAATACACGGGAAACCGTGGCAATGGATACTCCGGCATGTTTTGATACATCATATATATTCATGTATGGAATAACCTCACATTCTGTAAGCGCTTACAAGCTAACTTTATTATACATTTTTTCGGAAAATATTGCAAGAGTTTTCTATTTTTTTATTGACTTCTTACGGGAAAATGGATAAAATGAATGTAAGCACTTACATAGACCTGACCGGCATCCCCAAAAGACTGTCAGGCCAGAGAGCACCAAGTAAAGAACAGGAGAATGAAGCGATCATGCAGGATATTGTAAAGATCAATCAGAATGACAATGTTGCCGTTGCACTGCGCCCTTTAAATAAGGGAGAGGTACTGCAGGCGGCAGAAACCGCAGTGACCCTTATGGAAGATATCCCCCAGGGCCACAAGTTTGCGCTGAGGGAAATAAAGAGCGGAGAAGAGGTTGTAAAGTACGGCTTCCGCATCGGTTTTGCCAAGGAGGATATCCAGCCGGGACAGTGGGTTCACGTTCATAATGTGAAGACGGCTCTTGGAGATGTTCTTACTTATGATTATGAGCCGGAAGGCCATCAGGATGTAGAACCCACAGAGCACACATATTTTGAAGGCTACCGCAGAACCGACGGGAAGGCAGGAATCCGCAATGAAATCTGGATCATTCCTACCGTAGGCTGTGTGAACTCCATTGCAAAGGCCCTGGAAACGGCTGCTAAGAAATTTGTGGGAGGTAATGTAGAGGACGTGATCGCATTCCAGCATCCATACGGCTGCTCCCAGATGGGAGACGATCAGGAGAATACCCGTAAGGTTCTGGCAGATATGATCCACCATCCAAATGCAGGCGGCGTGCTTGTTCTGGGACTGGGCTGCGAAAACAGCAATATTCCTGTGCTTATGGACTATATCGGAGCGTATGACGAACAGAGAGTGAAGTTCCTCCAGTGCCAGGATGTAGAGGACGAGATGGAGGAGGCCATGAAGCTGATCGGAGAGCTGGCAGCCTATGCAGGAGCATTTTCCAGAGAGAAAATTGATGCCAGCGAGCTGATTATCGGCATGAAATGCGGCGGCTCCGACGGACTTTCCGGAATCACGGCCAATCCGGTAGTAGGAGCATTTTCCGATCTTTTAGTAAGCAAGGGCGGTACAACGATCCTGACTGAGGTGCCTGAGATGTTCGGCGCTGAGACCCTTCTTATGAACCGCTGTGCAACTCCGGAACTTTTTGACAAGACCGTAGACCTGATCAATAATTTTAAAAATTACTTCACAAGCCATAACCAGACCATTTATGAAAATCCATCCCCCGGTAACAAAAAGGGCGGTATTTCCACTCTGGAGGACAAGTCCTTAGGCTGCACCCAGAAGTCCGGAAGCGCTCTTGTAAAGGGAGTGCTGGAGTACGGCGAACCGGTTAAGGTAAAGGGCTTAAATCTTTTAAGTGCTCCCGGCAATGACCTGGTGGCAGCTACGGCCCTGGCTGTGTCCGGCGCCCATATGGTGCTCTTTACAACCGGCCGCGGCACACCCTTTGCATCCCCGGTTCCTACTGTAAAGATTTCCAGTAATTCCAAGCTTGCAGGCCACAAGAATAACTGGATCGATTTTAACGCAGGCCGTATGGTCGAGGATAAGACAAAGGAAGAACTGGCAGAGGAACTGCTTGGCTATGTGCTGGAGGTTGCTTCCGGCCGCAAGGTAAAATCTGAGGAAGCAGGTTTCCATGATATGGCTATCTTTAAACAGGGCGTGACCCTGTAAAATGAACCGGGCAGGTAGTCCGGACTGCATATAATAAGGAGACACGATGAAATTAAACAGGACGGCACTGCGGACGGTGGATATATTAAAACTGGTGTCAAAAAAGCCGGACGGCATTACGCTGGATCAGATCTGTGAGCAGCTTTCCATCCCAAAGACAAGCGCCTATGATATTCTTACAACTCTGGTGCATACGGGGATGGTTCATGTGGCCAGAGAGCAGAAGCAGCGTTATACCATAGGGCTTACCGCCTATCGGGTAGGAATCAATTATACCAACAATATGGATTTTATCGGAACCATAGACCCGGTTTTAAAGGCTTTTTCAAAAGAAGTGGGAAAGACCGTATTCTTCGGCGTCCGGGCGGATGACGAGATCGTATATATCTGTAAATATGAGCCGGAAAATCCCATTATCACAACAGCCACGGTAGGCACTAAAAACCCTATTTACTGCACCTCACTTGGAAAAGCGATCCTGGCTTATTCAGAAGAGGAGGAGCGGCTGGCTCTTACGGAGCGGATCCATTTCAGGGCATTTACAGAACGTACCATCCGGGATAAGGCCTGTTTTCTGGATGAACTGGAAAAAGTAAAGGAAAAGGGCTATGCCCTGGACGCCAGAGAACTGGAGGAGCATATGGAATGTGTCGGCGCTCCGGTTTTTGGCCCGGATGGAACGGTTATGGGAGCGATCAGCGTTTCCAGCCTTTATAAGCCAACAGAGGATTATGACGCGCTGGGACGAAGAGTCTGTGAAAAGGCCGCCATGCTTTCAAGGCTTTTGGGATATATAGGTAAAAGATAATGGGTGGATTGCGTGTAAAAATGTACATTTTTTCGCTGGTTTCCTGTTGACAAATCATGCGGTAACTATTAGAATTTAATTATAAAAAATCGTAAATATGAAGTATATTCGTATTTACGAACAAAGATGAAAGAAGGAGAAGAGAAATGAAAAAAGAACAAGTTCTGGCAAGACTGAAAGAAGACTGTCTGGTAGCTGTGGTTCGTGCAAAGAACCTGGAGCAGGGCGAGAAGGTGATCGATTCTATCGTAGCCGGCGGCATCAACTTCATCGAGATCTGTATGACCGTTGATGAGGGCAGCCCCATTGATCTGATCGCAAATATGGTAGAGAAATATAAGGATAATGATAAGGTAGTAATCGGCGCAGGTACTGTTCTGGATCCTGAGACTGCAAGAATGGCTATCATGGCAGGTGCTAACTATGTAGTAAGCCCAGGCTTAAACCTTGAGACAATCAAGATGTGCAACCGCTACAGAGTACCTATGCTGCCAGGCGTTATGACTCCAACCGAGGCTATTGCAGCTATGGAGGCAGGATGCGACGTAATCAAGATCTTCCCAGGCAATATCGTAGGACCGGCAGCAATCAGCTCCTTCAAGGGTCCCCTTCCTCAGGGTGAGTTCATGCCATCCGGCGGCGTTGATGTTGATAACGTTGACAAGTGGATCAAGGCAGGCGCATACGCAGTTGGAACCGGAAGCAGCTTAACAAAAGGCGCTAAGACCGGCGATTTCGCAGCTGTTACCGCAAAGGCTAAGGAGTTTGTAGACGCAGTAGCTGCAGCAAGAGCTAAATAAGAAATCATTTCGCTGAGACAAAGAAGCCACCGCCCGGCTGATCCGGGCGGCGCAGATAGAGTAAGAGAATAAGGAGATTATAAAAATGGCAAAGATCGTTACCATGGGCGAGATCATGTTAAGATTATCTACCCCGAATAATGAGAAATTTATCCAGGCAGACGAGTTTGATGTTAACTACGGCGGCGGCGAGGCTAACGTAGCAGTATCTCTGGCTAACTATGGCCATGATGTTGAGTTTGTTACAGCAGTACCGGCAAATCCGATTGGTGACTGTGCAGTAGCAGCTTTAAGAAAGTACAATGTAGGTACAAAGCATATCGCAAGAAGCGGCGAGAGACTGGGTATCTACTTCTTAGAGACCGGTTCTGCAATGAGAGCTTCCAATGTAGTTTATGACCGTGCAAACAGTGCGATCGCTACAGCTACAGCAGATGAGTTCAACTTTGATGAGATTTTCAAGGATGCTGACTGGTTCCATTTCACAGGTATTACTCCAGCTGTCAGCGATGCAGCAATCGAGCTGACAGAGGCAGCTTTAAAGGCAGCTAAGGCTCACGGCGTAACTGTTTCCGTAGACTTAAACTTCCGTAAGAAGCTGTGGTCCTCCGAGAAGGCTCAGAAGGTTATGACTAACCTGATGCAGTATGTAGACGTTTGCATTGGCAACGAAGAGGATGCTGAGAAGGTTCTTGGATTCAAGCCAGGCAACACAGATGTTACCTCCGGCGAGCTGGAGCTGGCAGGCTATGTTGATATCTTCAATCAGATGGCTGATAAGTTTGGCTTCAAGTATATCATCAGCTCTCTGCGTGAAAGCCACAGCGCTTCCGATAATGGCTGGTCTGCATGCATCATGGATGGAAAGACCCGTGAGTTCTATCACTCCAGAAAGTACCATATCACTCCAATCGTTGACCGTGTAGGCGGCGGCGACTCCTTCGCAGGCGGTCTGATCTGCGGTCTGGCTGACGGCAAGGATATGAAGGCAGCTCTGGAGTTTGCAGTAGCAGCTTCCGCATTAAAGCACACCATTCCTGGCGACTTCAACCTGGTTACCCGTGCAGATGTTGATAATCTGGCAGGCGGCGACGGATCTGGCCGTGTTCAGAGATAATCACTTTACGAACACAATATATACTCTGTAAACAGCGGAGCCTGTTTGAAAATTGCGTTTCAAAGATGGATTTTCAGACAGGCTCCCTGTCATTTAATGAAAAATATTTAGGAGGATACAAATATGGCAGAATATACGAGTAGAAGCTTTGATCTTCTGACCCTTGGACAGCTTCTTTTAAGGCTTTCTCCGCCGGATAACGACCGCCTTTCAAGAGGTGATACCTTTGTAAAGCAGGTAGGCGGAGCAGAATTAAACGTGGCGGTAGGTGCTTCCTTGCTGGGACTTCGCACTGGTGTTATCTCCAAGCTTCCCTCCCATGATATTGGAAGCTTTATGAAGGGAAAGATCCGTTCCTTTGGCGTCAGCGATGACTTTTTTATGTATGATGATTCTCCCTCTGCCCGCGTTGGCATTTATTACTATGAAAATGGAGCATATCCCAGAAAACCAAAGGTGATCTATGACCGTATGAACAGTTCCTTTTTCAGCCTCAATATTGACGAGATTCCAAAAGAGGTCTATACTGCCTCCAAATGTTTCCACACCACAGGCATCACCCTTGCTTTAAGCCCGCAGATTCGTGAGACAACCATTGAGATGATCAAGCGTTTTAAAGAAGCAGGAACCCTGGTTTCCTTTGACGTAAACTTCCGCGGCAACTTATGGAGCGGAGATGAGGCCAGAGAGTGTATCCTTAAGATTCTTCCGTATGTTGATATCTTTTTCTGTTCTGAGGATACAGCACGCCTTACCTTCTTAAAGACAGGCACAGCAAAAGAGATGATGAAGAGCTTTACGGAGGAGTATCCGATTTCCATTGTGGCATCCACTCAGCGAATTGTACACAGCCCCAAGAGACATACCTTCGGTTCTGTAATCTATGATGCTGCCAGAGATACCTATTATGAGGAGGAGCCATATAGGGATATCGAGGTGGTAGACCGGATCGGAAGCGGAGACGCTTATATTTCTGGTGCGCTTTACGGGCTTTTAAGCAGCGGCGGCGACTGCTCAAAGGCCATTGCCTTCGGAAATGCTACCGCAGCAGTAAAGAATACCATTCCGGGAGATCTTCCGTCCTCTAATCTGGAAGAGATCCAGACCATCATCAAAGCTCATAACCAGTCCGGTCCTCAGAGCGAGATGGCAAGATAGGAGAGAAGACGGTAATTTAATTCTTACGTCAGAAATGTTAAGAATTACTTTATTGGATTTTTGGGAAAAATAGTATATACTTCAAAATGTAACCGGCGGGAAACCGTGATTAAAGGAGTGATTACATTGAGAAGATACTATTTTTGCGTAGCAGCAATCTGCACGGCAGCGGTGATCGGGATCAGCGGCTGCGCCATGAATACAAAAGCAGAAAGTGCCCAGACTCAGGCAGATGCATCTCAACCAGAGTCTGCTGAGGCCGCTACAGTAGTGGAAGCGGTAACGGGCCCCATTGAAAACATGGAAGAAACTCCAAACGAGGAGCTGCAGCCTGTACGGATTTACGGTTCGGCATCCCATATGGAGGACGGGCGTCTTTCCATTGATAACCGTTCCGGCGTGAGCGCTGAGGGAGAGATCATCCTAAATATCTCTCAGGAATCCACCCTGATCCTGGATGCAGTTTCTGGTACGCCCCTTACATTAGAGGATATCCAGGATGGGGAGACGATCTATGCGTACATTGGTCCGGCTATGACGATGAGCCTTCCGCCCATGACCAATGCTGCTATCATTTTTGCCAATATTCCTGCGGATTTTAAGGTACCTGATTATGTGGAGGCAGACTCTGTCATTACAGATGCAGGCAGCTCCCAGACGGTGCTTACGGCTTCAGACGGCACAGAGTACATTCTGGCAGAGGACTGTGACATTTTCCCATATCTTACAAGAAATATTGTAACTCTGGATGATCTGACCCAGGGTAAAAATGTGGTCGTATGGTCGGGAGATGACAATACAGCCACAAAAATCATGGTATTTGCAGAATAATCCCATAAAAAAGAATCAGGCTTTGCCGGAAATGGCCGGCTGCCTGATTCTTTTTTTACTAATTTCCGCACTCTATGCTGATTTCATTAAATTTTTTCAGAATATCATCAATTCTTGTTTCTTCTTTTTCTGTTCCCGCTTTGTCCATAATGGCTTTGCCCTGATGCATCATCAGCAGGCGGTTTCCGTAGTCCACTGCATAGCGCAGATTGTGGGTTACCATAATGGTAGTCAGATTCTTTTCCCTTACAATGCGGTCTGTGAGCTCCATGATGGTTTCTGCGGTTTTTGGATCCAGTGCAGCCGTGTGCTCATCCAGGATCAGAAATTCGATCGGAGTCATGGTGGACATAAGCAGCGCCATGGCCTGGCGCTGGCCGCCGGAGAGAACGCCTACCTTTACATCCATCTTATCTTCCAGTCCCAGACCCAGTGTGCGGAGGCTTTCACGGTAAAAATCGATCCGCTGTTTATTTTTTCCAGGGCGCAGATTAAAAAATTTGCCCTTATTGTCTGCCAATGCCATGTTTTCTGCAATCGTCATAGAGGGGCAGGTGCCCATAGCCGGATTCTGGTAGACACGGCCGATGCGGCGCTGGCGTTTGTATTCTGCCATTTTAGTAATATCCTCATTGCCGATGCGGATCGTCCCTTCATCTAAAGGGATACTGCCGCAGATGATATTTAAAAGGGAAGTCTTTCCTGAACCATTGCTTCCTACAACGGATACAAATTCGTGATCCCGGATTGTCAGGTTAAAGTCTTCAAACAGGCACATTTCGTTGACCGTACCCGTATTGTAGTATTTATGGATGTGTTTCAGCTCAAGCATGGCTCTTTACCTTCTTTCCGCCCGCAGGGCTTAATACAAGGATGATCAAAAACAGTACGGAGGTGATCAGTTTTAAATCAGAAGCAGTAACCGGGACAGACAAGTTCAGGCCGGCAATCTTCAGATCGCCTACAAGAAGAGCAGCAGAGACACAGGCCTTATAGAGGATAGAGCCGATGATAACGGCTGTGGTGGATTTTACAAAGCCAAACCGCTTAAAAAGCTGTGTTCCGATGATTACATTTGCCAGACCGATCACCATGGTTCCTGTGCCGGCAGAGATTTCAAAAAAGCCTTTCTGCTGGCAGTATACGCAGCCGGCCAGGGCTGCAAAGCCATTGGCAATTGCCAGACCGATGATTTTTACCAGCCCCTTGTCCTTAGCAAGCGAAGTGACTAATGTCTCGTTGTCGCCTACCGCCCGGAGCAGATAGCCGGATCTTGTTTTTAAATAGGCGTCCAGCAGCACCTTGCAGAGCACGGCCAGTACCAGAAGAATCAGTGTGGTGGTATAGGGCTTAAAAGCTTCCGGTACGTTTGCGGAGAGAAATTCATTTGAAAAAATAGTTTCCTTGCTGAAAATCGGAAGATTCGCTTTTCCCGTGATCCTCAGATTGATGGAATAGAGGGCTGTCATGACAATAATGCCGGAGAGAAGATCGCGGACCTTAAGCTTCACATGGATCAGGCCGGTGACGCATCCGGCCAGAGCGCCGGCTAAAAAGGATACGAAAAGGGCGGCCACAGGAGAGAGGAAGCCTCCTGCAATGCCTGCGGCTGTGACGGCAGCTCCCAGAGGAAAGGTGCCGTCAACGGAAAGGTCCGGGAAATCCAGGATCTTATAGGTAATGTAAACGCCCAGGGCCATAATGGCGTAAACCAGGCCTTCTTCAAGAATACCCAAGATGATTGTCATGATCGTCCTCCAAATTATTGTGCAATAGTGTCAAACATTTCAACGGCAGAGCTGGTGAGCGATTCGGGAAGAGTGATTCCCAGGTTTTCCGCTACTTCTGTGTTGCCGTAAAAAGCTGCTTCCTTGATGGTTTCGTAATTCATTTCACTGGCTTTTGCCTCGCCCTTTAATACCTTTGCAGCCATCTGTCCGGTCTGCTTTCCAAGCTCAATATAGTCCAGTCCCATAGCTGCCAGACAGCCGATCTTTACCTGTTCAATCTCACTTCCGAATACAGGGATATTTTTGGCGGAAGCCTTGCTTAAGATAACGGGAAGGGAAGCAACCACCGTATTGTCTGTCAGATTAGTAATACAGTCCACCTTTCCGATAAGTGTATCGGCAGCAAGCGGGATATCAGCAGAGGAAGAGATACCGGAATCTATGATCTCAAAGCCGTATTTTGGCGCCAGTTCCTTATACTCAGCAATGGCTGATTCGGAATTTACCTCGCTGGTGGTGTACATGATTCCGATGTTCTTTGCATCGGGAAGAATTTCACGGATCATCTGAAGCTGCTGTTCAATGGGGAGCTTATCACTGGTTCCGGTGATTTCTCCTACAGGAGTTCCGTCCGCATTTGCCAGCTCTGCTGCAACGGGATCGGTTACTGCGGTGAAGATAACGGGGATATCTGTTTTCATTGCCAGGCTGTACTGTGCCTGTGCCATGGGCGTTGCAATGCCGCACATTAAATCAACATCTTTCCCTGCAAAGGTATTGGCAATCTGGCTGGCTGTACCGCCGTCTGCCTGAGCATTGCTGTAGAGGATGGTAAGATTGGTTCCTTCCTCAATTCCTGCCTCCGCCAGTCCCTGGATAAAGCCCTCTCGGCAGTTATCAAGAGAGCCGTGCTCTGCAAACTGTCCGATGCCGATGGTGTAGGATGCGTCTGCGCCTTCTTCCGGAGCAGCATCTGCATTTTCTTTGGAAGAGGAGCTGCTGTCCGCGGTTGTTTTTTCTGCCGGGGCAGAGGATGAACTCTGGGAAGAGGAGCCGCAGCCTGCCAACAGGGATGCGCTCATAGCTGCTGTTAAAAGGATTGCCATTGATTTTCTCATAATATTTTCCTCCTTGATCATGAAAATAAAAAAACGTCCCAATTACAACCTGGTTGTAATTGAGACGAATCGAATCCGCGGTGCCACTCAAATTGACTGAAATAGTCCACTCTCACATACTATCATATGCGCTGCATGCATAACGGGTGCAGAATCCGTCAGTCCCTACATCGACTGCCGTAACCGGTATGTCTGTATCGTTCAGGACCGCCCTCGAAAGTCCATTCAGCTGCCAGCCTAGTACCGCGATCCCACCACCCGCGGCTCTCTGTGAAAATGCTTTGGAAGCTTACTCCTCTTTCTCAATGGTTTGGCTTGTTGTTTTGTATACTAATACAGGAACCGCCATTTGTCAACTACTTTTTGTGTTTTTATTTTTATATTCCCCAAGATGTAAATTTGTGGTATTATTATAGTACAAAATGAAAGTTTACACACAAGATCATCGGGAGGAGCAGAATCGTGAAGAAACTTTTAGTGGTTGTAGATATGCAGAAGGACTTCATAGACGGAGCATTGGGTACATTGGAAGCACAGCAGATTGTTCCGGCTGTAAGGAAACGGATCTGTGAATACAGGGAAGCAGGGGATGAGGTTGTATTTACCCTGGACACCCATGGTTCTGATTACATGGATACCATGGAGGGGAAAAAGCTTCCTGTTCCCCACTGTCTGAAGGGAACAGAAGGCTGGGAGCTGGATGCAGGCCTCAGGGAGTTTGACGGAAAGCGCTTTGAGAAAGTTACCTTTGGAAGCCCCGAACTGGCAGAGTATGCAGCAGCAGGCGGATATGAAAGAATTGAGCTTCTTGGACTGTGTACCGATATCTGTGTGATCTCAAATGCCCTGCTGATCAAGGCAAAGACGCCAGAGGCGGAAATCTGCGTAAAGGCGGACTGCTGTGCCGGCGTAACTCCACAAAGCCACGAAAATGCTTTAAACGCTATGAAAATGTGTCATATTGATGTGATCTAACCGAAAAAGGAGGCATAAATCTATGAGCAGCAAACATTTTGTAATTACGGTAGAACGTCAGTACGGAAGCGGAGGACGCTTAACCAGCGAACGTCTGGCAAAGGAACTGGGAATCCATTTCTATGATGAAGAAATCCTGAAGATGACCTCAGAGACCAGCGCCATCGGGGAGCAGTATTTCCGTCTGGCAGATGAAAAGGCGGGAAATAACCTGCTGTACCGCATTGTGACTAATATAAAGCCGGAGCTGTCAGAACCCGCCCAGAACGGCCATAAAATCACTTCTCCGGAAAATCTGTTCCGTTTCCAGTCCTCTGTCATCCGCAAGCTGGCTGCATCAGAAAACTGCATCATTGTGGGACGCTGCGGCAACTATGTGCTTCAGGATCAGTTGGATGATGTGATCCGTATTTTTGTATATGCGGATACCGTTACCAGAGTCCGCCGCATTATGGATGTGGATAAGGTAGACGAGGCAGAGGCCCTGCGCCGGATGAAGCGCATTGACCGTACCCGTACCGAGTACCACCGCTACTTTACTGGCCGCAACTGGATGGACATGGAAAACTATGACCTGCCCATCAACGCCAGCCGCATTGACTATGACCAGATGATCGTCCTGATCAAGGACTATATGAGACTTCGGGGATTTTTGGAGTAGACAGCATGATATGATAGACATTGGGAGAATCTGCCTGGAGATGGGCAGATTCTTTTCAATTTGACAGAGAGTATTATAAGGCTAGCAAGGAGATAGGATTATGAAACGATTTTTTGCACTCATTATTGATTTAACCTAAATTATTCACGGAACAGTATCTGAATTGATAACAGTACCATGAATCTGAAAATTGATCCATGCAGCCATAACATCACTCAATTAACCCGTCAAAAGGGTATAA
>ERZ836760.327-NODE-327-length-75744-cov-14.826699_pt1 | contig 75744 bp, 75 predicted proteins | sample MGYA00519941_ERZ836760 | MGnify/ENA primary metagenome ERZ836760 (study PRJEB31850, sample SAMEA3708807) | human gut metagenome | biome: human gut; feature: human-associated habitat; material: faeces | place: China | collected 2014 ... | reverse complement strand
ATTTCGACCAGTTTCAGGACGAGATAAACGAACTGTACGAAAGCAAATTTGAAAAACCGTTCTGATATGTTGAAATGGTTTATTATCGGAACACTCTTGTATTACGCCATCCTCTTGTGGCGATATAGGGATAGTTTAGAAACGTGGTTCACAGGTGGGAAAAAGCAGCCGGAACAACCGGAAAGCAAACCGACCATGAAAACTGGAAACAATGATTTTCTTGTAGGTGTAAGCCGTTACCGGATAGGACAAATGAGGACAAACGGGGACATATCAGGACACCTTTCAAAAGGGGTTGATAATGCTTCTATATTTGTCCTGCAAAGCGATGAAACGGTGACTGAAACACCTGCTCCGCAAGTGATTGAAACCGAGTTTGAAATGGAATTTGAAGCAGGAAATGTGGAAGAAACGGACACTTCGCCGGATGAAATCGAAGCGGAAGAAATCGCTTGTTACATGGGTGACGGTGAGCCGGAAATGGCGCAAGGTATCACACTGGGGGAACTGGCGCAAATGGTTCAGGTCATTCAGATAAAACAAGCATCTGACACGGAAGAACGGCAAGCGGTTCAAACCATCTGCCGAACGGAAACAAACCTTTTCTATTCGGTAGTGGAACAGATTAACGGGGGCATGGTTCGGGTAGCGGAACTGTTGCAGAAACATGAAATTCCCGTACCTGCCACTACTCCGGCTGCCGGAAGTAATGGAATGGCAGATTTTGACATGAACGATTTTCTTTAATGGTAAACTTTAAATAATAAGATGATGAAACAAAGAGATTACGGTTAAACAAACCTTTCCGAACATGGGGAACACTCCCCGCAACCACAAAAATATCAATTATTAATCACTCCGCCGGGCGGACTATCCAACCGTCCGGCAATTTAAAAATCAATGTATTTATAATGAAAAAGAAAGTTCTCTTTTCGGCAGTCGCTCTAATGGCTGCATCCGCTACGTTTGCACAAGGTAACGGCATGGCGGGTATTACAGAAGCTACCAACATGGTAACATCCTATTTCGACCCGGCGACAAAATTAATTTACGCCATCGGTGCGGTGGTCGGCTTGATTGGCGGCGTAAAAGTCTATGGTAAATTTTCTTCGGGCGACCCTGACACCAGTAAAACGGCGGCTTCGTGGTTCGGTGCTTGTATCTTTTTGATTGTCGCTGCCACTATCCTACGTTCATTCTTCCTCTAAAAGAACGGACTATGGCAGACTATCCGATTAACAGGGGGATAGGCAAGCCTGTTGAGTTTCGGGGGTTGAAAAGTCAGTATCTTTTCATTTTTGCGGGCGGGCTGTTAGCCCTGTTCGTGCTTTTCATCATCATGTACATGGTAGGCATTAACCAGTGGGTGTGCATCATCTTCGGCGTTACTTCGGCAACGCTGCTTGTATGGCTCACATTCCGGTTAAATGAAAAGTACGGGACACACGGGTTAATGAAATTGTCCGCACGCAAAAGCCACCCTTTCCATATCATCAACCGCAAAGCCATATCCCGATTATTCACTAAAAATCAGAAACAAGTATCGAAATGAGAAATATATTAAAAGCTACTACGCTGGAAAACAAGTTTCCACTGTTCACGGTGGAAAACGGGTGCATCGTTTCCAAAGATGCCGATATAACGGTGGCGTTCCGGGTGGAACTGCCCGAACTGTTCACCGTCACGGCAACCGAATACGAAGCGATACATTCCGCTTGGAACAAGGCGGTAAAGGTGCTGCCTGATTACAGCATCGTACACAAACAGGATTGGTTCATCAAAGAGAACTATGCGCCTGACATCCAAAAGGATGATTTGAGTTTCCTTTCCCGTTCCTTTGAACGGCATTTTAATGAAAGACCGTTTTTAAATCATACCTGCTATTTATTCCTGACGAAAACAACAAAGGAACGTAGCCGGATGCAGAGTAATTTTTCCACTCTCTGCCGGGGCTTTCTTGTCCCCAAAGAGATAAAGGATAAAGAAACGGTTACAAAGTTCCTCGAAGCGGTGGGGCAGTTTGAAAGTATTATGAACGATTGCGGTTTCATTACCCTTACCCGCCTGAACTCGGACGAAATCACCGGAACAAGGGAAACGGCGGGTATCGTAGAAAAATACTTTTCACTCTCACAGACCGACACCACCACACTCAAAGATATTTCACTGGGTGCTGACGAAATGAAGATTGGCGACAATATTCTTTGTCTGCATACCCTTTCGGATGCGGAAGATATGCCGGGCAAGGTGGGAACAGATACCCGCTATGAAAAGCTATCCACCGACCGGAGCGATTGCAGATTATCTTTTGCTTCTCCGGTAGGTGTGCTGCTTTCCTGTAACCATATCTATAACCAGTATATCTTCATTGATGACCATACGGAAAACCTGAAACAGTTTGAAAAGATGGCTCGCAATATGCACTCCCTTTCCAAATACAGCCGTACCAATCAGATAAATAAGTCTTGGATAGAGGAATATTTGAACGAAGCCCATTCACTGGGGCTTATCTCCGTCCGTTGCCATTGTAATATCATGGCATGGAGTGACGACCGGGACGAACTCAAACACATTAAAAACGATGTGGGGTCACAGCTCGCACTTATGGAGTGCAAGCCACGCCACAACACCACCGACACGCCGACCTTGTTTTGGGCGGGAATACCCGGCAATCAGGCGGACTTCCCGGCGGAAGAAAGTTTCTACACATTCATCGAACAGGCTCTTTGTATGTTCACCGAAGAAACGAACTATAAAAGTTCGCTTTCTCCCTTTGGTATCAAGATGGTGGATAGGGTCACAGGAAAGCCGTTGCACATTGATATTTCAGATTTACCCATGAAGCGGGGCATTATTACCAATCGCAACAAGTTTATACTTGGGCCGAGTGGTAGCGGTAAGTCATTTTTTACCAACCACATGGTGCGCCAATATTACGAACAAAATGCACACGTGCTGCTGGTTGATACCGGAAACAGTTATTTGGGGCTGTGTGAAATGATAAACCGGAAAACGCACGGGGAAGATGGGATTTACTTTACCTATACCACTGAAAACCCGATAGCGTTCAATCCTTTCTATGTGGAAGATGGGGTATTTGATATTGAGAAGAAAGAGAGTATCAAAACGCTTATCCTGACCCTGTGGAAAAGGGACGATGAAGCACCCACACGGGCGGAAGAAGTGGCTTTGTCAAATGCTGTAAGTTCCTATATCGAACTGATTACTAAGGACAGTTCGGTTGCTCCCTGCTTCAATACATTCTATGAATATGTGAAAAATGACTACCGGGCGCACCTGCAAGAAAAGAACGTCCGGGAAAAGGATTTCGATATAGATAACTTCCTGAATGTATTAGAACCTTACTACAAAGGGGGCGAATATGATTACCTGCTGAACTCCGACAAAGAGCTTGATTTGCTACATAAACGCTTCATTGTCTTTGAGTTGGATAATATCAAAGACCACAAAATTTTATTTCCGATTACTACGATTATCATCATGGAAGTATTTATTTCCAAGATGCGTAAATTAAAGGGTATCAGGAAATTAATATTGATAGAAGAAGCGTGGAAAGCGATTGCATCGGCGAACATGGCGGACTATATTAAGTACCTCTATAAAACAGTTAGAAAGTATTTCGGCGAAGCGATTGTAGTTACGCAAGAGGTCGAAGATATTATATCTTCTCCCATTGTAAAAGAGAGTATTATAAACAATTCTGATTGTAAGATACTGCTCGACCAAAGGAAATACCTTAATAAATTCGATAGCATACAGAACCTTTTGGGACTGACCGATAAGGAACGTTCACAGGTGCTTTCCATCAACCTTGCCAATCATCCGAACCGGAAATACAAGGAAGTTTGGATAGGCTTAGGCGGTACACAATCCGCCGTATATGCTACCGAAGTAAGTTTGGACGAATATTTTACATATACGACCGAAGAAACGGAAAAAATGGAACTTTTCGCCTTGTCCGAAAAGTTAGGCGGAAATCTCGAACTGGCTATCAAACGGCTTGCCGAAAGCAAGCGCAATCCCGAAAAATAATCAACTAACAATTTAAAAATCAATCAGTATGAAACATTTAAAATTCCTGTTTCCGGTGCTGTTATGTACTTTGTTACTGGGGCTTTCTTCCTGTAAGGAAACGAACGCCGACCGTCTTAGGGCGATGCGTGGGGACTGGGAAAGCGTGAAAAACCGTCCTGCGTTCTCTCTCTTTGAGGAAAACGGGCATTACCGGGTAACGACCTATCGAAAGACCTACCGGGGAACTATCCAAACGGAAACCTATCAGATTTCAGAACAGGACGGAAACCTGTTCATCGAAACGGGGCTTTCCGTCCTGCTGACCTATGACAAGGAGAACGACCGGATTTTGCTTTCACCCGGCGGAGAATACAAACGGAGTAAACAACCAATAAAGAAATAAGCGTATGAGAATAAAGATTATAATGCTGCTTGTAATAGGCAGTTTGTTTGCTGTTCGGGCAAACGCACAGTGGGTGGTGAGTGACCCCGGCAACTTGGCACAAGGGATTATCAATGCGTCAAAGAACATCATTCAGACTTCTTCGACCGCACAGAATATGATAAAGAATTTTCAGGAAACAGTAAAGATTTATCAACAGGGAAAAGATTATTATGATGCCTTAAAATCAGTGCATAACCTTGTCAAAGATGCCCGGAAAGTACAAAAGTCTATCCTGCTTATCGGGGAGATTTCCGACATCTATGTGAACAGTTTTCAGAAGATGCTTTCAGATGAAAACTATACGCCGGACGAACTTTCAGCCATCGCCTACGGCTACACCCAACTGTTGCAGGAAAGTTCCGATGTACTGGAAGAAATGAAAAGCGTGGTGAACATCAACGGGCTTTCCATGTCGGATAAAGAACGGATGGACGTTATCGACCGGACGTATAATTCCATCAGGAACTACCGGGATTTGGTGAGTTACTACACCCGTAAGAATATTTCCGTTTCCTACCTGCGGGCGAAAAAGAAAAAGGACACCGACCGGGTAATGGCTCTTTATGGTTCGGCGGATGAACGTTACTGGTAACTTCAAATAAATCAAAGATATGTTATTAGCAATCGAATTTGATAACCTGCATCAGATTTTACGAAGTCTGTACACGGATATGATGCCACTTTGCGCAAACATGGCGGGGGTAGCCAAAGGAATAGCGGGACTGGGGGCTTTGTTTTATGTGGCTGCCAAAGTATGGCAGTCGCTCGCCAGTGCCGAACCGATAGACGTTTACCCTTTGCTCCGTCCTTTTGTGATTGGTTTCTGTATTATGTTCTTTCCCACATTCGTACTGGGTACGATTAACAGCGTGATGTCGCCAGTAGTCAAAGGGTGTAACAATATGCTCGAAACGCAAACTTTCGATATGAACGCCTACCGGGAACAAAAGGACAAGCTGGAATATGAAGCGATGGTGCGCAATCCGGAAACGGCTTACCTTGTTTCGGATGAAGCATTTGATAAACAGATTGACGAATTGGGATGGTCTGCCAAAGATATTGCCACAATGGGCGGTATGTACATGGATAGGGCAGCCCACAATATCAAGCAATCCGTCCGGGACTGGTTCAGGGAACTTTTGGAACTGCTCTTTCAATCGGCAGCCCTTGTGATAGACACTATCCGAACCTTTTTCTTGATTGTCCTTGCCATACTGGGTCCGATAGCCTTTGCCATCAGTGTATATGATGGCTTTCAGGCGACACTGACCCAATGGATAACAAGGTATATTTCCGTTTACCTGTGGCTACCCGTTTCAGACCTGTTCAGTTCCATTCTTGCCCGAATACAGGTGCTTATGCTCCAAAAGGATATTCAGGAGCTATCAGACCCCAATTTCGTACCGGATGGAAGTAATTCAGTTTATATAATATTTATGATAATCGGTATCATCGGTTACTTCACAATTCCCACCGTATCGAACTGGATTATTCAGGCGGGCGGAATGGGTAACATGAGCCGGAATATAAACAGTGCAGCTAATAAAACGGGTAGTGGTGTCGGTGCGGTAGCCGGAGCAGCAACCGGAAACGCTGGCGGCAGGGTCGGCGGTAAACTAATCAAAAGTAATCAATAATTAAAAATCAAGATGGAATTTAAAAGTTTAAAGAACATTGAAACCAGTTTCAAACAGATACGGCTTTTCGGTATCGTGTTTGTCGTTATGTGTACCCTGATAACGGGTTATGCTGTTTGGAACTCCTATACTTTTGCCGAAGCACAACGGCAAAAGATTTATGTGTTGGACGGCGGTAAAAGTTTAATGCTTGCGCTTTCGCAAGACCTGACACAAAACCGTCCGGTTGAAGCAAGGGAACACGTGAAGCGTTTTCACGAACTCTTTTTCACGTTGTCACCGGATAAGAACGCAATCGAAAGCAATATCAAACGGTCGCTGTTCCTTGCCGATAAAAGTGCTTTCAACTATTACCGTGACCTCTCGGAAAAGGGATATTACAACCGTATCATTTCGGGCAATATCAGCCAGACCATACAGATAGACAGCGTTTCTTGCAATTTCGATGTGTACCCGTATGCGGTGGCTACCTATGCCCGCCAAATGATTATCCGTGAAAGCAGCGTGACGGAAAGAAGCCTTGTCACCCGTTGCCGGTTATTAAACGCCGTAAGAAGTGATAATAACCCGCACGGCTTTATGATGGAAAGTTTCGAGATAACGGAAAACAAGGATTTGAACACCATAAAGCGGTAAGCCATGATACGGAAAATTCTCTCTCCTGTTAATCAGGCAATTACCCATGTGCAGGACTGGGCGGATGAAAAACTCCGCCACCTGTGCGGGCGCATGACACCGGAAATAAGGCTGGCGGTAATCCTGCTTATGCTCCTGTTCTTCGGCGGGCTATCCATCTACTTCACGGTATCATCCATTTACCGGATAGGAAAAAAGGATGGCGAAACCATACGGATAGAACACATCAGGCAGTTGCAGTTACAAAGTAAAGACAGTACGAACATTTTTAATCAGTCAGACAATGGAAGAAAAAGAAGTGAAAAATGAAGTTCCCGCACCGGAAACGGACAGGAAGAAAGAACCTGAAAAACAGGTAAAGGAAAAAAAGGAACTGACCCCACAGCAGATACAGCAACGAAAGAAGATGCTGATTTACCCGCTTATGGGACTGGTTTTCTTGGGGTCTATGTACTTGATTTTTGCACCGTCCGATAAGGACGAAGCAAAGGTGGAAAACGTGGGCGGATTTAACGCCGACATTCCGCAACCCAAAGGGGACGGGATAATCAGCGATAAAAAGACAGCCTACGAACAGGAACAAATGGAGAACAAACAGGCGGACAAGATGCGCTCCTTACAGGATTTTGCCTTTTCGCTCGGAGAGGAAAACGGGAACGGGGAAGATTTGACCCTGATAGATGATGCTCCGGCAGAAAAACCGAAAACCAATGTAATAGACTTCGGGGCGGGTGCGCCGAACAATAGCCGTTCCTCTATCCAATCTTCGGCGGCAGCTTACCGGGATATGAACCGTCAGTTAGGCAGTTTCTACGAAACGCCGAAAGAGGACAAGGAAAAAGAGGAACTGAAACGTCAGGTGGAAGAACTCACAGCCCGACTCGATGCGAAAGAAAACGGTGCGGGCGGCATGGATGAACAGGTGGCTCTTATGGAAAAATCCTACGAACTGGCGGCAAAATACATGAACGGACAGAACGGGCAAAGCGTACCACCGCAACCGGGACAGATTGCACAGGTCGCACCGTCCGCACCTGTTCAGGGAAGTGGAAATGCCACACCTGTAAAATCGGTATCGGACAGGACGGTTTCAGGATTACAGCAACCTATGAGCAACGCCGAATTTATCGCCGAATACAGCAAGCCACGCAATTACGGGTTTAATACGGCGGTCGGCAGTGGTTATTCGATGGGGAAAAATACTATCCGGGCGTGTGTGCATAACGACCAAACACTTATGGACGGGCAGACCGTCAAGCTCCGGCTGTTAGAACCACTGCAAGCGGGGAACGTGATTGTCCCGAAAAACAGCCTTGTTTCAGGAAGTGCCAAAGTGCAGGGGGAACGGCTCGACATACTGGTTTCCTCGCTCGAATATGCGGGTAATATCATTCCGGTGGAACTTGCCGTTTACGACAGTGACGGGCAAAAGGGGCTTTCCGTCCCCTCGTCACTGGAACAGGAAGCGGCAAAAGAAGCGATGGCGAATATCGGTGCGGGGCTGGGTACGAGCATTTCCTTTGCGCAAAGTGCCGGGCAGCAGGTCGCAATGGATATTACAAGGGGCTTGATGCAAGGTGGGTCGCAATACCTTGCCAAGAAATTCAGAACGGTAAAAGTCCATCTGAAAGCGAACTATCAGGTAATGCTTTACGCCAAACAACAGTAATTTATTTATCAACCATAAAAATTTCAATCCAAAATGAAAAAGTTAATTATCATGTTTGCCCTGCTTTTGGGCGTGGTTTCAATGAAAGCACAAAGTAATGATTTGTATCAAGGCATTACAAAGAAGCTCCCTTACCGCCAAATGGTGACACCTTACGGTGTACAGGTGACGTTCTCCAAAACAGTACATATCATTTTCCCGTCTGCCGTTAAATACGTGGACTTAGGCAGTAACTACATTATTGCCGGAAAAGCGGACGGGGCGGAAAATGTTGTCAGGGTGAAAGCCACAACAGAGGGCTTTCCCGGTGAAACCAATTTTTCCGTTATCTGTGAGGATGGTAGCTTTTACAGTTTTAATACAAAGTACGCACATGAACCGGAAATGCTGAACATCGAAATGAAAGACTTCTTGGAGAATGAGGACACAACGGATTTCAGCCATACCCGGATGAACATCTATTTCCGTGAACTGGGTAACGAAAGCCCGCTTTTGGTAAAGCTGATTATGCAGTCCATCTACAAAAACAATGACCGGGAAATAAAGCATTTGGGATGCAAACAGTTCGGAGTGCAGTTCTTGGTAAAGGGCATTTATTCGCATAACGGGCTGTTCTACTTCCACACACAAACAAAGAACAGTTCAAACGTGCCGTTTGATACCGACTTTATCCGTTTCAAGATTGTGGATAAGAAAGTAGCCAAAAGAACGGCTATTCAGGAAACGGTGATTGACCCGGTACGGAGCTATAACGAAATACTGGTTATCGGTGGTAAAAGTACCGTCCGCACCGTGTACACCATTCCACAGTTCACTATCCCGGATGATAAGATATTAGTCATTGAACTGGTGGAAAAGAACGGGGGCAGACACCAAACTATCCGGGTGGAAAACTCCGACATTGTGGCTGCCAAAGTGATTAACGAACTTAAAATCAAATGAACATGAAAAGGATATGCTGTATTATATCCCTTTTTGTGCTGTGCCTGACTTTCAACCAGGCACACGCACAAAGATGTCTGCCGGGAATGAAAGGCTTACAGGTTACGGGCGGCATGGCGGACGGTGTTCACTGGAACAGTAAAAGTGATTTCGCCTATTACTTCGGGGCTGCCATGAGTACCTATACCAAAAACGGGAACAGGTGGGTTATCGGCGGGGAATACCTCGAAAAGCATTACCCCTACAAGGATTTGCAAATACCAGTCAGCCAGTTTACAGGTGAGGGCGGTTACTATTTGAATTTCCTTTCAGACCGGAAGAAAACCTTTTTCCTTTCGCTGGGCTTGTCTGCCCTTGCCGGGTATGAAACAAGCAACTGGGGCGATAAATTGCTGCCCGATGGTTCGACCCTGACCGATAAGGACGGTTTTGTCTATGGCGGTACGCTGACGCTGGAACTGGAAAGTTACATTACCGACCGGGTGGTGTTCCTGATTAACGCAAGGGAAAGATGCCTGTTCGGTTCTTCAGTCGGAAAGTTCCACACACAGTTTGGCGTGGGGCTGAAATTTATAATGTGATAAACTAACCTATATATAATGTATATGAGAAAGATTTTAAGCCGTATTTTGATAGGCTGCTATGTAATGGCCGCCTTGTCAGTAGTGGGTGCGTGTAATGACGATGTGGATATACAGCAGTCTTACCCGTTTAGTATCGAAACGATGCCAGTGCCGAAAAAATTAAAAGTGGGTGAAACCGCCGAAATCAGGTGTCAGCTTCACCGGGATGGGCGGTTTGAGGAAACAAAGTATTTCATCCGCTATTTCCAACCGGACGGGGCGGGAACACTGGAAATGTCCGATGGGACGGTTTTACTGCCGAATGACCTGTACCCGCTTCCGGGTGAAACATTCCGGCTTTACTATACCTCTGCATCGACCGACCAGCAAACGGTAGATGTGTATTTTCAGGATAGCTTCGGACAGTTGGAACAACTTACGTTTTCATTTAATAACGATAGTAATGAAGATAAATCATAAGAGTACTTAGTATAATAAAGACCGATAATGTTTATATTATCGGTCTTTATTATATAATCAATACTCAAAAATAGATACTTCATCTATATCTATAATCGGAGTATATAAATCTCGAAGCCAATGAGTACACATACTATAAGTCGGAAAATCCGTTATACATTCGTCTTTCAGCCAGTTATTATTCCAAATAAGTATATCAGGTTCATTATTTATAATCTTACATAATGGCTCTGTATATCCCATTGGCGTTGCCATTTTATAAGTTATTCTCTGCATCCAAATTTGCAAATATCCAATATTGGGAAGTCGGGAGAATTTGTTACATATATTTTTAGAGATATTCTCACGTTCAGCCGTTGAGTCCAATTGATTTATGAGATTACTAAGAATTGACACCACAAGATTATATATCTTAGGACTATTCATAGCTATTTCTACCACTATTGCGGATAATACACTTATATCTTCTTCGAGTTTATCTATACCAACCAATCTCTTTAGAAATTTACTGAGTAATTTTGATAAAGTTCCGGAATTTGGATATTTCTTTGAGAACTGCAATATAAATAATAATTCTTGTTGCAAAGTATTAAATAATGAACGGCTTCTTTTGTATATAGGTACATTAGCAATATAGTGTAACTTATCTTCCTTAATAGATGCTTCCACTACATCTTCACTGAGTTTAGTTTTTGAGCTGTTTATTTGAAGATTAAGTATTCCAAGAATGGTTTGAAGTTTCATAGCTATTCTTTCTATTTCTTCTTTGCTATTACTAAATATCCGATAATCATCTCTATAACGTAAAACTTTATAATTCACAATTCCTTCTTTTTGCAAATCTTCATACAATAACAAATCTGCATATCCTAATACTATTTCTGCTATGAAATCAAACAAAACGCTTCCTTGAGGTATGCCATTTGTCTGTCCATATTGCATACCCATAATATAGGTATCGATTAACTTTCCTAAGTTTTTTTCTTCTCTATGTTCTTTTGAATATTCCATTCCATGTAATGCCCATGATATAGAGTGAGTATAAATTGAGCCATAACAATTAGTAATATCAGTAATAAATATATACTTATATTCTAATGATAGTTCAACTGACTTTTGTTCAATATGCTCCCACCAAGATTTTATTGTAGTAGCCATTATACTTTTATCTTTGGCGTCTTTTATCATTGGAATACTAACCACCTCACAATTAGGATTTTCAAATTCTTTAAATCGCTTTATTAAGAATTTCCAATTAGATGTTTTAGTGATTTCTCGCACTAAAAAATAATACAAATATGGGTTTACTAACTGTAAGGGACGATACGCATATCTTCCATCTTTATTCATAAGAAGATGATAACTCACATTATCATAATCAGACGGGAATTTCTTCTTGTCTTTGAGGCAAGCACTAAAATCTTTTGAACCAATTTTAGCCTTGACAAATTCTAATATTTTTTTAAAATCAAAATATATAGGAAAAGCGATTGTGCTATAATTAGATGATTGTAAAAAATAATCCAATGCTTTTGCTGTTGATAACTCCAATACTGTTTTCATATAATAAATTTTTCTATAAAAATAGAGATTATTATTTATCCAGCAGACAAATTCGTAGGTTTCTTTGCTACTTTCTTTTCCATTCGAGTTCACGAAAGAAAGTAGTCCGACAAAATTTCTTCTGCCGGATTTATTCTTATTTTTGTATTTTTAGCCATTCGTCCCGCCTCCTGCGACATTCTTCAAGCGTTTTGGCAAGGGTGCTGAACAGTTCGCCGTCTGTATGGCGGTAATCATATTGATAATAGATTTGTCCCCTAAATGCGCCTAAACAGCATTTTAGATATTTTTCCTCTCCCGGTGTTTGGGTAATGCTTACCCCGTTTTTGTTTAAAGTTTCCATATTGCTATAATTTAAAATGAGTTATCAGATAATCAGAAGTGAGAGCAGCACAATGAAAATAAATGCCATACAGAACAGGTAAACGGCGGAGATAAGCAGCCGGAGAATAAAAAAGCCTATGATTAGGGCTATCCACATTCCGGCGGTGCTGGTGGCTGCCTGATAGATGATAAAAGCAAGTATAAACCATCGTAAAAAAGTCGTTATCTTATTATATACTTTCATTGTCTTGGTGTGTTGTGGGTGGATTACTCCACCCGGTTAGTAATCAGGCGCAACGGAAAACAAAACCGTTATCCATCCAGTAATCAGTCATAAACAGGTCACGGGCAAAAGCCGAATAATCAAAGTAGGTTTTTGCGAACTCCGGCAGGTCGTAACATTCCTCTACAATTTCATAGGCGTAATCTTCCTCGTCTTTATACTCTCCCTGATATTCGTCCTCAAAAGAAGAAATAAGGTCGTCCGCATCTTCTTCACTTATATCGCTGTTGTGGTGGTCGCACCACACGAAAAACGCTTCCTGCTCGGTTTCGCTTAGTTTTTCGATGGCATCCCGAAGCTCAAAAAACTTGTCTGATAGCCAACTTTCGGAAATCAGGGCTTCCGGGATATTCTCGTAATCCTGAAACATAAATTCCGGGTCTTGGTCGTCCTTGTGCAGTTCCCGGCACGCTTCCATAAATTCGTCCTTGTTCGAATAATCGGAAAGGTCTAACCACTTGCCGAAAAGTGAACCACTGTTATACTTGTTGTAAGTACCTACATAAACTCTTGCTTCTGATAATGTTACTGTTTCCATGACTTTTGAATTTTAATTGTTTGCATCGCTTGTCGCCCACCACATAAATTTTTCCTTTAACTGAATGGGAACATTGTCTTTTCAAAGGTTCGGGAATGGTACAGGGCAAATTATTATTTATGAAATACTACCCGCAGGTGTGGAGATTTCTAAAAAATAATTTGAACAGTAACAGGCACGGATATACCTTTGACAATGTTCCAATCAGTTTTAGGGAAAATTTTTCTCTTGTTTGAGAGGATAGAAACAAAAGCCATCAGGCTTTTTGTATTGGGTATTGAGAGAGTAAAAAAAGGGCTTATAAAAGCCCCTCGTCTGCAAAACTGTAATAACTTTCTTCTGTTAGGATGATATGGTCTAACAGGTGTAAATCCAAGACCTTGCAGGCTTCTTTTATTTTTGAGGTGATTTGCTTGTCCGGTTCGCTCGGACGTAAATTGCCCGATGGGTGGTTATGTGAGAGGATGATGCCCGAAGCATGGACTTTTAAGGCAGTTTGCAGGATGATTTTCACGTCCATTACAGTTTCAGCCATGCCGCCTTTAGAGATAAGGGAAACGCCTAAAGCCTTATTTGCCCGATTGAAGAACACTACATAGCTTTCTTCGTGGTGTTCCATACATTCGGAATAGAAAGGTTTTAAGTAAGAATAAGAAGTTTCAGAAGAAAGTATTTTCACTCTTTCGGATGCTTTTACATTGTCTTTATAAGAGATAGTGATTTCCGGCATGGTAAATTCTGTTGTTTTCATAACGCTTGAATTTTAAATTAAACAATAAGAAATTTTGCCGGACACCCACAGTTTGGCGGGGACTTCAACCTAATCTTTTCAAAAAATACGACCCGCAGGTGTGGAGATTTTTTAGAAAACAGGAACGGCTCGGATTTGGTATTTGTCCCCGCCGGGCTGTAACTTTGCTAAAATTTGTGATTGAGATACATTACTTTAGGGAACTGAAAAAGGGGTATCACTGGTGACACCCCTTAGACAACCGAATACCTTAAACAGTTATTCGTCATAGGTTCTATATCCTATCGATTTGCGTGGCTTCGGTTCGGGTTTGCTTAATAACTGGGTCAATGCTTGGTACACTTCGCTGAATTGTGCATCCGTACTCTGTTCCAGTTCTTCGATGCGTTTAAGAAGTTCCTCGTAACCGATTGACATTTGCCGCATGAGGACGAAAGCACGCATGATGGAAATATTCACGTCTATGGCAGTCTGACTGCGTAAGACACTACTAAGCATGGCGACACCCTGCTCCAAAAATGCGAGAGGCGGGGTCGGTGTGTGCCGGATATTTTCAGGGAACTTATCACAATTTGTGATAAGTCCCTGCCATTCATCCTTTGTTAGCTGAAAAGCAAAGTCACTGGGAAAACGGGATAAGTTTCTTTTAACTGCCTGTTTCAAAGCTCTTGTTTCAACTTGATAAAGTTCTGCCAAATGGAAATCGAGCATGACCCGGCAACCTCTGACCTCAAAGATTTTGTTTTGGATGATTTGTAAGTCCATAATGTTATTATTTAATAGTGAGTAATTGAAAGCATAAAGGGACTTATCACAAATTGTGATAAGTTCCCCTATATACCTATTTCATAGATACTTCTTTGTAGATTTTTTCAATGCCGACAAATTTCTTGTCAAGTCCCTGCATATCGTTACTTATCTTGTTATTGGTAATGCGGGCGTATATCTGTGTGGTTTCTATGTTGGTGTGTCCCAGCATCTTACTAACAGTTTCAACGGGTACACCTTTTGCAAGCGTAGTTGTCGTGGCAAAAGTATGCCTTGCAAGGTGAAATGTCAAGTTCTTTTTAATCCCGCAAACATCCGCAATTTCTTTCAAATACGCATTTAATTTCTGATTGCTGATTACAGGAAGTATCTTACCATCAGGCAAATTACCTTTATACTTCTTCAATATCATTTTGGGAATATCCAGCAAAGGAACATTTACGTCCGTATTAGTCTTTTGACGTTTGGTGATTATCCATAAATTACCGTCAAAGGATTTACGAATATTATCTTGCGTAAGATTGGCAACATCTATGTAAGCCAAACCTGTGAAGCAGGAAAAGATAAACAAGTCTCTGACGTTTTCCAAACGTTCAGAAACCATCTTCTTTTTAAGGATGATTTTTATTTCATCCTCTGACAAGTAACCCCTATCCACTTTTTCCAAACGTATTTTATAACTGGCGAATGGGTCGCCTATCAAGATGCCATTATTACGGGCAATCAGGATGATACGTTTGAAAAACTGCATGAACTTGGCGGTCGTGTTATAACCACATTTACAGGTAGTACGCAAATATAACTCGAAGTCTGTAATGAACATCGGTGTTATTTCATTTATCGCAAAATCCGATACGTTATATTTGCTTTGGATGAACTCGGCAAGATGGCGGCGGGTCACTTCATATTTACGATAGGTGGCAATCGTCTTGGATATACCGACTAACTGCTTAACATCGTCATTGTGCTTTTTGAAAAGGGTAAGGACGGTTTCGTGTTTCTCACTGTGTCCCAAAAATTCATTCTTCACCTTTTCGGCTGTTACATAATTGTCACGCCGTTGTTGTTCGTGGTAGATATTGTTTAAGGATGCTTTTATATCATCTAATAAAGCATTGATTTTACCTGCATCCTTGCCTTTGGCTTTTCCTGCTGCGATATTCCAGCTATCAGGCAAAATACTTTGTTTTGTGCTGAACTGGCAAAGTTTACCGTCAATGGTAATTCTTGCCATAATCATAACTTCACCGTTCTTTTTTTCAGAGCCTTTCTTTAAATAGAAAAGGACTTTAAATGTACTCTTCATAACCTCACATTTTTAAGTTGCAAAACTACTAATAACTTGTTAAATGTGAGATAGATAGACGGTGGACAAATTCGGACTTCCTGCGGTCATTTCGGGACAAATCGTTACCGTTTTTGTCCGGTAGGGAATAGGTAACGATTTAGTAACGAAACTATGTCTTTTATAGTCCTTTTGTTGTCTTGGAAACAAGACTTATAGGCAATAAAAAAACCTACAAATCGCTGATTTGTAGGTTTTTGTCCACTTACTGTTCTGTTTTGTCCAGTAGGTTCTGCGGAGAGACAGGGAACGATTAACTTTCATCTCCCCTACTCATTATCAGCATCTTACCAGAAGCCTCTACTCCTATGACACCGAATAATTCACCGCGTATATGCTGCAACTTTCTTCCTGTTACACTCTTACTTTTGCTAAAGTAGTAAAAAAGTGGCATAAATACAAATCAAACGCTTGATTTAACGAACATAACTTCTATAATTTTCTTCCAATAACAATTGCAATTTTGAAAGAGGATAAAGAAACTTACCACCTATAGCAGTATAAGCTATCCCCTTTTCATCACGCAACTTTTGCAAGGTTCTGCTTGATATATGCAACATGCCACATACTTGTTCACCAGTCATATAGACCTCATTGGCTACAGGAACAGGCAAATCCTGAATTGCAAAAATCTCCTTGGAGCATTTCTTGAGCATCTCCATCATCCTGATATACTCTTCTGACTGTTTTGTAATTACCCCATCCATATCCTATTTGCCTTTTTGAGTTAATATCCTAGCCAGATCACTTTCCTTGTACACATATTTTCCACCTATGAAAGAACACGGAATAATGCCATACTCCCTATAACTTTGCAAACTCCGCTTGGAGATATTCAGCACCAGACAGACTTCTTGGGCATCCATTCATTTTTCCTTTTCAACAGATCCAAATTTCTTTTTAACGGCCTCAATCTGTGTGGACAAATCTTCAACCTGCTGTTTTAACTGCAAATACGCATTTTTTTCAATTACAACTAATTCCATAACAAATCTGATTTATAATTTTACTATTTGTGAAGCAAAGTAAAGCACATTTCCATATCCGGAAAAGCCTCCGGAATCAAAGTCACCCATTGGCGCACATTGTCCCCCATAACATACCAGAAAGTATTGTCATCCAATTTTTTTTCTCCATATTTACTCAAACCAAAAGCTTTCAGAAGCCCAATATAGAAGTGAAAGGCGCACCACTTGCATCCGCCGGCAATGCGCCCCTTCCCCCCTGCTTGTCTTCCGTTGTCCTCTACATCTTTATACTTTTACTGTTCCGTAAAACTTCTTTTCCCTTAGTCTCCACTTTCTGCCGTGTATTGGGGAAATGCTCACGCAACAGCTTTCCGGCCAGTTTTCTCGCCTTCTCCTGCATTTCGTCATAAATGTTCCATCTGTTCCGGCCCAGCAGTGCTCCTTCTATCTTTTCAAAATTCTCATGAAAACTGAAATTGTCCGGATACTCATCTGTCAGCCCGTCCATTGGATAACCCTTGTCCATGATATACAGCAATGTCATCCGGTCATAATTGTCCATGCTTCGGGCTAAACCAAGCCCCTTCTCACTATCCGTCAGCCGAGCGTAATTCTCCCATGTGGGTGAAAGGTCATACACCTCTTTGTTCGTAATGCTTTTAAGAGCCGATTTATCAAGGAAGGCATCTGACGGAATCTTCCCCAATGGCAACAGGTTATCGTAATCATCATAACAGCGGTTTATCTTCCCCACCATCAGCGAAGGCCATCCCCGAAGTTCATATACTGTCAGCAGCCTGCCTTCAAAATCCGGCTCAAAGAAACGCCTCTCGATATTCGCTTCCATAAAGGCCCCGTATTGGTGGTTCCCTTCATAGTTCCGGCCGAAGACCAATACCCCCTTGTCCGTCTCAACACCCGTATAAAACTTGTTCCCGTGCTTCAAATCGTCCAGCATGTCCGCCACCGCTACGGGGGATGACTTTATTGCCTCCCACATTTCCGGCGTAAGCCGGCGGGTATAAGTCTCATCCTTTGAGAACGGGTCTATTTCATTTCACAGACAATACACCACTTCCGACAGACGCTGGTATCTCTGCAACATGATTCCATGCGCGTCCATCACCTTTTCCAGCCTTTTCAGATAATCCTCATTGTTCCCCTCCCGCAAGGGAGGTACGATACTCATATCGGGCACATTATAATACATCAGGCCCATAACCGGTATTTCCCCGCTTCCCAATGCTTTTTCCACATCCTCCTGCATGAACTCCTGATAGCCTTCCTCACCCGTACCTTTCATGCTGATATGCACGGGATTGAAGGAGCTGTCCACCGTTATATATACACTGCCGCATCCTGGCGTTCCATTCTGTTCATTCTCCATATATCAATACTTTAAATATTTATACTCTGTCCTTTCTTTTTAAACGGTATCCTCGTCTTCACTTCCGCCTCAGGGAAACGTGTATTATCCGGTCGTGTAACCAGCAGCGAGACAATCCGCTGCTGCTCCTTTGAGAGAGGCTCACGCATCAGTTGCAGGTTTCTCAGCCGGTTGAAGTTTCTCAGTGTGGGAGCCATGTCACAACGCTTCGTACAAATTCCGTATCGGAGTATATCCGGCGAAGCAGTCTTACAGTCCCCGATTTCCGCCCGAAATTCCGCATCCAGCGGTGCCACCTCATGGAATCTCAATTCCTCAGGCTTTCGTTTTCCGTCGAAAAAGTGTCCGGTCAAACCGTTCAGAAACTCTTCCAAGACCTTATCTCCCTTGTCCGTTTTTCCCAGCAGCAACACTTTTTGTCCGTATTCCACTACCGTACAAGTGGGGAAAGCGGCCAGTCCGTTCCTTATCACGTCCCCGTCCATACCGAAACGGTGTCCCAGCCGTTTGTAATCCTCATTCTCCAATAAGGCCGTATGATCCGCCGATGATGACAGTTGCACGATGCCCCTTTCCTCACAGAATGCCGCATCCCGTAACCTCACCACACCCGAAGGATGAATTCTTTCCCTCTCCAGCACCGGACACAGCCGTCCCAGATAATCTGCATTGCCCGTTCCGAATATGGGAGGAATCAGATTCTTGCCCCTGAAGTCGAAACGGAACATTCAGTGGTCGGGTATAAACTCCCTGCCCGCGGCATGAAACCATACGTTATTACTGATATACCGGGAGAATCCTTCTTCTCCACGTCCGCGCATACTTAAGTAGACGGGACGGTAAAAAGCGTCCAGCGTCATATACAGACTGCCGCTTTCCACCGCCTGCATTTTCTTTTCCTCCATAAATCCTATATGTTCAGTTGTTTTTTCCCCTTCTTATCGGGAGCAATGGAAGCGATATGTCTCGCTTGCCTCTGACTGTTATTCCGCCTCAATGCCGGAATATCCTGCAGGTGTTCTGCATCCGGAGATTTACCCGTCTGCTGCTCCTTGGAATGCAGGCAGGAGGAAGTTTGTATTCCTTCCGTCTTTTTCACCCGGCTGATACTTCCGCCCAGCTTGAATTCCCCGTCAGCTATATGGAACTCTGACTGCAGGATGTCCTTTGCCATAGTCCTCGCTTCCATCTGCAAGGCTGCATAGCCGAAATCATGCGATGACATCGGCGCTGATTGCCGTGCCTTGATACTGTCACCCAGTTTCCCGGCCAAATCCCTGAACTCATACTCATAACTGAACGGATGAAAATAATCCGCCGCCACATGACCGGCATACCCGTTTTCCGAAATGTAAAGCAGAGAGGCAACATCATAATTGCGTGGAGAAATGCCCAGATTGAAGTCCTTGGTCAACCGGTCGAAATTGTTATAGTCCGGTCGAAGGTCATATTTGTCCGTGCAGACAGCCCCCTCCAGCATCTCTTTTCCAGCCAGTTTCTCTGAAGTGAAGCTGAACTCCGATTTGCGCAATTGAGTGTCGGCACTGCGCAAATCGCTTTTCGCCAGTTTGTCGATGCAGTTGTCCGCCAGTTCCACCACCTGCCGGGAAGGTGTCTCCATCTCATACAGTTTCAATGTCTCCACCCCTTTGGTCATATTGAAAAATCCGTCCGCCAGATGTTGCAGATAACTGTTACGTGCTTTCATTCCTTTTTCACTGTCCGAGAAGAACAGCACGCCCTCATCAGTCGCCACGGCATATACCCGCCGATTCTCGTCAGGCAGTTTTCCCCTATTCCAGCCTTCCGTCTCATTATGGCGTATAAACTCCCGGTATCGCCCGTCTCTTTGCAGTGACGCGGACGATGTCCGGCGGCTGAACAGCCTCAATCCTGCTTTCAGTGTATAAGCCGCCTCCCGTAGCTGAATCTGTTTACCTGCCGCCTTATGTTTATGAATAGCCGGAACCAATTTATGGAAATACCAGTCAACCAAATCTCCCCGCCGAGAAGGGATTTTCCCTTTATCCATAAAATCCGCTTTCAGAATCGTTCATCCGGGCAGGTAGCCCCGTTTGTCGAACTCCTTCACCATCTTTCCGATATAGTACTCATACGCTTTCGGTGTGACGTCACCCGTATGCACATCCACCGGAATGTTATTCTCGTCCAGCGTGACGAACACGCTGCCCGGTTCGGCCGCCTTGCCCGACAGACGGGCCAGCCAACGGTTTGTCCAGTCATCCAATAGTCCCATAATCTGATTTGTTTACTGAAGTTTTTGACTGCAAAGAAAACATTCCGGTCGTCAGTACGCAACAATGCATACATGCAAGTCGCCTGTTGGCGGCTGTTGGCGGACAATCCTTACGCAAGCCGCTCGTCCAGCATCCTGATATAGCTTTTACGCAGAGAGTCGATGAAGGGCGTGGAATCCGTACAGCGGTCAAACACTTTGCCGCGTTTGGTATACAAGGCGTTTATCTTGATATTGAAGGCATCCTCGAATACCCTGATGACATCCACAATGGTCAGTTTCTTTCCTTCCGCACAGTCCACCGCTCCGGCTGCCATCAATGCGGCCACGAGTTCTATCAGGTCATTGTCCGTACCGTTCCAGCGTAACGAGGATTTCCGCTTGCAGCCCTGCGGGCGGAGCTCCATTCCCATACCGGCATCATCCGCATGGTGGCGCAGACACTCTTTCATCATCTCTATCTCCGCATCCAGCAGGGAAAGTGTCTTGTTGATGAACACGTCATAAAGTATATGCCGCCCCTCACTCATGGTACTACAAGCCTGCCGCATGAAAGAAAGTTCCAGCCTCGCATAGTTCAACCGCCTCAACTGCCTTATCCTGTCCCCGTCCTGCGGCAGGCCGGCAAGCAGGTCTGCAAAATCATCATAGGCGGCAGGAAGGTTTTCCGGCACAAGTCCCGGACCTTCCATATAGGAGGCGAACATGCCGAACAGCGGTGTATTTGTCAATGTTCTCATGGTATTGATGTTTTTAAATTAAAACTGTTTATGTTTCTTTATCCGTTATCATAACCATGAGAGGCAAGAGATATACCATAACAGAAAGAGTGATCCAATCTGTTAAAAATGTGAATGTTATAGTTTTATTATCCCGTCGTGTGTCCGTGTCCGTTATCCCCCGTCGGACAATGTGTGTCCAGAAATGTGGACAGATTCAAATCAGACCGTACTTTTTCAATTTCAGATAAAGCGTGCTCCGGGATATGCCCAGCAGCCGTGCGGCCGCCTTCCGGTCATTCCCCGTAGTTTCCAGCGCTTTCACTATGGCTTCCAGCTCAGTCCGCTCCATATCCAGTCTGTAGTCATCCGAAGGGGGCACATCCACCGGAAGGCTGATGTCCTTGAGGACGATCCGGTCACCCTGCGCCAGCACACATGCACGGTTCACCACATTCTTCAGCTCACGGATATTGCCCGGCCACGGATAGGACATGAAAGCCTCCCTCACATCCCGGTCGAAACCCTTTATCCCCTTTCCCAGTTCCTTGTTCGCATGAGGAAGGAAGAATCCGGCCAGTGGAATAATATCCTCCCGGCAGTCTTTCAGCAAAGGGACATGGAGCGGGAACTCGTTCAGCCGGTGGAAGAGGTCCTCCCTGAACCGTCCCCCGCTTATTGCCAGTTCCAGATCCTCATTAGTTGCAGCCAGCAGCCGTATGTCCGTACACACCTCCTCAGCCCCACCGAGGGGCCTGTAGCGTTTCTCCTGCAGGGCACGCAGCAGCAGTACCTGCGTTTCCAGGTTCAAGTTGCCGATCTCATCCAGAAACAATGTCCCGTGATTGGCTGCGGCGAACACGCCGTTCCGGTCCTCCACCGCTCCGGTAAAAGTTCCTTTCTTGTGCCCGAACAGTTCCGATGCGGCCAGCTCCCGTGGCAGAGCCCCGCAGTCCACCGCCACAAAAGGGGCGGAGGACCGCTTGCTGAAAGCGTGTATCTGCCGTGCAACCCATTCCTTGCCCGTGCCCGACGCACCACGTATCAGTACGGACAGGCTGTCCGCAGGAGCTACCAGACGCACCATCTCCTGAAGTCTCACAGCCGGCGGACTTTTGCATACATAAAAATTATCTTCAGCCGTCCTTTTCCTCCCGTCTCCCAGCAGTCCGCAGATGACACCGAGCACCTCTTCCGTCTGCACGGGCTTGGGCAGATAATTGTCAGCCCCTTTCTTCACGGCTTCCACGGCACCGGGTATATCCCCGTAACCGGTCATGACAAGAAAGGGCATACGGTAGCCGTGCGCCCTCATCCATTCAAGCAGCTCCACACCGTTACAGTCACCGAGACGGAAATCCGAAAGGACCAGGCCCACCCCGTTATTGCCCAGAAACTCCTTTGCGGCGTCCGCCGAAAGCACGTAACGGGCGTCCATGCCGTTTCGAACCAGCCAGTTGGCGGTGGTACGTGCGTATGTACGGTCATCCTCCACTATGAGTATTGTCTCCATTCATTTTCTCCTTTAATGTTACGGCCTTTCTTACAGCCTCTTCCAAGGCCCTGACCAGCCTCCCGATCCGCCCTTCCGGAATGTCAGCCCATTTTTCGGACGGCAGCGAGCCCATGTATGCCAGCTCCTGCAGGGGGACGTCTATCCGTATCGTCTCCCATACGGGGACGGCCTTGTGTATGATATTTCCGAGTTTTTGATAATCGCCCAAACTGACCGCATCGCGTATGCCGGCAAGTCCGGCCTCCGTGTCCTCGATGAAAATATCCAGCAGCTCGTCCGCGTGTTCCTCGCCCTCCATGACGGATGTAAAGTCAGGACGTTCCACACCCCGTGTGGCCGCCATCAGTTCGTCTCCGGAGAAGGGTTTGTGCAGGCATCCGGCAAAACCGGCCTCCCTGAAACGGGCGGCATCGCTGTCGACACGGGCGGTCACGGCCAGTACGGGGAGCGTTCCGGACTGGCCGATGTTGCTGTTGCGGAGCAATGCCAGCACACCATAACCGTCCGTATCGGACATCCTCATGTCGGTCAGGACAAGGTCATACCGGTTCCTCCGCAATGCCGCGACCATCCCGTCGATGTCCGTGCAGCAGTCACACTCGATACCGCAACGGAAATACATCCTTCTGACGGCATCCAGCTGCATCCGGTCGTCATCAATGTACAATACCCTGATATCGGGCAGAATGTCATTGCCGTAAGTTTCATGCCGTATATCCTGCATGTCAGCCTCATCAAGGGGAAGCCGAACCTCGAAAGTGCTTCCACGCCCCGGCGCACTCTTTACACGGATGTCTCCCCCGAGCAGGGAAACCAGCCTTGAGGTGACGGCCAGCCCCAGTCCGAAGCCGCCGTCCGTAGCAGAACCGCAGGCCTGTTCAAAGTCGGAGAATATCATTTGCTGCCGCTCCTTGTCGATGCCCATGCCCGTGTCTCTCACGAATAATGACAGCCTGCCGTTTCCATACAAGGCCCCCACATGGATATAACCGGTACGCGTGAACTTGACCGCGTTTGACAGCAGGTTGTCGAGAATCCGGACAAGCCGTCCGGAATCACCCCTGACAAGCACATCACACGATTTTATTTCCGTGGTCAGTCCGAGTCCCTTCTTTCCTGCGGAAGGAAGATAGGCACGCACGGCATTCCCGACAGTCTGCCCCAGATGGAATATCGTATTCTCCGGCTGTTCCTTACCCTCTTCCAGTCTGTAGTAGTGCAGCAGGTTGTTGGCCAGTCCGATAACATGACGGGAGGCGTGCAGGATATTCGCGGCGAACTCCCTTACCAGCCCGGTATCCTTCTCATGCTGCATCAGTTCCGCAAACTCGCAGACCGTACCGAGAGGCGCCCGCAGGTCATGGCTCACCGACAGCATCAGGTTACGGCGGGACACCAGCAGCTCCTCGTTACGGGAGCAGGCGGCCTCTAGTGTCACCCGGTACTTCTGCCGTTTCCTGATATCGGTATGTATGAAAAGATAAAGTGCCACTATCAGAAGAACGGCGGTGACGGCTATGGAGAGAATGATACGAAACGACTGCCTTCTCAATGCCGCCGTCTCTTCCATGTCCTCCGTATATTGCGCGTCAGTCGCCCGTTCGAAATCATGTATCAGGCCATTGATACGCGCATTCAGTTCCCGGTTACGACACCGCAGGCTGTCAGAGCAGGCATCCAGCCTCTTCCGGTAGTCCGCATACTGGTTATATATGTCCCTTTGCAGCCGTACGAACTGTCCGTTCACGGAGGACTGTCTTTTCATACTCCGCATCTCATTCTCCTTCCGGCTGGCATAAGCGGACTTCTTGTTTTTGCTTCCTGAAAAGATATTAAAGAGGCCCTGACCTTTCTTTGCCGGCGGTGTGTCCGGCTGCCCGGCATCCCGTAGCTGCCGCACGATTCCGGGAGCCTTTCTCAGAAGAAGGCTGTCCGCACGGGGGAAACTGGAAAGGATGTTCGTCACCTCATGCAGCAGCCGTTCCTTTTCCAGCAGGAGCATGGATATGGTGTCCATGGCAAAATGCAATTCTGCCGCATAATAAGGTTTCAGTCCGTTCATGGCGTCCAGAGCCGCCGCACAACTGTTCCTGCATTCGTGGATGCCCGCACTGTCCGGTATCAGCAGGAAGTGGTCATGGAAGGAGAATTCCAGCAATTTCTCGAATGTCCGGCTGACGGCCTTCCTTCTCATATTGGCCGAATGTTCCCTGGAATCCAGTTCCTCCATCTTTCCATGCTCCAGCCGGACAAGAAAAACCACAGCGCAGAGCAATGCCAGCAGCAGAACGTATCCGCCAGCTATCTTCAACTGGAGTATGGAAAGAAAAGATCTCATCTTGGAATAGGCTAATATCAATTAAAACAAATAACCATTGCGTGACACAATATTTGAAAATTTGTAGATAATATATGTACAGCTAAAAGTACGACCAACAAGCCAACATACACAACCGGGCAACAAATGAGTCCCCCCATTATCACCCGGTCAGCCTCCATATCCCCCTTCACACTCCGCTGTAAGCACTGAATCCACCGTCAACAGGCAGTAATGCACCGGTTATAAAACTTGCCGCATCACTGCATAGGAACTGTACCGCACCGTTGAGTTCGGTAATGTCTCCAAAGCGTCCCATCGGGGTTTTGACCAGTATCTTGCGGCTTCGTTCCGTCAAAGATCCGTCAGGATTAATTAATACCCTCCGGTTCTGGTCGCCGATAAAGAAACCGGGAGCGATGGCATTGACACGAATGCTGTCACCATATTTCAAAGCCATTTCAGAGGCAAGCCATTGGGTAAAATTAGCAACTGCAGATTTTGCTGCCGAATAGCCGGGTACACGGGTAATGGCACTATAAGCGGCCATCGAAGATACATTGACAATACAACCTTTCTTTTGTTCCGCCATCACTTTGCCGAAGACCATTGACGGATACACAGTACCGTTCATATTCAAACCGGTCACCTTCTCCCAGCAGGCTATATCCATATCATAAAAGTGTTGCTCCGGTTCAAGTGTGGCTCCCGGCATATTACCCCCTGCAATATTCAGAAGTATATCAATCTTCCCCCATTGAGAAAGTACTTGTCCGGCCAGTTTTTCCAGGCTTGCCACCAAGTACGTCGCCAACAATGCCAATCACCTCATTTCCATATTGTTTCAGTTCGGGAACCCGCTTGTCTAGTTGTTCCTGACGGATATCAACTGCAACGACTTTTGCACCCTGCCGCATAAAATGTTTTGCGATATTACCGCCTAAAACTCCACCGGCTCCAGTGATAACGGCTACTTTTCCTGCAATTCCAAATAATTCATTCATTTCAATCGGCATATAATTTAATCGGTATAATCCATATTACTATTTAAAATCTCATTCGCTGTTCCTGCAATTCATCCTGCACAACGGCCATCATCCCTTCCACTTGCGCCAATGCCAGCATACGTCCATGAAACGAATATCCCGGATTGTATCCAAGTTTCTCATCCCCAAGCATCATGCGGCCATGATCCACCCGCATGGGCAAGCCGGGATTTGAGGATTCGAAGACACGAATCAGTTCTATCAGATGTCCCCGGCCGGACAGGTGCGAACTCTCTATGAAATCCCCACCGGACAAAGTCTCTGTGCTGCGAAGATGGACAAAACGGGTACGACCGGCAAACCTGCGTGCCAGCCCACGGGTATCATTGTGCACACCGGCACTGAGTGAACCGGCACAGAATGTCAGCCCATTGTGTGGATTGTCCACGGCATCCAGAATCCAAGCAATATCCTCCTCACAGGTCACGGCACGGGGAAGTCCAAGCATCTGAAAGGGTGGGTCATCGGGATGCACACACATGTCAATGCCATATTTCTCACACACCGGCATGACGGCTGCAAGAAAATAACGCATATTCTCGCGCAACATGCCCTTGTCCACACCTTCATAAAGGGATAGAAGTCTCCTGAAAACCGAAACGGGCGCAGTCTCCCCTTCCCGGATATTTCCATTCACAAAACCTTGTGTCTTCACAATGACCGTATCTATCAGCTCCAGTTCTTCCTCCCCAGTGATGCGGCTGCCTAATTTTTCCACCTCCATCAGTTCCTTTTCGGAATAATCCTTTTCCGCATGTTCCCTTTTCAGGATTTTCAAGTCGAAATAGGCAAAACGTGTTTTATTGAAATAAAGTGATGTGGTGCCGTCCGGCCAAGGATGGTTCAAGTCCGTACGAATCCAGTCAATGACCGGCATAAAGTTGTAGCACACGGTTTTGATGCCCGCCTTGCCGAGGTTGGTAAGGCTTTGTATATAGTTTGTTATCAACCGGTCTCTGTCAGGACCTGCATACTTGATTGCCTCACATACAGGCAAACTCTCCACCACCGACCAGCGAAGTCCGGCAGATTCTATATACTCTTTCATTTCCTTGACAGTTTCCAAGGGCCAGACTTCACCGTTAGGTACATCGTGCAAAGCAGTAACAATCCCTTCTACTCCTATCTGACGCAACATGGCAAGTGTAATCTTATCTTTCTTGCCAAACCATCTCCATGTTTTTTCCATCAATTCTATACAATATTAAAGTGGATAAACCGATACTTGATCCAGTATGACCCCCTCATCAAGAGCCTTTATCACAAGTTTGTTTAATTTCTTTTTCCGGACAGGCAAAGCCACTCTTCTTATCGCCTGATTCCTAAGTACGTTCTCTTTCCATTCCTCACTGCGTCCTTTAGTCTCGTAATGGATAGGCAGAGTTTCCTCCTTATCCAATGCAATAGTGAAACGCAACGGTGTCCCCTCCACGGGATGGGAAGGCAACAAACGGACTTCCACCTCTACAGAATCAGACGAACAGTCTGGCAGTTCAAACGTGACCTCCTTCTCCTTAGGAATGACAGCCGCCTTCCCTTCATAGCCCAAACCTTCACAAGGAACGAAATCCCCCTTTGTACATTCTACCGCATTCCAACAACGGATTGCCGCACGCTCTTCTCTCATGAATTCCATCGTGACAGAACGGTCTACAGGTTCGAATACAGGCAACCGACGCGGCTGGTGATCCATCATACGATGCCATTTCCCATTATTCCTTATACCTGTATTATATATACGGGTCAATGAAACGATGCTATCGTAGGCCGCATCACTCCGCCCCCAGTCGGCTTCGCCATGACGGGCAAGTTGGGCGTAGAGCATCTTCTTGTTCATTTCAGCAGCTGCCTGTACTGGATACTTGACCAACTGGAAATAAGCGTCTTCACGTTCGTCGCCTATTTGCGCAGAGAGCCGTTCAGTCTCGTCCGAAATAACCTGATAATCCGACAGGCGTTTCAGGATATACTTTTTGCTCCAAGGCATGTCCTTCACAATGCGGTAATCATTCGTATGATATTCCTCTTCGCGTGTATTCCCCATGAACTCCGGCTTGCGGATATAGGCAAGCCGATAGTGCTTCTGCATGACGGGGAGCAATTCTCTTCCGACCTCTTCACCGAACTCACGCTGCAAGAAGTGCTCCAAATGAGTAGAAACACCTTCTTCAGCCACCTTATCCATGTTCCATGCCATATCCATGAAAAGTTCCGTCTGATATTCTATCGGCTTAATGTCACCCACGTTCAGAATCCATATCTTACGCACATCATGGTCATACGCCTGCTTCATCTGTTGGTATAGCAGATACGGGCTGAATGTTCCTAACCAAAGATAATCGTGCGGACGTCCCCAGTAAGAGACATGATAATAGATGCCGTTTCCGCCTTTACGGGCACGTTCCGTTGCCGTCGGGAAATGGCGGATATAGCCGTAATTGTCATCGCACCACATCAATGCGACATCTTCGGGCACTTCCAGCCCAGCATTATAGACATCGAGCACTTCCTTGTAGGGAATGAAGACTTGCGGAACCTTTGTCACATCCGGATTGATATATTGTCCTAACAATCTCCGTTGATCGGAAAACACACGCTCTAACACCGCCTTCTGTTCCTCCACCGTCTTAGCACCATTCATCGCACCATCGTGCACACCACGCATACCAACGGTATAGAGTATTTCCTGTCCGGTAATCTCTTTCACACGGTCTTCCCAAAATTTATAAACGGAAGCACTGTTGTTCACATAGTCATAGTCGCCCTTGCCGCGCTTGCTCCATTCACCAGCGGTACTTGAAGCCATCGGTTCGCAATGCGAACCACCGATATAAATACCGAACTTTTTCGCAACCTCACGATTACCCTTTGTTAGGAAGAAAGGCTGTGTGCATTCGTGCATTGCAGGCCAATAAGTGTTTGCACGTAGACGAAGTAACAATTCAAAAATGCGTTCGTTGGTTTTAGGACCGATGCGCCCCGGCTTGTACCAAGGCTCGTAATGCAGACTACTCCAGGGCATCAGTCCCCAGTCCTCATCATTGATAAAGATACCCCTATACTCCACGGACGGAGCCTGTACATTCCGATAACCGGAAGGCAACTCAAAAGATTGCCGTTTCTTGGGAGTGGCATCCGCCCACCACTCCCAAGGAGACACGCCTATCAATCGAGAAAGTTCCATGATGCCGTATGCAGTACCATGACTGTCACTTCCGGCAATGAGCAACCTTCCATCTGGTAATACGGTGAGCAGGAAAGCCTCCTTCCTGCCTTCTAATGCAGCAACATCGGTTGCCGATTGCTTTATGGCATGGTTCACTCCCAAAGTTCCAACAAGGATATTCCCCTCCGTTTCCTTACATTGTAATGAATCAGAGAAGACCTTCCGATAATCCCTTTGCAACAGTTCCAACGCCGTATGCACCACCGGGGCTTCCGATTTGTCATAATTCACAGCAGCAACCGTGCCCGAATGCAGGCAAAACTGTCCCCATGCCGTTTGCACGGCAAGGGAGAGCAGAAGAATCATAAGTCCAAATTTCAGGTTCTTTCGTTCCATCATACGCCAGCCTCCATTTCTATTGTTTTCGTGACATTTACCAAATACCCATGACTTCCGTAGCGGATTGTTTTCTTTTTGTTATACCATACCGACTGGGTGCCGGTTACCTCAATCCGCAGCCTATACTTTCCTTTTGGATAGTTTTTACTGACAAATCTTAACCCCTCGTCAGGAATCTTACTATAGAAATCAACAAACAACTTGTCCAATACTTTGTCATTGGCATCCGATATGCTGACGGCCGCATATCCGCCGTTGCCATCCGTCTTCCCAACCACAGCAATGCGCCCTCCGTCAAACTCTCTTTCCAGACAATCACCTTTCTTATCGGAAATCCAATTGTGCACCTGTTCCCGTCCTTGTATTGACAGGGTCTTTTCTGCCTTTACTGCGTTCCATGCATTCCAATACTCCGGAATGGCAAGCTTTTCCCCTTCCGCCTTCATAGGTAGCCAGACGTATGTTGCCGCAGATGCCTGATGCGGATACGACCAACGGTCGCCCATATACATGGGAATGGTGTCATTGTCCTGCCTTAAAGGAAGCACAAAGGTAGATTGGGAATTCCAGGTCAAAGTTCCTTCCGGACAGAAGTATCCCTGTTTTTTCCATGGACCCTCAATGGAGGATGCGGTAAAATAATAGTTGTCGTTCCGTTCCCAACTCGTCAGGTTTGAGGTCAGCAGATAATACAACCCGTTTTTCTTGAACATGGCAGGCGACTCACCCATACCTTCTACATGGGCAACCTTTGCTTCGATGAAACGGTAATCATCGCTCAACCGATAAATAGGCCCATGATGAATCAGCAGATACCCCTTTCCATCCGTATCCTGAAACGTGCCCATGTCCCAATGCCTGAGCGGTTTGCCGTCAAAAAGGATAGGACCGTGCAGTGTATAGTCCCCATTGATGGTCGGACTGGTGGCTATGCCGATATACGGATCGTTATACCCCAAATCATCCGCATGCATCAGCATGACATACTCTCCCGTCTTGGGACATTTCATCACCTTCACCCGTTCTCCCACGCGGTCAGGACCGAGAATCCCGTCTTTCTGGACAGGCAAGACGATGCGCTCGAACCTCCAGTTTACCAGGTCGGCAGACGAGTAGCAACCAAAACCGGGAAAGGCATTGCTTTCATCAGACTTATACTCTCCAAACAGCCAGTAACGTCCACCGTCTTCCACGATACATGCCCCATGCGCGTTGATGATATTTCCCTGTTCGTCAAACCAAGGGATGCCGTTGTGGATGACTTGTGCATTTGCAGCCAAGCACAACAAGGATGACATTATCCATAATAAAATAATCCTTACCATATAGTTTCTTTTAAAAATTAATACTAATACATCCATTTATTGAAATACATGTAACTCACAGTGTCGGCTCAATGACTTTAATCTTTCCATCTGTCTCAAATTCCATCTTGTCCATGCAGACTTCCCGATGATAACCGGCAGCCCATCCCATTTTTATGGCATTCGGACGACGGAAACGGTGGTAAACAATGTACCATTCATCTTTCCCATTGACTTTCAAGACAGCATTGTGTCCGGTTCCATATATGCCCTTCTCCGGTCTTTTCCATAAAATCAGATTTTTATCGGGAACCTCCAATGGACCGATAGGTAACTTAGCTGTGGCATATCGTACCCGGTAGTCTTCACTACGAGTATCGTTTTCCGACCACAAAAAATAATATAATCCGTTACGGTAAAATACCTCCGTACCTTCTGTGAATGGACTCTTGGGAGTAATCAGTTTCATGGTTTCCTTTTTGACAGAGACCATATCATCATTCAGTTCTGCCACAGCCAAATAACCGCATCCCCAATAGATGTAATATTTCCCTGTCTGTGGGTCTTGGAACACATCGGGGTCTATCTGCTGGCCGCCACGTACACCTTCCGGCTTATAGTCAATCAACGGTTTGCCGATAGGGTCTTTGAATGGCCCGGTAGGCGAATTGCTGACAGCAACGCCAATCTTCTTTTCCGCCGAATAGTAGTAGAAGTAGCGGTACTCCCCATTTATCTTTCGCTCAACAATGGTCGGTGCCCATGCATTCTTGTCTGCCCAAGCCAGGTCTTTCCGAAAATCGAAGATGACTCCTTCATCTTTCCAATGCTTCAGGTCAGAAGAAGAGAATGCCTTGAAGTAATGCCCATTCCATTCGTGGAATCCATCGCTGGTAGGATAGATATAGTATTTGCCTGTTTTATGGGAATACATCACTTCCGGATCAGCGTTATATCCCGGAATGACGGGGTTGTTCTTGTTGTCAAACGGAACAAATCCTCTGTCTGCTCCTTCTGTAGATGCCTCCACTTTCCGCATGGTTCCATCCGCATTATACCGCAAAAACTCCGCGCATACCGAGCGGCTATAACTTCCCCCATCTGGTAATCCGCCGTTATGGGTGAAGAAGTAAGCCTGTCCTTTAAACTCCACGATGCCCGGATGGGTCGTGTTGCTATTTCCCGACATTTCCGCAAGAATGCCTTTGCACGTATAGGGACCTTCTATCTTGTCCGCCATTGCGTATGATATTTTTTCAGGAAACCCACTGGCGTAGGTCAGATAATATTTCCCCTTGTGCTTATGAACCCACGGTGCTTCCGTGAACTTCATGTCCCTTCCGGTATGCTGTATATCCACGGTGTGAACAACTCCGTCTATTTCGGTCATATTTTCTTTCAGCTTGGCACAATAGCAGATTTTGTTCCCCCAAAATATCCAAGCCTGTCCGTCATCATCTATAAACACGGCCGGATCTATGCAAACCCACCAGTGTGCGGCTCCCGGACAATCCTTGTTGGTGAGTAACGGTTTGCCAAGCGCATCCTTGAAAGGTCCACGCGGATTGTCTGCCACGGCCACCCCTATTCCAGAGCCATTCGTGCTGGCATAAAAATAGTATTTACCATTACGCCCTGCTACATGGGAAGCGTATGCTGCTCCCGACTTGTCCCAAGCAAATTCAGACAGTTTCAATGGTGTGGGGTGTTCCGTCCAATGTATCATGTCGGTGGTCGAGAACAGGCACCAATCCCTCATCTTATACCCGTTCTGCTTACCGGCAAAGTCGTGACCGGTATAGAGCCAAAGCGTATCACCCATTACGAGCGGTGCAGGGTCTGCTGTATATTTGTGCGTAACAATGGGGTTGCCGTTAGCTACGAAATCTAAAGGCTCATTTAAAGCTTCTTGCGGTATTCCTCCCCATTTCATATTCAGCCTGTAAGCCTCTTCCTGTGTGATGCTCATAACGCTACCATGACGTGGATAGAAGTTCTTCGTAAATGATTCCGGTTTTGAAGTGAACGTGTACAAATCCTTGCTACGCTGGAACTCGTATCTTCCTGAAGTGTACAGGTCATACATTAGTATATATTCATCCGAATCATTGAGTTTGAAAATGCCCGAACCTTCTACCATTGTAGAGGTGTCTGCGTATGCGTCCACATATTTGAAATTTTCTTTCCATGGTCCTTTCAGACTTTTCGAGGTGGCTTGTTGGATACCGTTCTTCAACTCCTTGCCATTTTTGTCCTTTGTATTGCCTTTATAAAAAAAGTGGTAAATGCCATCCTTATAAATAATATCACCATCAATAGCTCCGTATTTGGCGCGGAACATCAGAGTGGGTTCAGCTTCAAACCCGGTGAAATCCTTGTTGGCGTATGCACTATAGAAATCCAAGTGCTCGTCACCTTTAAAACGAATGGTGAAATAAACCAGATATTTTTTTGCATCTTGGTCGTAAATGGTCTGCGGTGCCCATACCCATTTCACGTTCCCGAACCTTTCCGGATATAGGGATGCCAGATCTATAACATTATGACTCCAGTCGACGAGATTATCCGACTTCAACATCACGATACCCGGATTATGTTCCCATCCATTCATCACGGCGGCCATATCTGTTGCAACCATATAAAACCCTTTTCCGTCAATACGGCGAAGGATATGCGGGTCACGAATACCTCCCGTCTTTGAGATGTCTTTGGAATGGAGAACCGGACGATTATTATTAAGTGCATACCAGTTCTTGGCATCGGCACTATATGCAAACCGAAGTTGTTCCTGTTCTTCCTTGGGTCCTGTGCCTTCAAAATAGGCAAACAGATACCCTTGATAGGCAGAAGGTTTCTTTGTGGCATAACCAGGCAAAACCATGCCGAATAGAAGAGCAATCAGGCATAAGCCCCATTTTCCATTTAAGATGTTATTGTTCATATCTTTCTTTATTTAATTCGTTCATAATAAGGCAGGCGATCCAAAGGCACTTCGATAGTCAGACTTTTCGGACCACGGATTTTCTTGCCTTGATCATCTCTCCAAATTCCTTTCGGCAACCATACTTCCCGCACGGTGCCTTTCTTTACCATAGGAGCCACCAAAAATCGGCTACCCAGCATGAACTGGTCTTTACATTCCTCGAAGCCCTGATGTGGGTAGGCATACTCCATATTGCGAACAATCGGTTCTCCGGTCTGTGCCGAATTGCGGGCACATTCCAATATATAGTCACCCATTTGTTCATGTAGTCGGGCATACCTGCTGCAAATCTCCATGTTCTCCTTGCTAAGCACCCGCCAAGGGGCAACGGAAAACTGCATCATTGGCATCAGCGCATGAATCTGGCAAGAGCGTACTATCAGCTCCTCGTCCAGTTTCTTGTCACCAACGTTCAGAAAACTCTTGAACTCGCCTCCACCAATCATGTCCGGGCAAGTGTAGGCATAGCCCAACAGTCCGGCGGCACTCATATCGGGAACAATCAACGAGGACGAATGCCACGAATAGGATTTGTCTCCCAGCCGTTGCACGATGGGCATACCTCCCGTTTTCCATGCCGCCCTCAGTTCATTGTAAGGGAAGTAAGCACCTATTTCCGCCCAACGTTGGGAAAAAAGATGCTTGTCCGCTGTCTTGTCAAAGTATGCGTAATCGCCTGTCATATAGTAGATGTCGCCCGCATCGAACTTAAAGCCGTCCACACCGTAACGCTGCATCGTGGCCTCCAGCTTGCTTTTGAAGAAAGCCACGGCTTTGGGATTTGTCACATCCAGACAAGCACTGTATCCGTTCCACCATTTGATAATAGCCGTGTTACCATCCGTTTTGTTCTTCAACAGATACCCCTTCTGCTCCATTTCCCTGAATTCGGGTGTATCGGCAGAATAGAATGGGCAAATCCAAAGCATGATTTTGAATCCCAACCGGTGAAGCTCGTCACACATGGCTTTTGGATCGGGAAACTTTTCAGCCTTGAAATCGAAATTGCCGTAATAGCATTGCCAGTTATCATCCACCATGAAAATGCCTGGAGGGAAGCCGTTTGCCAAGGCCTGACGGGCATAGTTCAGTATATCCTCCTGGTTCTGGTTGTACATCAATTCTATCCACGTGTTATATTGCGGTTGGCTGAAGAACAGCGATTCTGGTATATGTCCGTTGAAAGGGAAATATTTGGTGGAAGCTGCCAGATAGGCATCCTTTAATGTATTGCCAGCCACTACTACTTCTAAATTTTCATAGTCGGACTCCAGAATTAATGAATCATTTCTGAACTGGAACCGGAATGGACGTTCTCCCCAGACATATCTTCCAGCCGATGAAAGCAACAGCGGTGCGGTCTGGTTATTGCGGTTTTCTTTGTTCAGGTCGTAAATCCGTGTATTGGGGGCAAAAGGCATTTCCGAGCCTGCGGCAACCATGCCGCCCCACCAGCGTTCACCTTTCAGCGGTGCCACTTCTGTGGTGTGCTGCGCCACCAACAGAAGCGGATATATCAGCGACAGCAAAAGCAGTAACTTCTTCATCATTTCTCTTTTTTACTTGTTGTGTAAATAGGTGTCTGTCCGTGGAATGCCGCAGTGGGCTTCAAATGACGTGTCCCCACTTCGGCGATACGCAGATTGTCAAAATAGGGTGTGCTTACCTTATCCTGATATTTCTCGGCAAACAGACCTGCCATACCATGACCATACAAATCATCATTTGCCTTCAGTACCTGCTTGTCGTCAATAAATCCGATAATTTCGTTTCCTTTGAACCGCAATTTGAGGTTATACCATTTTCCAGAAGAGATACCGGACAACTTAACTGATGCCAATACCTTTTCACCACCTTCGCCTTCATCCTTGCTGTTCTTGATGAACGCCTGCTGCTCAGCGTCGCCTATCAATTTTTTCTTATCCACCTTGCCTCTGACCACGACGAGCTTGCACAGCCCATCATCGCCCAATTGCAAGTAGTAACCTTTGGGAATAATGCCGTAGCCACTTCCCACGTCATTGATACGTCCCATGATGCCTGCCGCATCACCGGAGTTGAGGTAGAGGTCGGCACTCACATCGTAGTCATTCCAAGCAGAATCGCCTATGATGGAATAATACTTCCAATCGGGAGCCCACGAGATGGTAGGCACCGGCACCACCTGACGCATACACTTTCCCTTACCGTCAGGACGGTCAGCTATCTCAAACGCTCCACAGATGTCGGCTGTATAGCGTGGCAAGTAGCCGTACTGTTCCGGATGTTTGTACTGCTCGAATGTCTCGTAATAGGGGAACGGGAACGGCTTCGATGCCGGAGCGTCATACGAACCTTTCTGCTGCCCAGTAGTCGTGGAGAGTGAATAGACAGCATCGGGAGCAATAGTCAAGGTGAACTCCTTGCCGGTTATCTTAATATCATTCAGACGAGTAAACTGCTTTTCAGCATTACTGTGCCATACACACAGGTTATTGTCCGAAAGGCTGCCGTCAAGTGTGAAATGTAATGTCTGCGGAGCTTTCGCACCTTTCGTCTCGATGATAATACTATAATCACCTTCGGGTGATTTCAGCGTGACCAATGAACCGCCACCATTTAAATCCATGCACGCACCATTGAGGTATTCCCAACCCACCTGAGTAAACTGCCCATAGTGCGCATATCCCCACAATGCCTGACGTACCTTAAAGTGTCCGCTCCACGGCTCGTATGCAAGCACAGTGGGAGGGTCTTCGGAATAAGGCTCCATCGGGTAGATGCCTGCGATGTCATACCAGTTCACAATCTTGGTGGCACCATTGTGAATATAGTTGCCGTTGAAACACTCCACAAGGCTTATCAGACAATCAAATCCTTTCTTATATACATGGTCTTCCGTATCCCATATCGGTTTGCCGAGTTTTTCCGCCATTGCTCTTTCTTCCACCGATACCGGTTCGCCCTCGTAGAAGACATGTCCGCCAATGATGTCGATGGCATCACACAGTTCCTTGTCTATGAACATATCCTTCACGAAATTCAGTTTGCCTTTATACCAGTTATCAAAGGCATGTATTTTGAGATTGGAGAAGCCATTGGCATTCAGTGTCTTGCGGAACCATTTCACAAAATCATAGCTCACTTCTTTTTCATTGCGACAGCCAATAGCAGTAAACTCCAACCCATATACATCACGTAATCCTTTCAACCAGCTTACATAATAGTCCGCTGCATCTTGCGACCAGAACTTTCCATCGCCTACCCATCCTGGTGCACTCCACGCTGTTCCGTCCAATGTCAGGTCGGGATTGCGTTTCTTTGCTTCTTGCATTATCCACCACGTGTAGCCGCGTGAATAGTTCAGATCCTCACGTGTATGCTTGTGGCTCGGCATGGAACCTTGTGTGGAATTACCATCGCCAGGTATTTCCACAAACAAGGCACTGACTGATGCGCCGAACTTTGGTTTATACACCAAGTCAAGTATCTGACTGCGCTGCGGCTCAGGATAGTCTTTCAGCAAGACGGAAGTCGCCCCTCCGCCATTAACCAACCCGATGCCGTCAAAACGTTTTCCCCCGGCATTACCGTCTAGTCTAATCTTCTGGACAGAGTTACCGATTTCTTTCTTTTGGGCATGGCTTTCCGGAATGCTTACGGATGCCGACAGGCAAACTGCCAACGCCCATCCCCATACAATTTGTCTATTCATATATTACTCTTTTTAAATTTCTATTTTCGTTCTCTACTAAGAGTATTGCTTTTTGATAACAGATTTCAATTCGTGATTTTCAAAAGACTATCTAACCCAAACCACCGCTCCACCGGACAGAATTTCCACCGTAACATCTCCTTTCTGTCCTATCTCGGTCGTTTCCATCTTGGGAGACAAATCTTTCCCGTCATAATACTTCGTTACAATGCCCCCTGCCAAAATATCAGCATTAAACTTCAGCTTCAGCGGTTCTTTCTGTGCGTTGGCTGCCGCCACATACCATCTGTCTCCGTGTCTGCGGGCCAGCACTATATATTTTCCCGGATAGCCATCAATGAATCGTGTTTCATCCCATACTGTGGGGACATGTTTCATGAACTGTAGGCAGAGTTCAGGAGCATCAGTGAGATTATTCGGAGCCAGCGCAAAGTTCTGTACCGGATTTTGGAACAGCACCGCAACTGCCAGTTGAAATATATCTGTGGTGACCCTACGACTACCGTCATTGTTATTGCGGTTCAGCCTCTTGTTAAGAAATACACCGCCAAATTCCATACTGCCAACTGTATTGCGGATGAAAGGATGCAGACACGCGTTGAATGCTTCCGCATCACAGAACTTTTGACCGAATATCAGGTTTTCAGAAGCCAGCACAGCCTCGCTTCCCACATAATTGGGATACATGCGTTCCCATCCACGGGGTAGTGTACAGCCATGGAAAATGACCATCAGTCCATGGTCATCAGCATCACTCAGTATCTCTTCATAAAGACGCATAGTTTCCTGCTTATCACCTCCGAAGAAATCCACCTTGATGCCTTTCACACCTAAACTCCGCATCCAGTCCATCTCACGTTTGCGCACGATGTAGTTATCCATTTTATTGACAGGGCTCTGCACGATGTCATTCCAATAGCCGCTGGAACTATATCACAGAAAGACTTCCACTCCTTTACTCCGTGCATATTTCACTAACTCCGCCATACGGTCGTAACCGATGTTTTTATCCCATCCGGCATCTATAAGCACATATTCGTATCCCATCGCGGAAGCCAAGTCCACATATTTCACCTGGTCATCGTAATTGATGCTCCAGTCTTGCCAGAGAATCCAGCTCCATGTGCTACGTCCCATCCGGTAACTATGCTTCGTCTCATAAAGAGGTTTCACCACATTCCAAGGGATGGTAGTCTCAACAATAGGTTTCAGCGTCTTTCCCAGTGTAATTGTGCGCCACGGAGTTGCTCCCGGCAGGGAAAAAGCTGGTTCTATCGTGCCATTACCGTTATTTTCCTCTTTCATGGGGAATGTTACTGTATAGACTCCATTCGTCCAGTCACTCAAGTGTGATGCACAATAACGGCTGTCCACACCTGTCTCGCTCAACAACACCCAACCAGCATCGCCTATGCGGAACAGGCAGGGAAAAGTGTAGCCATGACCGTATTGTGACTTTTCTGCCATAGGCGCATTTGTCTTGTAAACTTCCTCATAACTGGGTTTGGAGCGTTTCCAACCTATCATAGCATCGCTCTGCGGTGTGAGGAATGTGGTGGTTCCTTCCGGGAAACGGAATCCAGTGGTTTCGTTTTCCACGCGGACACTTGCCGGTTCGCCCTGCTTAGGCAACAGATAACGGAAAGCGATATCATTGTTGCTCACCATGAACTCTACCTGTATCACTTCGTCTTTTACATTGGAGAGCGATACCAGCAGACGATTGGCACAATAGTCCACACGTGATGCCTTGATACGTTCCAACTTATAAGACTCATGCACGCTGTCTTGCATATGCTCCGTAATCTTTAATCCACTGGAAAAATCTCCGATGTCCGCTTTTATTCCCAAAGGCGAAGCCTGTAGAAACTCTTTCCCACCGTATGATACTTGATAAAAGACCTGCCCGTTGCCTTGAGCAGTCAATTCTACCTTCACTTTGGCATCAGGACTCAAGACTGATACCTTTTCATTTGCCTTTACTTGCCCTACTGACAAGATGAGAGAGGCGATTAATGCGTATATTTTATTCATACTAAAAATTATATTAGTTATACCATTTATGATGTTCTTCATAATAAGTATGGTCTTTCGGAAATTCTTCCCCATCGAAAGCTTTTTTCGATGTCCAGGACTCTGCTGGAGAGGTCCAAAAAGGATGACTGGCAGGAAGTCCCAACGGCAGAAAAGCCAATGTTGCCATATATAAGCTGCCATTGTCCGTATATACATTGGAAACTTTCGGCTGTTTCCCGTTGAATCCCAATGTGAGATAACCTTTCTCATTAAAATTTCGGTTATCGCTATACATACGTTTGAATACGCAGGTAAGTGCTGAACGTACTTGACCATTTGTCAATTCTTTGGGAAGTAATCCTTTCCATGCCAACAATGCCAAAGGTTGAAACACCCCCGTGCGATAGGTTATGGATCGTCCCAACACGGGGAAAGCACCTTCCGGAGAAATGAAACGCTCCAAAATGCAACCGAAACGCTGCATACGTTTTATTGATTTCTCGTAGCTGCATCCAGCCCAATCCTTCTGTTTCTTGCCACTTTCGGTAAGCTCGTCCAATGCTTCGAAATACATGGGATGCAAGGCAAAACTATTATAATAATCGAATGCAAAGCCTGGGCCATCCGAATACCATCCGTCACCCACGTACCATTCATTGATTTTGCGCAAAGTAGAATCAATCCGATACATGTCGGGCTTTGCATTGGCTTTCCAAAGAAAGACTTCAATGGTGGTTGTGAACAGTAGCCAGTTAGTATAAAGCGGATTGATGCGACGAAGCGAAGTAAACTCTTCAATATATCGCTGCTTGGTGACGCTGTCTAACGGCATCCACAAAGCATCATATCCACGCAAGAAACTTTCGGCCACGTATGCCGCATCGACCAGCGTCTGGAAGTTCTCTTCCCATAGCAGACGGTCGGTACTCTGTGGATCGACCGCATTGGCATAGCTTTTCAACGCCCATTCACGTAACTGCTTGCGCAGTCTCCCTTCGGCTGTTTCATCATCAGGGAGAGAAAGCCAAGGAGCTATTCCTGCCATCAATCGACCAAAAGCTTCCATATAAGAAACACGTTTGTCCCGACCATCCCAAGTGGGGCTTAGTTCCAGTTGCATATTTTGCTGCAACTTACCCTCGCTCATGTTCTTCAGCACGGGTTCGGCCATACGATATAAAATATCGCACCATACTTTACGGTCACTTTCACCGACTGTTGCTTTCTTCTCATCAGCCATCATACAGATTGGCATGAAAAGAGATAAAATAAGCACAACAACTTTCATATTCGTTCTATGTTCTTTTTTCATGGATTATTTATCATTTAATTTTTGTATTTCCGCTTGTGTCAGAGCACGTTTGAATATTTTGAAAGCATCAATGTTTTCCTTGCAGGTTCCCAAGGTGATATTGGACAATGATAAACCTTCAACTTCAATGTACTGATCAGCAAGCCCGTTGATGTAACTCCTGAGAACACCATTATTATAAGTAATCGCTAATTGGAAAGACTTCAGTTTGGCAGGAACAAGCCATTTTCCATCCGTTCCATGCCCCATTGTTTTCCATGAATCGGAATTACCCAACACATTGGTACTCGAATAGATTTTATCGCCAATGTCGAAATAAGGTTTCGGACGGTCGTTCTTTTCCAAATTGAAAGAAAAAGAGTTAGTCTCCAATATCTTACCCCAATACATATCGGTATCTATCTCGACTTTCATGACAATGCTGAACTTTTTTGTTTTTTTGATGTGCAGTATTTGCTTACTGACTGGTGATAGTTTGCCGAAGTCTTTTTCCAATAGTTTCCCTTTCTCTATATCCGTCTTACCCTGAGGTATTTCCATATTGGTACAGATGGCAGTGGGATAGCCTTGGGGATGATTGGATGTCACTATCCAACTGTAATAGTCTCCACACATCCATGCCAGATGAGGGATGTTCTTTTGATTGGATATCACGAACGGACGGACGTTGTTCTTCTGCGAATCATAAGTGAGTTGTTCTTTAGAGGTCACCTCCCCGTTGCCTCCTATGGTAAACTTCATCAGTTCATACACTTCTCCATATTGGCCTTTCACAGGAACAGAGGCGTAAACGATATTGGGATTTGCCTTATCCAATGCCATGCCACCGCTGTAGCACATTTCATATTTTGGTGTCTGGTGGAAATGGCCGCCGGCTTTTGTAAGAAATGTCTTGCGCCATTCTTTGCCAGTCCAGCGCACATAATAATACTCATGAATTGTTTTATCCTCATTTATACGAGTCATCGCAATGACAGGACATTCTTTTTCATCCAGCCGGATTTCCCAGAGCCAGTCGCGCCAAGTGGTTTCATCCACAACATTGGCAGGATGTTGTTTCACATATTCAGAAGTTGTTGCAATATCATGAACGGACTCCTTCGATATAGCGGCAAGCACATTACCTTGGTTGTCTTTCAGCTCGTGAGAGTTAATGTCAATGTAGCTACAATACAGCCAGTTGGAAGTACGGTTATCCGGATGTGTGGTCGTATAAGCAATATATATCTTATCTTTCCCGTTGGAAACATATTTGGCGTAGGGACGTACCCAGCGTTGTCCGTTCATGGAACGGACTATTTGGAAAGGTCCCCAATCGAAATTCGTATTACCTTCTCTGTCGGGCATGGTCAGCCTTGCGACTGTGGGGTGCCAATCAATACCTCGCCAGCAAAGATAGATATGGTCGGGATCATCCGAAAGGATAAATGGTGAGGGATAAGTAGTGTTATTGGCAGTCTCCAAACGAAATTCCTTGCCAAATGTCGTAATATCACCCGGTTTTTGGGATATGCGGTAGTAGAAACAAGGTTCATCCGTGTGCCGTGAATAGAATATCATAACGCGCTCATCGGGCAATACGAGGAAAGTCGGATTGTTGTGGTCGTCCGGCAGGAAATAAGAGCGTACAAGCACCTCGTCCACCTTATTGTTACGATGGTCTATCTGAGTGGCTTTGATGTTGCCATGCACATCTATATAGCCTATATAGGTACGATGTATGCTGCCGTTGGGACTTTTGAAAGTTAAGGCGCGAGGGTCGGCAAACCAACACCATGCCCCCTCTTCAGTTATCGTATTGACAGCAATGCCTTTTCCCCATACGGAAAGGAATGCTATCAAACATATAATAATGGAAACGGTTCTCTTGTACATATATTTTTTTCTTTATTTGTTTATATATCTAAGTCTCTCACAAGCTGCCAAAAGGAAAGCACCTACTCCAAAGTCTGCTGTAGAGTTAGCATCTATCATTTGTCCCGGTACAGCTGCCGCACCGATAGGCTGCACATATCCCACTCGCCCATTAGGCTGTAAAGCCACTTGTGTTAAATATTTCCATGCATTATCAACTACAGGCTGATAAGTAGTGGCATCCAACAAACCGTAATTGATGCCCCATTGCAATCCATACGTAAAGAAAGCCGTACCACTTGTTTCCGGACCGGGTACATAGTCGTGCTCTGTAATGCTACGTGTCCAATAGCCATCCGGATGTTGGTATTTCTGCAAGGCTTTAGCCATACTGCGGAACCGGTCTATAAAAAGCGGGCGATATTCATTCTTTTCAGGCAGATCCTGTATCACCTTGGCAAAGGCAGCCAATACCCAGCCATCACCACGTGCCCAAAAATCTTTCTTACCGTCGGGTGTCTTGTGACGAGGAAAGACAAAGTTGCCATCACGATAGTACAAGCCCACTTCCTTATCATACATAATGTTATCTGCAAATGAAAAGTATTCGTGCAATTTTTCCAAATAAAGCGGATTCTTTGTAACATTATACAATTTCGTCATTACCGGCATTACCATATATAGTCCGTCAGCCCACCACCAATAACCGTTGTAATCAGTACTCATTTCATACTCCATTACTTCGCAAGCACGAGCAATCTTGTAGTCGGCAGGCTGAATGTTATAAAGGTCTATATATGTCTGGAAACAGCATTGCCAGTCGCCCAAAAGCACATGGCATTCGTTTTCACCATAATTGTATCTCCATTCTGCTTTGTTGTCCGACTTTGCACCTTTCCATTGATTATGTTCTGCCCACGCTATGGAATAATCGAGATACGACTTATCCCCCGTTAGCTTATATGCCTCCATATTACCGGTATGATATGCGGCATGATCCCAAAAAGCTCGAACTTCCGGAATGTTCTCGCCTTGCCAATAGGCATTGACTTTCCGGATCACAGCAACTATGTCCTGAGCAGTTTCCTTATGCGACCCTGCGGAATCTCCGGTTGTACATGTTGTGACGATGTCACTACCACGGCCTTCAGCCAAAAGATTGCCGACACATAGAATAATCAAAAAGATAGAAATATCGAATCGTTTCATTTGTCAAAAGTTGTTTGAATGAGAAATATTGAAGCTATTTTATGCAAAGGTTTGTTTAGTTGTTAAGACCCATGCTTTACACTGCATGGGCCTTAACGTTTTAAAGCCTAAAACTTTACCATTAAAATGATGGTTCAAACCTATTACCAATGTTGCAAATGATGAATTTTATCCGGCATTATCTTCATCAGCCACAGCTTCCTCCCATGTGCTCCACATCTCTATGTTGCCGTCATACCCGTCATAGCCATAGTTCTGATGAAGTACACCTTTGGGGTTAGCCTCTATAGCTGATGAGTACGGAATAGGCCAAAACACATTGCGTTTGTCCATCGTGTAATTGAGAGCCTTTGCGTTTCCTGACGAAATTGTATAGCCACGATTGTAGTAAGAGCAATGCATTAGTCGCTGGTACCAGTAGGAACCTCCGCTTCTGTCGGTGCCGCTTTGCTTATCCCAGTCGGCTCCGTAGGTGTTGCCCCAACGGTCTGCGATTCCGGTGTTGGCAAGACACATAGACATTCTGGTAAGCTCAACGTTGCGCCATTCCTCAAACCAAAGTTCACGTCCGCGCTCGTCTGCGATATCATCAATGGTTATGTTGCCGCTATATTTTTGTGAGCACTTTGCTCGATCACGAAGCTCATTAAGGTCGGCGGCGGCGTCTCCGCCCCGTCCCTGGTACAGCTTGGCCTCTGCCCTTACAAGATAAGCCTCTGCAAGGCGGAACAGGTACATGTTGCCATTGTCATCGGCGTTCTGTCTTACACCACGAAAGTCATTGGCGCCGTTATTTTCCATCGCGGTGTGATCCTGATAATAGAGCTTGTACAGGGGTGAATCATGCCATGTGCGGATTGTATCCGAACAAAGGAGCGTACCCTTTGCCATCTTCAATTTACCACTGCCGTCATAAACATCCTCTGGAGCATAGAGCATCAGGCCCTTGTTGTAGTATTTCGAGTCCTTGTTGGTATAACGAATATCCTCCATGTTGACCCAGTTGCCTACCTTGCTGTTGTGGCGCAGGTCCTTAGTGTCCTCAATACCGTTTACCACCCACATGCTATGCTGTGCGTAATATGTTGAACGCATTGTAGCGATGCCTCGTCCCAGGACGCGTACCCAGTCAGTTTTAGGATCATACGAGGGGCTGTTCAAAGCATATCGGTTCACGGGAGTGCCCGAAGCTCCGTCAGGACATGTCAGGTTTCCGTTCCAGAACGGGCCGAATATGCGCATCCAGCACATTTGTACAATCGAGCCCTTCAGAGTTGAAGAGTTCACGATACCCATAATCAGCTCCTTGTTGGTCGAGTTGATTTTGTTTTCCGCACGGTGCAGGTCCCACATCACATTGCGGGTGATAGGCCAGGTTTCCTCATTGGCCTGAATGAATTCACCGAAAGGTTCACGCATAAGTTGCAATCCGGAATTGTTGATAAGTTCATCACACTGTTGCTCGGCCTCCTTGTATTTGCCTATCGCAAGATAGACTTTGGCGAGGAGCATCCGACATGCTTCCTTGTTGGGGCTTCCGTATGTGTCCATCTCGCTTTGGGAGGGACAATGCTTCACAGCAAACTCAAGATCGTGTGCAAGCATATCCAGGATCTCCTCCTTGGGGCAACTCTTGTAGTCGGTCTTGGGCTTTGAGATAATCTTTGTCACCAAGGGAATATCACCGAATTCGAACACCAGATTATAATAGCGCAACGCTCTGTGGAAATATGCCTGTGCCCTGTACTGGTCTTTCTCCTCCTGCGGGATATTCACAAGATCTACGTAAGAGAGGATTGTATTGGCGTATTTAATACCGGTCCATGCCTCGCTCCAAAGATAGCTGATCTCGCTCTCAATCGTGGTGGGCGTAAGCTTGTTAGCCATATCGTCCCGAATACCACTGCCTTCATCAGTCTTACCCCATAGCATCATATCGGAGAACATAAGTTCGGTACCCCATTTCGGATAGGAATCGTCGCCGTCAGTTATTATCATGCGGAGGTGTCGGTCCGATACTGCCATCGCTGCCTTCAACCCACTCTCGGTGGTGAATACGGTACCAGGCTCATAGAACGAGAGAGCCTCTGGTTCAAGAAAATCATCTGAACAGGAGCAGAGCATGGAGAGTGCTGCAATTCCTGATAATAAATATTTTGAATTCATATGGATGTTTTTTAGAAAGTAAGATTTAAACCTAAATTATAAACTCTTGTGGAAAGACCGCCATTTTCAGGATCGGTGTTGAAAGTCCAGTCAGAAGAATGAATTACGAAGAGATTGCGGACTGATGCGGAAAGACGAATCTTGGAAAGACCTGCCTTTTCTGTCCATTTTGTAGGTAGTGTATAACCCACTGAAAGGTTATCTAGGCGCAGGAAATTGCGGTTGATAATCTTAGCGGGCGAAGTGCATCCGGAAGGACCCTGTGAATTGATTCGAGCAAATTTGTTGTTGCCATTCTCGGGCGTCCAGTAATCGACTTCCTGATATCTGTAACCATATGAGAACATGTTAGTTTCGTTGACACCTTGGTTCAGGTATGACGTGTCGGTGGATTTTGCACCCAGCTTGGCATACATTGAGAATGCAATTGAAAGGCTGTTCCAGAGTTTGAACTCGTTGCGCATGTTCAGGAAATACGGAGCAATCGTTGTGCCGTGATAGGTCTTGTCCTTGTCATTGTATACAGCTTTGCTGCTGCCGTCGGCATTGACACCATCATCGCCCGTATAATGGTTGATTACTCGAGGGTCGCCAGGCTTCTGACCGTATTTAGCAGCTTCTTCAGCTTGGTCAACCTGCCAGATGCCGTCGAAATCATATGTCCAGATGGTACCAATCGGTTGACCGATATGCCAGTTGTTGCCGGTGTCGTTCATCTCGCGCATGCCAACCACATTGCCGTTTGCGTCGAGCACTTCCTCCATTTCATAGTTGATATGCTTAATGGTGTTCTTATTGTAAGAGAATCCGAAAGTTGTTTCCCATGTGAAGTCTTTTTTCTTAATGTTGGTGGATGTCAACGACAACTCAACACCATCGTTATTGACCTGGCCGATATTGGTCCAGATACCTGTGAAACCCGAGAATCCCGGAAGTTTCTCATAGATAAGCATGTTTTTCGTCTCTTTGTGATATACATCAATAGAACCACGCAGACGATTGTTGAAGAAGCCGAAATCAAGACCAGCGTTGTAAGAAGCAGTGTTCTCCCACATAAGGTCGTTGTTGGCAAGACGGTCCATCATAAGATATTTGTACTCAGAAACGGGGTTACCGTTCTTGTCAAGATAAGTCATTGTGGCGCCCAATCCGGAGCTAAGGTTGGCCATCGAGATATAGGGGTCTTCGAGAGATCGGTTACCGTTCTTACCCCATGAGAGGCGAAGTTTACCATAATTCATCACGTCTGTAATGGGTTCAAAGAACTTCTCATCTGAGAATACCCAGCCAAGAGCCACAGATGGGAAGGTGGCATGCGGATGGTTCTTACCAAAGGCGCAATAACCATCTCTTCTCACCGTAGCCGTAATCATATAACGGTCAGCGTAGGAGTAGAACAGACGTCCCATCCATGCATCGGCGGTAAACTTCTTGTCGGTTGTTGAGATCTCACTGTCGGTCAGCGTGGCATTTGCTGTGTTGTGGAATCCGAGTGCGTCCGACGGCTGGATGTTTCTTGCCTCGATGCGATCCTGCCATGAACGGTTATCCTCAGCCTCCTGTACCAACGTTACGGTCATGTGATGAACATCCTTGAACGTATAATCCCAGTTGATCGTGTTGTTCAGAGTCCAATCAAATTTCTTATGCCATTCGCGGTCGACACCCTTGTTTGCAGGATCACTATCAGGCATGTCGGCACTCATGAAGTAACGGTTGTAAAAGAACTGATAGCGCGGAGCTATGTTGAACTGGTAGGTGATATTGTACGGAAGGGTGACCTTAGCATTGAATATCGTGTTCAGGACGGTATAACCCTTTTCAAGATCGTAATACTGACGGTTGAAGAGTTCGTTCTTTCCACGCTTCTCAAGCGTACCCATTGGATACTGGTTGAGCGTACCATCTTCATTATACTGAGTTGCATAGTAGGAATTTCGCAGCTGACCCCATCTGTCAATCGTATAGGATTGGTCGCCGTCGCTACGATCCTGGAAGTTGATGTTAGCTCCAATTTCAAGCCAATTGGTAACCTTGCCGTTTATCTTGGCATTACCGCGGAATACCCGATAATCGTTGCCTCTCACAACACCTTCATTTCGGAGGTATCCGAACGAAAGGTAGTAATTAACCCTATCAGTGGCTCCTGACATCGATGCGTTATAGTCCTGGTTGAAACCGGTGCGGAAAGTGAGATCATCCCAGTCCGTAATTTTTCCAGCAAGATAATTAGCAAGAAGATCCTGCGATACATCACCATTCATGTTATAGATACGACGGAAGAAAATCTCGTCAAGCGATGCTCCTTCCGGATTTGTTCCGAGGGCAGCCCACTGGTCGGTCGTCAGTCCGTATGCACCAGCCTGTGAATAGTGGTCATAATAACCGGGCTGTACCACGAGATTACCGTTTTTATCTTTGGCGTTATATGCACCATAGTTGCCATTGTCATCAAAACCGTATGTACCGGATTTGAAATAATCCGAACGAAATGATGCATAATCGTGCTCGCTGAAATATTTTGTATAATTATACTTGGTGTTTATACCACAGTTAACGCTTAGAGATATAACCGGCTTACCCTGTTTACCTTTTTTGGTGGTGATGATGATAACGCCAGAAGCAGCACGCGCACCATAAACAGCTGTTGAGGACGCATCTTTGAGCACGTCGATCTGCTGGATGTCGTCAGGATTGATCTCGGAAAGCTCTCCGTAGAATATCATTCCATCAACAACAAGGAGGGGATTGTTGTGTCCGCCACCATCGTATACTGAGTTCTGACCTCGGAGCTGCATCGTGCCACCTCCCTTCGCACTTGCATCATAACTGACCTGAAGTCCGGGAACCGCTTTCAGAAGTTCCTGTACTGTGGTGGGATTGGTGTCGGCAATCTTCTCGGGGTTAATTTGGGAGATGGCTCCTGTGAGGTCTTTTTTCTTCATTGTGCCGTAGCCCACCACCACTACTTCGTCCAGTATTTCAGTATCTTCTTTCAGTGTAACGTTAATTGCCTTTCCGGCAGTGGCTGTCACTTCTTGTGTCTGATATCCTATATAAGATACCACCAGAACGGCCCCCGGCTTCACAGACAAGGAGAACTTTCCGTCCATGTCGGTAATGGTTCCGTTGCCGGTATTGCCTTTTTCCACTACACTGGCTCCGATAACGGGACCCAGCGCGTCATTTACTGTGCCTTTCACGGTGATTTTCTGTTGCTGTACAATCTGCACGGCATCGGTACTACCGCTCTCTGCCCACAGGTCAAGTGGCTGATTCGCCACAAGCCCTGTGCAGAGCAATAAGGCGGTTGTCGCCTTACGGGAGAATTTAAGAGAATCTACTTTCATTGTTTTTGGTATTAAATAATTAGATTAATGGATTTGTCTCTGCTTAACTTAATCAAGGGTCTCGACCAACGGTAGTCAAAGTGTTCAACTACCTTAGTCAAGAACCTACTTCTGAAATAGAGCGAAAAACGTGTGTTACCCTGAAAACTTTCTTTTACCTGAAATACCTATTGCCCTATGCTGATTCTATGAATGATTTTTATCCAAAGGGATTTTCGTCTATATTGCCGTCACTACCACTGCCACCCGGAGTTCCGGTAGAACCGCTTCCTTCGGGTGCACCGCCTATGTAAATGGTGTGGGAAGTGCTGCGAGGGGTTTTCAGCAGGGCATCGCCTCCACCTCTGTACTGCGTAGTCACCGTCAGCATATATTCGCCGTCTTCCAGCGATGCGGGCAGCAGGATAATGAGCCGTGAAGGCTCGTTCAGCACAATCATGTCCCGGTCTATTTTGGTCACCGTGCCTGTGGCGGTGGAAGTCAGCGTGATGCCTACCGAAGGGTCGGTTCCCGCCACCGTGAGGTTCTTGCCGAAAAGGGTGAAATTGCGGCCTGCCGTGGCACTGAAGTCCACCGCACGGGTGACCGCATCCTGCCCGCTGCCAATGTAAAATTTCGTGGGGCGTTCGCCCAACACGTCCACGCGTGTATCCTTGATAGCTTCGCGAAGCGCCTTGCCCTGGGTCAGCGAAACATAGATGCTGTTGGTCGCGGCATTCCACGCATTCTGTTTCGCCACGCCGCGAAATTGTGCCACACCGCGGAACAAGCCCGTGTTCACGCTCTCGCCGTTCATCAGTGCCTCGGCTATCACCTCCTCCATCAGTTCGATGCCCAATGCCATCGTCTCGCGCCGCACGCCGGGATTCTTTGCCACCATGCGGTCCAGTATGATTTCCTTGTCGATGCTGCGGGTGGTTTCCAAAGAGAAAATCTTGTCCGTCTTGTCATCGGTGGTCACGGTGTTGTCCACCAACCATGCTTTCAATACATTTTTTGCCATAAATTAGATTTTTTAATTAATCAAAGATATAATAGATATGATATATTAAAAACAGCATACCTTTCTATGAAAAACTACGCTGCAAAAATATGTAAAAAACAACTTGCCACCGGCAACTATACTTTCGTAAACCGATACTATGATTTCAAAAATATGCTTCACAAGACTTGTGAAACGAATGAATGGGAACTATGCTTCCATTCATAGTTACTATACTTCCTTTATGCTCAGGGTGCTATATCATTTAAGAAATAAAATGTATATTTGTACGTGTGAAATATGAAAAAGAAAGTGTTATGAAAAGATTAAATCTGACTCTGGTATTCGGGCTTCTTGTGCTTTTGCCATTGATGGGGCAAATTCCTTCCTATACATTCAAACATATAGGAACTGAGGAAGGACTTTCCAACGGTTTTGTGCTTGATATCGCCATTGACGGGCAAGGTTTCGTTTGGTCCGCCACAGAATCCGGGCTGAACCGGCTGACCGGAGATGACAATACGCAATATAAGAAAAGTAATTCAGGATTGGTGAGTAATGAGTTGACAGCCTTGCACTACGACAAGCAAACGAATGTGTTGTGGATAGCTTCCCAACAAGACGGCATCAGCCTTTTCGACTGCCGCACACAGCAGTTCAGCAGCCTGACCACAAAAGACGGATTATGCTCCAATCGAATTATGGACCTGGCACCGGCCGAGGATGAAGGAATCTGGATATTGCATAAGGAGGAGAATATACAGCATTATAACACAAAAACGCATGAATTTACCAATTACACCAAAGACAACGTAAAGGGATTGTCCGGACAGAACTTTACCTGTATGGATGACGGAAACGGATATTTATATATAGGTCATGCAAGAAACGGAATGAGCATACTTGACGTAAAAGGAAGAACCGTCAAAACATTCCGGCATCAGCCTGATAATCCGCAAAGCCTGCCGGGAGACTATGTACGCTCCATATTTATGGATCATCTGAACAACATCTGGATAGGAACCGAACGTGGAATGGGATTGTTCAATCCACTGACAGGGACTTTCTCCAATTTCAGGCACATCGCCGATGATACGCATTCCCTTGCCGGAGACAATATACATTGTATTACGGAAATGCAGGATGAAATGCTATGGATTGCCTCAGACCTTGGTGGTATCAGTATCCTTGATTTGCACAATTTCAACAACAACCATCTTGAAAACCTTGCATTTACCAATCTGACACCTCTCAACAGTGCCCTTTCGTCGCCCAATACACGCAAACTGCTGCAAGATAATTTCGGCAATATCTGGATTAGCCATTACAGCACAGGGTTGGACTTCATCGCCAATTACCAATCACGCTTCCAAGTACTACCGTACTATGTGGCAAGTGACGGAAAAAAGGTACTAAAACGTATCTATGGCATAAAAATGAGCAAAGATGACGGCCTGTGGTTAGGCGGCGAAAACGAGTTGTCGCTTTGCAGAGGAAACAGAATAGTCAAATCATGGAACTTGTCTCCCTATCAACAACGAGCCATGTCGCTTGTCTATATCATTGAAGAGGGCATGGACGGAACACTTTGGCTTGGCATTAACGATGAGGGCGTCATTTGCTTCAATCCTAAAACGGAAAACTTCAAGCATATTGATTTGGGCGTGGAGAACCTGGATATTCATGCATTCCATGAGGACACTGACGGAAGGATGTGGATAGGAAGTGAGGCAGGTGTCTATTCTTACTACAAAGGAAATGTGAAAAGGGAAGATGAGATAAACCGGAAACTCAAAAGCCAGACCATCTATGCCATTATGAAAGACAAACAGGAAAAAATGTGGATAGGTTCATTAGGTGGCGGCATACAGGTGTTCGATAAAAACGGAAATCTGGTAGAAACTCTAACTACAGACAATGGCTTGTGTTCCGACAACATTAACCAAATCTACAAAGATGCGGAAGGAGGAATGTGGCTTGCCACTTACAACGGACTGGTGTATATAAAAGATACCAACCATCCACGACAGTGGGAAATCTATGACGAGCATCAAAGACTGGATGACAGCCATATACGCGCCGTTCAACAAGACCGTTCAGGCAATATATGGGTGAGCACTTATACGCATATTGCCTATTGGAACAAGTACAAGCAACAATTCTACAATTACAATTATTATAATGGGGTTTCCATGGGAGGATTTGTAGAAAGTGGAGCAACCGTTTCCCCTAATGGTACCGTCTATTTCAGTTCCCCCAATGGGGTCTGTTACTTCAATCCGGCCATAATCGTTGCAGCCAAACAACAAATCTCACCTATCCGTCTGATAACCTGCGAAGGATACATCAAGCAACAAGATGGCAGGGGAAACAGGATATTGACATTCGATACGGACGGAAAACTGCGGTTGCCATACGACGAGAACTCGTTCCGCATATCGTTCACAGTTGCTGATTATTCCCAAATAGGACAAGTGGAATATTCCTATCAGATGGAAGGATTGAATAAAAGCTGGTATAATACAGATGGAGAGAATGAAGTGACATTCCGCAATGTCATTCCCGGAAAATATACGTTCCGAATAAAAGCGCGGTTAAGAAACGGGGAATGGGATGAAAACAACATGCTGATAATTCCGATTGTTATCGCTCCCCCATTTTGGCTCACATGGTATGCCCTTGTGGTCTATGTCATCCTCTTTCTTGTTACCGCGTGGCTCTATGTGCGTTCTTACAAGCGAAAGATGTTGCTACGCAACTCGCTTGAACTGGAACGGCAAAAGAACCTACACGAACAGAGCCTGAACAATGAACGGTTGCGCTTCTACACCAACATCACCCACGAGCTGCGCACACCGCTCACCTTGATTCTCGGCCCACTGGAAGACCTCGTGAACGATGTCCATCTGCCGGAAACATACAGCCAGAAGATAAAGACGATACACGGCAGTGCATTGCGCCTGCTGAATCTGATAAACCAGATACTGGAGTTCCGCAAGACGGAAACGCAAAACCGCAAACTCACGGTAAGCAAAGGTAATCTGAGTAATTTGGTTACGGAAATCGCATTGCGGTATAAAGAGCTGAATCGGAACGAGAAGGTTGAAATCCGTATGGACATAGACCAGCTTGAACAAAAGGTATGGTTTGATGCGGATGTCATACAGACCATCATGAACAACCTGCTCTCCAACGCCGTAAAATACACACCGGAAGGAGAAATTTGCCTCTCCCTGCATAAAATAGAAGAAGCAGACAGCCAGTATATTGAAATCACAGTATCCGATACCGGTTATGGCATTGACGAAGAAGCACTGCCCCACATCTTCGACCGCTATTATCAGGCAGAGGGCAAACATCAGGCATCCGGCACCGGCATAGGGCTAGCTTTGGTCAAATCGTTGGCAGAGTTACACGAAGGCACTTTGAATGTAAAAAGCAAATTGGGAAAAGGGACAGCATTTTCTTTCCGAATTCTACTGGGTAATACTTATACCAATGCGTTGCACAAAGAAACAGCAGCTGCTGTCCCCCAAAATACTGAAATTCAAGGAGAAGAATCTTCTGAAGAAACAGAGCAGCAGCCTATTCTGTTGATTGTAGAAGACAATGCCGATATACGGGAATATGTATCGGCCTCTTTTCAAGAAAATTATAAGGTACTGACCGCTTGCAATGGCAAAGAGGGACTTGAACTGGCGTTACAATATACACCGAACATCATTGTCAGTGACATCATGATGCCTGAAATGGATGGTATAGAACTCTGTCGAGCCATCAAGGACGATATGCGTACCAGTCATATCCCGGTTATCCTGCTTACTGCCAAAGACAGCCTGCACGACAAGGAAGAAGGATATGAAAGCGGAGCGGACTCTTATCTGACCAAACCATTCAGTGCCAGCCTGCTTCGAAGCCGCATTCACAATCTGTTGGAAACACGCCGGAAATTAGCCCAAAAATTTGTGAATGCAATTCCGCAACAAGCCGATGTGAATATTCCTGAAAGTCAGCAGGAAGAATCTGCACCGAAATTAAACCAATTAGATCAGGAATTTTTGGATAAGCTGACATCACTTATCGAAACAAACCTAGACCAAGAGGAAATAGACATTACCTTTATGACGGACAAAATGAACATGAGCTATTCCACACTCTACCGCAAGGTAAAAGCATTGACGAATCTTTCTGTCAGTGAGTTTTCCTGCAAAATCAAGATAAGGAACAGTATGAATTTACTGCAAAGCGGCAAGTACAACATTACGGAGGTCTCTTTGATGACAGGTTTCAATAACCTGACTTATTTCCGGAAATGCTTTAAGAAAGAATGTGGAATGACACCGTCTAAGTATGTAAAACAGATGAAAAGTTAAATATGTTTATTTACTCAAAGCAGAGGCTGACTAAAAAGGTCGAAAAGTTGATTTTGATCTTCTTCTATACGGCTTGCAGAAGGAACAATTGTGAAAGTCCTTTAATCATAACCTATTAATATATTAGAGCTTACGTTAATTTACTCTCCAACGCGCGCACATATACAAGAACTAATCTACAAGAAGTATATTACATTCATTGTATAAATATACTTTTATACATATTAACATCTTATTGCATAGATACTGCATTTGTTATTTTATCTGAAAACATAAACAACATACATCTATCATTTATGATAACTACTCATAATTTAATTCAAAATCAATTATTATAATAACTCCTTCTATTGTTTACATAATGCTTAACAGTTTTATTCTACACTAATAAAACATAGAATCTATACAATAATAACTAAATATTATTATACCATTGGTATTTGGTACACATACTCTTGAATCCTGCCATATTTCAATTCTCTTTTTCCCATATAACGATTTTTCCATTTTTATTTATCCCGTCAGTAGCTTCACCTTGCGTGGTTCAGGGTGCGAAGCTACGGACGGGACCCCTAAAAATCTGCAAGGCCGCTTCGCGCCCTGCGGGTTTTGGCGAAAATTTTTCAATCCGTCCAGCCGGGCGGTTGAAAATTTTTCACCAAAAGCCTTGCATATTTTCTCCCCGTCCGTATCTGCCCCCTGAAACGAGCAAGGTGAAGCCACCGACAAGGCATAAAAAAAAAGTCAATGTTATGAAAAAGAGAATTGAAATACAGCAGGATTTGAAACGAGGCTTCGGCTCCGCTCCAACCGGCATTAAAAATTTGGTGAAGTGGTCGCTGGTCGGTTTCGTGGTCTATGTGGCGGTGCGTTTCGTATGTGCCTTTTTGGGTGGTGTGGCGATTGGTTTAGGTGGTATGCTGCCCATGTTGGCAGTTTTGGCGGTGGTGGTTTTCCTCATCCGTGCCGTGTGGCGTATCCTTTACGTGCTCGCTCTTTTCATCCTTGTTCTTTGCGTGATACTCTGAAACGAAATATTAACCATTAAAACGACTCATTATGAACAAAGTACATTTATTGGGAGCTAACAGAAGTTACGACAGGGACGTTCAGACCGTTTCAGTCAATCAAGTGGTAGTATTGGAAGGCTACAGCTATGTTGTGTATGAAGTAACCCGTGACAAGTGGGGAATAACCTATCATCTTGTCAATTTGCGGACACACGAGTTTCACACTTCCGACCTTATCCGCCCGTTATCGGAGAAATTCGGGATAGGCATCTATTACGATGATGCGAACCCCAGTTTTTTAGATCCGTTGGAAACAGCCGCTTTACTCACCAAGGCAAAAGAGAAGAAAGCCGAAGAAGAAAAAAAAGCGAAGGAAACAAGAGAGGAATACGGACGTATCGCCAAAATCGGTGCGGAGCGTTTGCGCCCCCTTGTCCCGACGGATGCAAAGGCGGTCATTATCGGCACACTACGGGTAAACGAGTGCGACAGCTATACGGACTATTATGACTACAGTATAGCAAGAACCGTCATTTTAGGCTTTTCCAAACATACACGCAACCTCTTTTCAGAAATGCGCAAGCATGCCGCCAATTTTGAGGAAACGGCCTATTTGGCGGAATATAACGCAGATTACGAACACCGTGAAAATTACAGCATGGGGGACGGCATGTATCTGGGCAAATACAAGTACAGCGGTTGGACGGTTGAGAAAGAGCCTATCCACGACCTTGAAAAGTTCATAGAACGGTATGCGCACACCGCAGGGGATGAAGCCAACCTTTGCATGAAAGCACCGCAGAGGGAAAACGAAGCACAACAGCCAACAGCAACCGCAGACCTTTCAACCCTCAGTCTTGAAATCGTGGAATACAGCGAAAAGGCGATTGCCGTATTCGGTGACACCAAGCCGATAAAGGACGTTCTGAAAAACTTGAACGGTTTGTTCCGTGCAAACCTCACTTATAAGGGCGAAAGGCGTGCAGGGTGGATATATTCCAAGAAGCAGGAGCAGAAAGTAAGGGAAGCACTCGCCACGTGCATCCGTGTATGACAGCATGAACGGCAGGGTGGAGTAATCCGCCCACCTATCAATGAACCCATAAAAATAACGACATGAGAACAGAAACAAGAACATACACCCTCTATCGGATAACCGAGTTATCCGAAGAAGCCAAAGAAAAGGCGTATAACCAGTGGTTATGCAATGGATACTTTTACGGTTGGAAGCATGAGAACCGTAAAACCCTTGATGCCTTTTGCGAACGCTTCGGTATCGTATGCCGTAATTGGAGATATAACGCATGCAATTACAGCTATGACTACCGCAGTAAGCAGGAAGATTGTATAGACAGCCTGAGCGGTTGGCGGTTGGTGGCCTATCTGATGAACAACCATTGGAACGACCTGTACACCCCAAAATATTTTTGGAAAGGGACGAAAGGACGAAAAAGCAGGATATTTGTAGATATTTGTTGTCCTCTTACGGGCTATTACATAGATGACTGCATTCTTGATCCGATTTATAAGTTCTTGAAATCCCCCATCGGGAATGTCACGTTTGATAACCTTATGAACAAATGTCTCGACAGATTTTTCCGTGCTTGTCGGGATGATATGGAGAACACCCAAACTTTGGAATACTTCATGGAAGAAAGCAACGCCAACGGTTGGGAATACCTTTCAGACGGAAAACTATTCAATTAATTATCAACATCTAAAAACTTATCATTATGAAGACGAACAAAAAAGTACAGAAGAACAACGTACAGAAATCAGAGAAAGAGACAGCAGTAAAAGTAACCGCTTTGGCAATCATCCCGAAGCCGATGTCGTTACTCACACCGCAGGACGTGCCCACGGCTACCAAAGTGGCGGGAACACCCGAAACGGCAACTGTTCCGACCATAACGGAAGAAGCACCGCAGCAAGCCACGTTCAAAACACCGCTTGCAACGGCCACAGCCGAAACAAACCTTGACATCACCACCGTACAACCAAGCACGGACAACCACCGCAAGACATTCCATGACACATCATTGCAGGAACTTGCGGAAAGCATTCGGGAAGTGGGCGTTTTGCAAGCCATTGCGGTACGCCCACACACGGGAGGCGGTTATGAAATCATATACGGAGAACGCCGTTATCGTGCTTCACTGCTTGCAGGAGCAAAGACGATAAAGGCAACTATCTATAATAATATAACAGATGATGAAGCGGAAGATATGTCACTGAGTGAAAATTTACAACGTGAGCAGGTACGCCCCACCGAAGAAGCGAAAGCATTCAAACGCTTGCTTGAAAAGGGACGGTATGATATTTATTCTTTGGCAGGACGTTTCGGACGGAGCGAGAAGTATATCTATACCCGATTGAAACTGAACGAACTCTATGCGCCTATCGGTGAACTGTTAGACAATGAAACAATCACTATCAGCGTAGCCGAAGAGATAAGCACCTATGAAGCAAATATCCAAAAGGACGTGTATGAGAACCACCTCAAGACAGACAACAAGGACGATTGGAGCAGTTACACGCTCAATCTGTTCAAGAAATATTTTGAGAAATACTACACAACCGACCTTGGGCAATACAAGTTCGACAAGACGGAATGCAAGGCATGCGTACACAACGCAGCCAATTACAACCTCTTTGCCGAGCATAACGGATGCGGACACTGCACAAACCGCAAATGTCTGGAAACCAAAAATGCCGCCCATGTGGCAAAAGAGACGGAGAAACTTTTGAAATCCGATCCGAAGTTGGTTGTCGCACGCCCCTACTACGGAAGCCGTAACGATATGGCACTACAGAAATTGGACAAGAAAGGGCATGAAATCAAGGAACTTGACTACAACGTATCGGCAAGGGAATTTCCAAAAGCCCCCGAAGCACCGAAGAAAGAGCAGTTCACCCAAGCGAAAGAGTACAAACAAGCGGTAGAGACTTTTGAGCGCAGAAACGAGGAATATGCCCGAAAGGTGGAGGAACTTGACCGCATGAAGGAGGAAGGCAGGATAAAGACCTATGTGAAGGTAGGACAGACGGAACCCGAACTCTGCTACGTGGAGATAAACAGGAAGGAAACCGCCCCCGTCACTATCGGGACATTACAGGAAAGGTACAAGCGTTTCAGACAGCTTTCTATCGAAAAGACCGTTGCCGACACGAAAAAGATTGTCCAAGAGAACGACTATCCCGAAAGCCCGTTCACGCAGTACGAAGACGGTATGGTTTATTTCGCCATGCTTACCCAACTGCAAAGGAAGCATTTTTCGCTTTTTGGCATCAAAGACCAGCCTTTCGCATTGGACGAGAAACAGCGGATGAAAATTGTAGCCAAACTGACGGATGCACAAAAGACCCTCATCAAACGGGACTTCATCAGTCACTTTCTTTGTGAGAACGGCCACGGAGACAACAACGCATCCAAGCTATTAAGAGACTTCGCAAACATGCACTTTCCCGACCAGTACGGACTTGCCAAAGCCACCCACGAGGAAGAATATCAGAAACGGCATGAACGTTTGGAAGAAAGGATAAAGGAAATGAAGAAAGCGGAAAAGAAAGCAGCCAAAGAAGCGGAAAAACAGCAGACGGCAGAAAAGACGGAGAAGAAAGTCACCACCCCGAAAACGGAGAAACCCGAAAGCGGAAAAGCCGCCTGAAGCCGAACAGAAAGCATGTGCCGGAGACAACATCCGGCACATCTTTTTCACCGCCCCCCAAGAGAACAGAGGGCAGGGCCGGACGACCCCCCCCCACACCGCCACCGTAAAACCTTTAAAATACCGATATATGAAGTATATAAGAACAGCCCCGAATGTGGAATATTCCACCGACAGGGATTTTTTTCTTGAGAATCAGATTGTCTGCATTGTAAGCAGGGAGGGCACGAAGTTTTGCAGTCTGATAGAGAACCGTTTGTTCATGCGTTCCGACAGCCGTCATATCAGCAAGCGGATGCAGATGCATATCATGTGTGAAATCCACGAGGACATCCGCCGCCTTCGCTATGGCGGCGAGCCGGTGGAATGACCTGCCACACCCCACACCTGAATACTTCCTCTTAAAAAAGTCGGGCAATCCCTATGCGGTTGCCCGGCTTTTTTCTATTTTTGCAGGGTTGAACCCAAAAAGAAAGTTATAAGATTAAAGATTTTGAATGATAACATATTAGAATAGCTTTTAGCTGTTTGTTCTTACTCTCGAAACGACCAAATTCAATGCAGGAGAATAAACGGGCAGAGTCCTTGTCATACACTAATGGCACGGTCTTAACTCGTTTCCTGCATGGGTGCTTGGTCGTACCGGAGAGTAGAACCTGTTAAGTTCCGTGCTTTTTTTTGGTACATAACAGGAAGTTACGGACAAGGTATTACTCAAAAATCATAGGAAGATGTACAACAAGAACGTTGCCATTACCGGCAGTACCATTGAAAAGACAACAAAATACGACTGGTTCAAGGAAGATAAAATCCGTATGGAACTCTACCGGATTATCCTTTCACTTTATAATGAAGGTTATCGCATATTCACCTGCAATCCGCATTCCTATATCGGATTATTAGGTGCGGATACGATAGTCATGCTGCGTGAAGCGGGCAAAATCCCGGAGATAATCCTTTCAGTAGCCATACCGGAAACCGCTTTTCCGGCAGATACCGACAAGGTGTATCGTGCCTTGTATGACGACCTGATAAAGCAGGCGGACAATAAAAAAATACTTCCGGAAAAAGAGTTTTTTGGCAATGCGCTTGTCGGTGGTCATATCATCTGTTATTACGATGACTTTTCCACAGAAATGCAGCAGATATACGCATCCGGTACTCACTATACCAATATCCGTAAAATGATATAGGCACACATTCTTTACCGCAGGTTACAGTAGTTTCTCCAGCCGTGCAATCCGTTTTTCGGTGGACGGATGCGTACTCATGATATATTCGGTGAAAGTCGGACGCTCACCGTAAACGTCTTCCGTCCTTTTCAACCGACGGAGGAAAGAAAGCAATCCTTCGCCGCAACCATATTTCACAGCATAGGCATCACAACGGTACTCGGCATATTTATTGATCTTCACGTCAGTTATCCGGCTGATGCCGTATATAATCCGGTGAAGCAGTTTGTAAACGGCCCACCATAACTTCGCTATGAGTTCACCCACAAGGCCCAAAACCGGAACCAATGCAAACACCATGCTGCCAATTATCCCGAATATCAAAGCCGGAATAAGAAATATACCATAAAGGCAGCGGTAACCGAACGACTCCATCGAGAATAAAAGCACCTGATAGACAAAATCGTAATGGGAGATATGCCCCACTTCATGGCTGATGATACCCTTCAGCTCCTCATCCGAAGCGGAGGCGAGTACTCCGCCCGTCAGTCCTATCGTATTGAAACCGAATGCGGCGGCATTTACCCGAGCGTCATTGTTACGATAAAGTTTCAGCTTCCGGTTCATACCCATTTCTGAAAGCAACCGTTCCACCCTCATACGATCGGAACTGTTCATAGGACGGTATCCTTCTTTTCTGCGTAGCACCCACACATTTAGCGGAGAAATGGAATAAAGGATGAATAACAGCAAAAGATAATACGGTAACGTATTGACTAAATACGGAATCACCCCCTCATCAAACAGCCCCGGTATATATGCCGGCCATATATGGCGCAAGATTGAAAGTAGCAATGCGTAAAACACCGTAATAAAGACAAAATTCACTATCGTGACATAAGCCAGCAGCAACAGCTTGCTGATGATACGGAATATTCTGAGTGTTGTTTTCATGCGTATATGATTGAACTATTAACTTCCGGCTAAATATAAAAACAAATTTTGTGCAATCCGGAACAATTACTTATTCATTTGTTTTCATTAAGCAAATTTCATAAAACAAAGACGATAGGTTTCCCCACCGTCTTTCTTAATAGATAATGGTAGCAGTTATTCCTTTGCCGTAGTGCTTTCTAAATCGAACGTCACCGTCATTTCTCTTTCCCTGCCAAAATTATCCCGGACAAAGAATTTCAGTTCCGAACGTCTGGCGCTTGTCGAACGGTAAAAGAGGGTGAATATCTGCCTGACCGGATTTTCCGTATCCAGTCCCGGCATCTCTGCCAGCGGCCTCACTTCCCGGTTCACAAGTTTTACGCCTTCACTGTCGGACACTTCTCCCTTGCCTTCCATCTGAATGTAACCTATTTCATACTCCGCCTTTTCATAGTCCCCTTCACGGTCAAGATAAAAACGTATCTCCACCGTTTCACCCGTTGCGATCTGCTTTTGCAGATACCATGACGAGAGGCTGAAATCATAATCCTGCCGGATGTCTATATCATCGTTGCAGGAACCGAAGGCCAGCACCGCAAAGAGTGCGCCTATACATATATATAGTACATTTTTCATTTTTAAGTTTCTCCTTTCTCTTTTCATTAGTTAATGATAAGGCGGACTCCCAGTCCTACCTGCGTATGAAAATTACCCGCATCCGTTCCGAACAGCGCCCTTTCCTTCACCTGCATCAGCAGGATAATCCGGTCTGTCAGCCAGACATCGAAAGCCGCCGTCAGGCCGCCGCCATAAATAAAGCAGTCACCGTTTGTCACTGCCGCCCCGTCAGGAAGCAGGGAGGTTCCCCAGTTGACCGTCTCGAAGCCGCCCAAAACGGAAAGTCCGATACGGAAACAGACATTCCGGCCCTTATCCGACAATACGGGAATAAAATAGCCGAGTTCCCCCGTGAACTGCGCTTTGGGTATTGCCTTATTTTCGTAGGTGTACTCCTTTATCTGATAATCCAGACCATACAGCCAGCAGGTACGGTTACGGTTGGTATGTGTAAAGGCCAGCGAGGTGAAGTAGTGGCGTTCGCCGCCACTCTTCCATGAAAGGAAATGATTCACCCCGCCCGATGTGAACTGTATGCCTGTCTGTCCCGGCAGGTCACGCTGTGCGTATGCTTCGCCCGCAAAGAGCGACAATACGGTAACTGTCAGTATGAATAGTATTCTTTGCATATACATTATATTATATATAGGTTATTATTTCAGATGCAGTTCACTGATTGGTTTTGCCGCCACAAGGTCTGTGTTCTCTATGCGGAACGACTGGTGACGGGCACCGCCCTTTTCGTAAACCTCCACCACGAGCAGCTTGTCATCCGGCAGGGTGAGCTTGGGCAGCACGAATATACCCCGCACCGTGGCTTTCCCGTCCGCCGTTGTCAGGCGGTTGTATGTCCTTACAGGTTCTATGAAGTTCTCCTGCATGGCCGTGCGCTTGGCTACTTTCTTGTCCACCACTTTGAAACGGATATAGTCGATGTCGAACGATATATCCGAACTGTTGCGCAGGGAAGTATGCAGGTACAGCAGGTCATTGTTGATATAAAGCCCTTTGAGCAATGTCTGTATGCCGTACTTCTTGCAACCGATATGCCTGATGTCCCTTTTGTTCTTCTTATACAGCGTGTACATGATACGGTTCACCACCAGCGGTGTCTCCCCGCCGAGTTCTTTCAGCTTCACGAACATGCGGTCGCCCGCAATCCCGCCTTCGGGATTGTCCCAGAGCCAGTCTTCCATCTCAATGGAAAGCCAGGCCGGTTCGTCCTTATAAACCACATAAAAAGAATAGAAACAACCGTCGGCAGTGATGACGGAGAAGTTCGTTTCCCCTTCAAAACCTTTCACCGCCGCCTTGATGCGTACCACATTTTCCGCTCCCGTGGCCTTGTCCGCTATGATGTCGAACGAACCCAAATCCACATATTTCACTTCGGAAGGGAAAAGGATATGTACGGTTTTCTGAAAAGTCACCTCAATCTTATGCGGTGCGATAATCTGGTTGGTGGGGAAAATCTTTGTTTCCACCGGTTCCTGCGATTTTACCGACAATACGGTTAAAAGCATGACTAATGATAAAATAATTCTTGTCTTCATCTGATTACTGCTTTTTGGATATTAATAAAAGTTGATAATTCGCTTTCACGGACACTTTCACCTCACGCATCTTTGTGGCCAGATATTGTGATCCGCCGCCAAGCACGCCCCTTGTCACGTCCATGACGAGTTGTTGCGAGGCACTGCGTGCGAACGAGATGCTTGTTCCGAAACTGCCCCCGATATTGGCGGCGGCTTCTTTCATGGCGGTACGTTCTGCGGTATTCGGAACGAAAAGTCCGGCCTGCCCGTCCATATCGTAAGCCGTTAGTTCCACCGGCAGGATATTGCCGCCACTCTCTATGGAGTTTACCGTGACTGCCATCCGCTGCCCTTCGATACGCACCGTACCATATAGCGGAGTATTGGCGGGTACAAGCACGCCACCCACTTGCAGCGGTTCCAGCAACCGGAACTTCAGTCATGCTCCGGTGGTCACTGTCTGGTCTTCAGCCACACAGGCACGTATCGTATTGGCTCCGGCAAGCTGTCCGCCGCCCACGGCAGTGGCAAAACCGTAATTGCGGGGTATCGTGTCGGGTACCGGAGGTACGGCCAGTGACGAAACCACATTCTCCGTGGCACGTCCGGCAGCTATGGCGGCAGGATTGCCGGATGAACCGCCCGCAGGCTGTATGTTTTTCACCTGTCCGCCCGTCTGTCCGGGGAAATAGCGTGCCGCCATCTCATACGACTTTTCCATCAGTTCCAGCGGGTCTTGTCCTTTCCGTTCGCGTTCCAGCTTTTCGTTAAGCTCCTTCACCTGCCGTTCCAGTTCGTCCACCCTCGGACTCTCCTTCGGTTCCTGATAGAACGAGGTGATCTGCCTTGAAATCTGCCGCTGTTTTTCTCTGGACTCCCGGATAGCATCCGCTTTCGGTACATCTTCTTCCGGTTTCAGCCCGTCCGTTGTGTCCGGTGTCAGATAGCCCCCGGCCACATCCTGCAAGGTTCTTACCTTCTCCTGCCTGCGTTTCTTCATCTCTTCCAGTTCGTAAGCCTTCTGTTTGTCGGCCATCGTCTCCGGTGCGATAGCGTCGGGTATCGTCGTATTGATTCCCGCCATTCCTTCCACCGTTTCGGGTGTGTCCGGTTTGAAGATAAACCAGATGAACCCGGCGCAAAGCAGGGAGAGGAATGTCACCACGCCATAGAATTTCAGTTTGTCGGCAACCTTGCGGTTTAACTTCTTCTCCTTTTCGGATGCAGGTTCCGCTTTCTGCGTTTCTTTATTCTTTTCTTCTTTCTTATCGGATTGTGTCATTGGATACATTGTTTTTTAATGGTTGGATACTGTCCGTTTGGGGAAGCGCAATCCTTTGGAGATGCTGTACCTCAATCGGAAATTTGTCTGTCCCGCAGAAACCGCCCACGATGTAGGCAAGGTCGATGGCGGCGAAGAGTTCGAGCAGGTAAAGGATGATAATCCTTTGCTGCCGGTAGCTCAGCCGTTGCCACCGCCTGCGGAGTTTTATTATATATCGGTCTTTCTCCGTTCTGAACGAGTGGAAGACCTTTTTTATACCGTTATCTTTCATACTGTCCGATGTCCCTGTTTTCGATGATGGTAAAACTCTCTATCAGAAAGCCCTGCGGATTGTTGTCGCTCCGGGTTACATTCCTCAGACGGCAGGTGGTGACAAGCGACCTTTCGGTAACGCTGCTCGAACGGATGATGTGCTGTCGGCTATAGGTCTTCATCTCGTATGGATAACTGTTGAAGTTCCCCTGTATGCTGTCCACCGTCAGCGTCTGCGAGATGTTTCCCGCGATCATCCGGTTGAAGTAGCCTTTCTCCTGCAAGTTCCGGTAGTAACCGATGGCACTTTCATCCGAAAGGTAAAGGGCACGCTGGATGTTGCTTTCAATGGCGCTCTTGTCCGGTGACAGGGTGAAAAACAGTTCGTGGAAACGTCTGATATGTTCCCTCGCTTCCACGGGGCGGTTCTGCTGCACGTCCTGCGAAAGTGCCAGCATCAGCGATTTTCCGCTGTCCAGTACATAAATTTTCTGCCGCTGCGCTTCCGCAAACTCGTATGCCTTTCAGGTGGCGAAAACTGTTACCAGTGCGCATACTCCCAGGAATACCATTCCGAACAGCCGTAGCTGCCGGAACGATGTCTCGATGTTTTTTAATGATTTAAATTCCATGTCTTTTTTCTGTTAATTAATTATCCGTTAAAACATTTTCTTGATGCGCCCGGCAACTGATCCTCCGACTGCGCCGCCAACTGCCGCCGCACCGTTCCCGGCCATTTTCCCGGCACCGTTAGCCTTCTGTCCGTAAGCTCCCGCACCGCCTGCCTGGATAATCCACGAGGACACCGTGGGAACGCAGAAATAACCGATGATACCTATAATCATGAATATACAATACACACTGCCCGATGCGTCCGGTATGAACGTCGGGTCCTGCATCTGTTTGATGTCCTGCTGCAACATCAGAATCTGTATGCGTGAGAGGATAGCGCCGAACAGGTCGCCAACGGGTAGCCATAAGTAAATACAGATATAGCGTGACAGCCATGTAGTGAGCGTACTCTGGAATCCGTCATAGACGGCCAGCGCAAAGGAGATAGGCCCCAAAATCGACAGGACAATCAGAAAGAAAGTCCTCAGCGTGTCTATCAGTAGCGAAGCTGCCTGAAAGAACAGTTCCAACAGTTCGCGGAACCATTGCCGCACCTTTTCCCCCATGTCATACACCCCCTTCTGCCCGTACATGTTTATCATCGTGTCCATGTCCCCCAGCGACCAGCCAAGCTCGTCTATCTTCTTGTCAAATTCCTCATCACTCACAAGGAAAGCCTTTGCCGGGTCACGGAGCATCGCTTCCCGTTCCAGTTCGTCCTTCTCTTCCTGATACTTCTTCATGTCGAAAGTCTGCTGTTCCACCAGTGAGGAAGTGGCACTGCATACGGGGGAAAGAATCCCGTTGATTGTCCCCAATACCATAGTGGGGAAGAACATGATGCAAAGGCCCAGCACAAATGGTCTGAAAAGTGGGAACACGTCTATCTCTTCCGCCCTTGAAAGGGACTGCCACACCCGGTAGGCCACGTAGAACAGGGCACCGATACCGGCCACTCCCTTCGCCACACTGGCCATATCCTCGCACAGCGGCATCATTTCATCGTAAAGCGAACGCAGCAACTCATGCAGGTTCGTCCAGTCTATTGATAGTAATACCATAGTCTATCTTTTTTTAATGATGAAGATTACCAGTAACGCTGGTCGTGTGTCCCGTACAGGGCAAGCACCCGTTGGGAATCCCCCTTCTTCTTGCTGCGCAGGTACGATATGCCGATATTCTTTCGGGTATAGTACCATGTCAGGTTCTTGTATTCCAGCACTTCGCCGTATATCCGGTTGATGATGTCCAGTCGTTCCTTGTCGGTCATCGAGAGTCCGGTAGCCGTAGTCACTTCCTTCAAGTCCAGCAGCAGGTTACTGCTTTCTTCAAGCAACCGGTTATACCCGAAAGCAATGGCCGAGAGTTCTTCCACGGTAAAATTCGGGTCGCCCATCATCGTATTGAAATTAGTCACGTAAATATCGCTGATGTCACCTACCAGAAGGATAGTCTGTTGTACCTTGCGTGCCCCTTTTACGAGATCGTGTACAGATTTCAAAGCGTCGTAGTAGGCCTTTCCCTGCTGGTAAATCTTTACAGTCTCCTGAAAGTTACTTCACATGTTCTGTGCCGTTGTGGAAGTCTGTACAATTTCATTGGCCGAGTTTACAATGCCTTGAGCAAGGTTCGTAGGGTCTATCACTGCCCATTGTGCTTTGCTTGTCACCGAAAGGGACAGTAGTGCCATGAATAAAATTATCATTCTCTTTTTCATACGTCTATCTCCTTTCTTTGGTAAGTAAATACCGGCTGTCGTCATCACGGGCAAACAGTCCGTAACAGCCGAACAGCAATACCTCGCTTCCGCTGAAATACCCGATACATCCGGCATCCTTGTTCCCGTGCAGGAAAAGGTCGTCTCCTTTCCGAAGCGGGATATTGATTTCGGTATAACTCATTTCTCCGGCGAACAGCGTAGCCTTGTATCCCTTGAATCCGTCCGTCACATGGTTGGATTTACGGATTGTCAGCGTGGAGCCGCCTTCCTTGTTCATTCAGTGACCGCAGATGCGGTCGTGTTCCAGTTCCTTCTTCATTTCCCCGATCAGGTTCAGCAGATCCAGATTGGTCAGGGTCGCATCTCCGAGTGCTTCCCTGCATTGGCTTAATAAATCTTTCTTACTCATTGTTGTCTATAGATTAATATGGTTACTTGTTTTCCTGCCGTTTGCTTTCGGCAAGTTGTTTGATAGCCAGCTCGATGTTTCCGCCCAGCTTTTCCGTAAGGCGGGTAAGTTCCAGTTTCTCAGTCTCTTCGGTGGTGTAGCAAAGGTACTCTTCAGCCGAAACTTCTGTCGCATATACCGCACTTTGCGTACCGCCAAGCCCAATCCAGACCTCTTTATAAAGGCGGTTCGCTGCATTGGCAAGATTGATAGAAAGTATCTGGCTGCGTTCCTTGTCCGTCAGGCCGAGCAGGTTCTGTATCTGGTCGAACTTGTTTTGATACTTCCGCTGATCGAGCAGTATTTTGCAGTCACTGTTGTTGATAATCGTCTCTTTCACAACGGGGGAAGAGATAATATCATCCACTTCCTGCGTCACTACAACCGCCTCTCCGTAAAACTTTCTGACTGTTTTAAAAAGATAACGGATGTAGTTTGCCATACCTTCCTTGGCGATTGCCTTCCAAGCTTCCTCAATCAGTATCATCTTGCGGATACCTTGCAAACGTCTCATTTTATTTATAAACGTCTCCATGGTAATGATGGTGACAACCGGAAAGAGGATTGGATTATCCTTCACAACATCCAACTCAAATACAATAAACCGTTTGTTCAGTAAATCCAGTTCCTTGTCCGAGTTCAGCAGATACCCGTATTCACCGTTCTTATAATAAGGTTCCAGCACGTTCAGAAAACCGTCCACATCAAAGTCCTTCTCCCGCACGTTCTTGTCTGCCAGTATCTTGCGGTAGTCCTTCCTTACAAAGTCATAGAACGAGTTGAAGTTCGGCTTTATCTTCCGGTTCTTCTTTATCTTTTCGATATACAGGCTGACCGCATTCGAGAGCGCCACCTCTTCCGAACGTCGGGGCGGTTCGTCCTCCCTTTTCCAAAGGGTGAGTATCAGTGTCTTGATGCTGTCCCGCTTCTCGATGTCATACTGGTAATCCTCCGTGAAAAACGGATTGAAAGAAATCGGATCATTTTCCTTGTATGTAAAATAAATCCCGTCATCCCCTCCGGTCTTCTGATGTATCAGGTCACAGAGTCCCTTGTATGAATTTCCGGTATCCACCAGCAGGATATGCGTCCCTTGTTCCCAGTACTGTCTCACAAGATGGTTGGTAAAGAAACTCTTTCCGCTGCCTGACGGGCCAAGTATGAACTTGTTTCTGTTGGTCACCACCCCTTTTTTCATGGGTAAATCCGATATGTCGAGGAAGACGGGCTTTCCCGTCAGCCTGTCCACCATGCGGATGCCGAAGGGAGAGAGCGAGTTCCGATAACAGGTTTCAGCCGTGAAGAAACAGAGCGCCTGCCCGGTAAACGTGTAGAACGTCTCTTCGGCCGGAAAGTCCGCTTCATTTCCCGGTATGCCTGCCCAATAGAGAGCCGGAAGGTCGGTCGTGTTATGGTGCGGAGTACATTCCATCAATGCCAGTGCGCTTCCCACATCGTTCTTCACCCTGCGGAGTTCATCCCCGTTTTCCGCCCATGCGATGATGTTGCAATGGCAGCGTACGGATTGCAGTCCGTTGCTGTGCGCCTCATTCAGGTATTCGTCCAGCCACTCCTTGTTGATCTGGTTGCTGCGGCTGTACCGGGAAAGCGACTGCATGTTCTTCGCCATCTTCTCGAAACGGGAAAGGTTTTCGTTACTGTCGTCTATAAATATCCACTGGTTGTAGATATGGTCGCAGGGCAGCATCACGCCCACGGGGGCGGCATAACTCAAACGGCAGTCCGAACGGTCTGTCGAGAGGCGTTCGTATCGCCCGTCCGTCCTTACCTTTCCCGGCAGGTCATCGAGGTCGGAAAGTGTATGCAGGCAGAGCCGCTTGTCACCGATACGCATTTCGTCCGGATTCAATTGCATGTCCTGCAACATGGTCGTTCCGTCGGCCGAGAGCGTAAGGTACCGTTCGATAATACCCGGTTCGTTCTCCGTTCCCGTAATCTCTTCCGTGGTCAGCCGTTCCAGCCTGATAAGTCCGCTGTCATTGACGATACTTTCAAACTGTCCCACCGCTTCCATGAAACGCTCCACCGTTTCCTTGTCCCTTATCTCCTTCGGAACCAGAAAACCACGGCAGAGCGTGTTCCAGTTGCTTTGCTGCCGGGAGCGCTCTTTGGTGGTCTTGGTGAGGAACAGGTAGCAGGTGTGGTGCAGGTAGGGACGTTCGTTGAAGTGGCGTTCAAAACTGCGGGAGAGAAAGCTGAGTTCGTCCCGGCGGATGTCCGGCTCGTATTTCTCCGTGATGAAAATATCCTGCTTGTGCAGGATTGAATGGTTCGGCAACACCTTGATTGCCTTCGCTCATGTGGCGTGCATCGCCTCATATTCTGCGGATGATACCGAAAACACTTCCGGCAGTGTGACCCGGAAAGCGACCGTGATGTCGGCGTCCTTGCTGACGATGCAACCGTGTTCCACCGCCATGATGGGAAACTTGCTTTCCAGTGTGGATGCTTTTAATATACTTCTCATAATTTACGATTGTTGTTTGTTGATCAGCCGTGTGATACGTTTTCGTGAGAGGATTCTCCGGGGATGCTGCCGGGCCGCGAACAGCTTCATCAGCCCGTGGCTGCCGTATTTACGGTTCAGCGTAAAGGTCAGCCATACCAATATCGTAGCCGCCGATACTCCGAAACCGATGCAGATTCACTGTCCGACGCCCGCCATATACATGATGACGAACATCACGAATACGGCAAGCAGGCCGGCGGCGAAAATAAACAGGTATTGTGCCCGAAGCCCCTTGAACTCAACTTCACGGCCCACCCCTTTATTTATTTCAAAATCAGCCATAAGTTATTGTCTTTTTTATGTTTTTAGAGGAAGAACGACCTCAGAATGGTGGCGGCGACTATCAGAAAGATACAGGCTCCGAACCACGAACTGGCAGTTTTACTCGTGTCGGGGTCGCCCGAACTGAACTTCTGATATACCTTGATTCCGCCAACGAGGCCGATTACGGCACCGATTGCATAAATCAGTTTTGTGCCGGGATCGAAATATCCGGTCACGAGTTGTGTCGCTTCGGTGATACCTGCCTGCCCGTTTCCTTGTGCCATTGCCGCACTTGCTGCCGCAACAGCGGCCAGCATCATAATCAATCTTTTCTTTTTCATTTATCTCCGTGATTTTTAGGTGATTAAAAAAGCCACGGACTGCCCCCTTTCACTATCCCCATAGGCAACCCGCAGCCGCTTATGGTTTATTGATTCAGGGGGTAAGTTCCGACTGGAAATCAGCCGGAGTCATAATATGCCATTTGCATTGTTACATGATTTGGTGGTGAAACATTCTTGTTAATTCTCTCTTGAAAGCGGGATGCGAATCATCCCGAATCGTAATAGCCGTTTGTTCTCATTGTCTTTACTGTCTTTATCGGTTTATTTCAGATATTCCCCACATTTGAATCCCTTGCGGGGTGTATAGTCTTCAAAGGAAGAGGATTTGAACAGCCACATCCGGTTCGCCCATCGGGCAAGGTCACGCTCGTAACAGGTAGGTGTCCGTTCATTTCCATAATCCCGAAAAGGAATTACAAAGGGAGTGATTCCCAATTCCCTAAGTACGTTCAACCGGAACAAGTCCTGCTCAACAGTCGAATTGAATCCTATCAGTACGTAGCAGGTTATCTTGTAGGGTTTCACGTATTTTACCATCTCTTTCAGGCGTTCCGTCAAATCAAGCTGCGGCAAGTCCCACGCAATATGGATGTTCTGCTTCATCTTCAGCCTGTTCAGATGCCAGGCCTGTTCCTCGTCCATAATCCTCACGTCCACACCGTGCAGTTTCACGGGTTGCCCCTTTTTCATCAGATAATCCACTGATGACCTTCACTGCGGGTTGGCAAAGAAATTATTGTCCAGCACCTCAATCCATTTCCCTTTCGGGTTCAGTTCCACCGGCTCTACGGCCTGAATGTATCCTTCCTTCTCACGGACGAGGCAGAAAGGGCATTTGCGGATGCAGCCTCTTGAAAAGAACTGGAGCGAAAAAGGGTATTCGGGGTAAATGGAATAGTCCATCATCCGGCTGTTTTCCACAGTTTCGGGAAGCCTGCCCGGAATATCATACCCGGTTCCGCCCTTTATCACTTCCCTTGCATCCAGTAGCCGATAATCATAGTCTGGTGTGAAGGTGAACACCTTGCTTGCCAGCACCTTGTCATAACGCCTCGCCGGTTCCGCTCATTCTACTTGACAACCTTTTGCCTTGTTGTAAGCCGAAAGGCGCATCAGTGCAAAATTGGGGAAGTTATGTCCGTCCACATCTACCAGTCCTATATTCATACGGATAAAATTTAATGGTGAATAGTTCTTGTTACCTTACCGGGTGAATGCCATGAACGGCCTGTCATCCCGAATCATAATAGCCTTTTGTCATTGCCGCTGTCGTTTTATGGATAAGTTAATGGAATGATTACCTCTCTGGGAGTTAATACGTTTCCCATCATAAAGGGGAAACCGTCGTTTGTCAACTTGAATCGAAATATGTCATAAACATGGATGATACGTTTTGTTGTTGGTTTTCTACCGAATCTCTCTCCTTACAGTGATACGGGTTATCAACCCGTATCAAAATAACCTCTTGTCATTGTTACCTCCTTTTTTAATTGGTTAGTCACTGTCCGGAACAGCCTCACTCATTTGTTCGGCTTCATCCAGAAATTTGCTGATACGGCTGTCGCTGCCATTTATACTTTCCAGTATCGAGCGTTCAATCTGCGTATCCTTGATATGGTGGATCGCCTTTAAAAGGGACAACCGTTTATCTGTCGGAATATCCTTGCCATTGCAGAGGTCGATAATCAGGTCAATCTCTTCCGGTCCGATACCGGCTGCACCACCCGAATAATCTTCACGGGCACAGTTCAAATCTTCCAGTTCCTCATTCAACTCGTCGGTATCCACTTCGTCACCGTTTCCTCTCTGTCCGTCATCGCCTTCACGATTGCCGGAACTCTCATCCGGAGAAGCCCGCCACTCTTCCACACGCTTGTCCCGGAACAAATCCGGGATGCGCTCCGGCGGCACTTGTGCAACCTTTGGTGGTGTCGTTTCCCCGTTTCTGCCAGCAAAAGTAGAGGCATTTTCCTTACCTGCAATAGCCCCGGAACCGGTGGCGTTCATTGGCGGTTGCTGGCGTATCCCGTAGCTTTTTGTAACGACAAGACTGTCCGTTTCAGAGCATTTTTGGGGAGGTTTCTCCATGTTCCTACCCTCTGCCTTTTCCTTGATTTCAGCCTTTTCTTTGCCCTTCGCTTCCGCTTTTACGCTCGTGACATTCCTCTTTTCAGGCTCCGACGCTACCGGAACCTCTTTCTTTTCCGATTTCCCTTTCGTGCGCCTGCGCCCTTTCTTCTGTTCCTCCTTTACCGGATCGAACCATCCGGCAACGCCCCGAAGAGCTTTTGCCATGCGGCGGCGTGCCTTACCGAAACATATTTCGCCAAGCTGTCCCTTGAACACGAACTTGTCCATGAACAGATAGGCGAATAATAGCCAGAACAGAGCGATTCCGGCTTCATAGTAACCTGATTGTATATCCATAACCTAAAATATTTTGTTATAACTCTTTTGGAGATAAGTCTTCACCTCATCCGCATGTTTTTCGAAATGCTCTTTCAATACATTATCTATATAGTTGCCTACCGTCAACTGCCGTTTACCGGCAATCCCTACAATAACGGATATTTTCTGGTGCAGTTCCTTGTCTATATATACCCCCTGTCTGCCTTCGCATTTATAAGGTGTGAGGAACTTACGGATAAAGTCGGCCAATGCGGTGCGAACCGTTTTCGGTGACGGTTTATCCGTAACCAATTCCGAACAGTCGGTATTATCCGCTTTTCCTTTTTCATCGGATAAAGCAGTTGCTCTATTTCCGCCGCTCTCTCCGGTAATGGAAGGGGCCGGAGATGAAGGAGGCTCCGAAGGCCCCCCTGCCATCAGACTGCGCAGATACGCTTCATCCACCGGATTCTGTCCGCCTGTTTTCTTTGCCATGACTATTCGTTTTTAAGTATTCCCATGACTTCATCCATGAACGTATCAAAGCCGCACTCTCTGGTGAATGCCGCATCGGGAGCAAATAGCGTATTCCGGTAAACGGGACCGCCCGTAGAGGACAAGTCTTTAGTAAAGTTACTGCGCACGGGAATACGGGTTTGGAGGCAGTCCAGCCCTAACAGGGAGAAGCCCTGCTGATAGATGTCATACAATGTCGTGCGTTCTCTTCGATCCACCATGTTCCAGAACAGACACAGCCTTTTCAGAGAAGACAAGCCGGTCTTTATCAGGCGGTCATTGATGGTGGTGGCAAAGTTCAGTGTGCTTTCCAGCACAAGACGGTCTGCCTTTATCGGTACGAACAGATAATCAAGCGCACTGATTGCAGCGATAACCCCGTCGCTACCCATAGTTCCGGGTAGATCGAACAGCACCACGTCATAATGCGTATCCGTTTTGTCTTCAAATGCCCTTCAGTCCGCCATGCAGTCTGCCGGGTTACTGCCGATAACCGGATAAGCCCTCTTGTCCAGCCGTTCCGACTGTTCAACAAGCAGACTCTGATAAACGGGAACAGTCTTTACCACTTCCATATCCCGTTTTTTCTGTTTGATGATTGAGTGCTGCGGATAGTCACAATCCACCACAGCTACATTCAGTCCTTTCACATAATGCAGTCACGATGCCGCATAAATGGTGAATGTTGATTTACCCACGCCACCTTTCTGGGTAGCGAACGAAACGAATAATGTTTTCTTTCTCTTTTCCATTGTTACCTAATTTAAGTGAATAATTTGATTTATTGATAGGTTAGCGGATAGACGCCTATCCGTTCATTCATTTCATTATCAGTTTAGCTTTATAGCTATGGAACTATTTGTCTATTTAGCTATATACTTACATAGCTATCCAATTATATAGTTATTTATCTATTCAGCTATGTAGCCATATAGCTATCCGGCTGTTTAGCTAAGTGTTTAGCTAATAGTCTATTCACCTCTCCATTTATCCGAATATCCAATTGCTTGTCTATACATCTTTATATATCTATAGACATATAGACGGATAGATAACCTAATGAACGCTTATCTGAAAACTTATTTAATCAAATGGCTATCCAGACAAAAAGCTATTCGGATAGAAAACCGTCCGCATAGTTATCCTGATAACCATCTTTTTATCTATCCAGATAAGTGGCTAAATAACTATCCGGCTACAAATAAACCTCAAAAAGAGCAGTCATGAAGTACCCCCGGTTCCAAAGTCATTCATTGGCGGGTGTTGGCGTGATACGCCATGATGCACGGACAGAAAAAACTATCTACCTTTGTCGCCGGGAGAGCGCAGCCCGTTCTCGAAAGAGAACGTAAAACAAATCCTTCAGACCTTTAATCCGGCCCAGCCGGATTTTAATATGCGTCAGCATATAGCGAGGTGTACTTTGAGGCCCTCACTTGAAGTTCAGGC
>ERZ836760.313-NODE-313-length-77630-cov-10.177299_pt1 | contig 77630 bp, 82 predicted proteins | sample MGYA00519941_ERZ836760 | MGnify/ENA primary metagenome ERZ836760 (study PRJEB31850, sample SAMEA3708807) | human gut metagenome | biome: human gut; feature: human-associated habitat; material: faeces | place: China | collected 2014 ... | reverse complement strand
TTTCTTCATTATTCTTAAAGACAGCAGACAATGAAAAAGAACATGCAAAAATGTGGTTCAAAGAATTAAGCGGTTTGGGAGATACATCAGAAAACCTTGCAGCAGCAGCTGAAGGTGAAAATTTCGAATGGACAGACATGTATGAAGGATTTGCAAAGACAGCGGAAGAAGAAGGTTTCCCTGAACTAGCAAAGAAATTCCGTTTAGTTGCAGAAATTGAAAAACATCACGAAGAAAGATATCGTGCTTTACTTAAGAATATTGAAACAGCACAGGTATTTGAAAAGAGTGAAGTAAAAGTATGGGAATGCAGAAACTGCGGTCACATTTGCGTAGGAACAAAAGCACCGGAAGTTTGCCCTGTATGTAATCACCCACAGAGCTTCTTTGAAGTACATGCTGAGAATTACTAAATAGCAGAAATGTTATGAAAACATAGGTCATGTATTGAAAACACCTTTGGCAATGTATATACTGGTTGTGTATATTGTCGGAGGTGTTTGTTTATGAAAAATAGTCAAGATATAGGATTGCCTAAATGTTTATTGAAGAAAAAAGAAACATTTTGCAAACTTAAAACTTTTTGAAAAAGGGTATTGCATTTAGAAAAGAGTTGTGTTATGATAACTCTTGCTGTGACATGATAGCGTTGAAACGTGAGGTTGCTACATTACATATATGTAGGTTTTCCGTGGAGCGAATGTCAAGTTAGGAAACTGGCGACAAGTCACTGTACAACAATTTGATATCTTATATGTAACATTAGGAAACATATTTAGATAAGGCGGGATTTTCTGCGGCTTAATTGTAAACCATAGCAGGAAACACCCGGATAAGTGTACAGTCACCACTTGTTCCGCTGAAATTAGCAGACTTGGCAAAAAGCCAGATCAGTATGTCTGCAAAAAGTGCGAAAAGGAGGCGGCTTTTTTTATGGCAACAAATGTAATGAGAATTACACTTAAAGCGTATGACCACAATCAGATCGATCATGCTGCTGGAAAGATTATTGAGACATTGAAGAAAAACGGGGCAAAGGTTAGCGGTCCTGTACCTCTTCCAACAAAGAAGGAAGTTGTAACAATTCTTCGTGCCGTTCATAAGTACAAGGATTCCAGAGAGCAGTTCGAGCAGAGAACTCACAAGAGACTGATTGATGTTATCGCTCCTACACAGAAGACTATCGAAGCTCTTACTAAGATGGATATTCCTTCTGGCGTAGCAGTCAATCTTAAAATGAAAGAAAAATAATTCTGAGAATATCTCAGTTTGGAATGTTTCTTATATTATAAGAAAGAATTCCTATTTGAAATGAGTAAGTCCTTAGGGTTTATATATAAATCGCGTAATATGCGGTTCGAGTTTTTGGTTTACGAACTTGCACATTATAGACCGTCTAGGATGATTTCAAATTTTTTAGAATTTGAAATCCGCTGTAGATTAACAGGAGGTGCAAAACAATGAATAAAGCTATTTTAGCTACAAAGGTCGGTATGACACAGATCTTTAATGAAAACGGAGTTTTAACTCCAGTCACTGTACTTCAGGCTGGTCCTTGCTATGTAACACAGGTAAAGACAGTTGACAATGATGGATACAGTGCAGTTCAGGTAGGTTTTGTTGATAAGAAAGATAAAGTTATCACAAAAGATGCCTCAGGTAAAAAAGAAATCAAGAGAAGTCATGGTGTTAATAAGCCATTACAGGGACATTTTGCAAAGGCTGGTGTTTCTGGAAAGAGATATCTGAAAGAATTCAAGTTTGAAAACGCTGAAGAGTACACACTCGGTCAGGAAATCAAAGCTGATATCTTTGAAGCAGGCGACAAGATCGATGCAACAGGAACTTCAAAAGGTAAAGGATTCCAGGGTGCAATCAAGAGACATGGTCTTCACAGAGGACCTATGGGACATGGTTCTAAGTTCCACAGACACGCAGGTTCAAATGGAGCTTGTTCAGATCCGAGCCGTGTATTCAAGGGTAAGAAGATGCCTGGTCAGATGGGTTCAGTAAAAGTTACTATCCAGAACCTTGAAATCGTAAAGGTAGATGCAGAGCAGAACTTAATCTTAGTTAAGGGAGCTGTTCCGGGACCTAAGAAAGCTTGTGTAGTATTAAAGGAAAGCGTTAAGGCTTCTAAATAATTCTTTTAGAAAGGAGGAAAACACAGATGGCTAACGTATCTGTTTATAATATGGAAGGTAGCGAAGTTGGCAAGATGGACTTAAATGACAATGTATTCGCTGCAAAAGTAAATGAACATTTAATGCATATGGCTGTTGTTTTACAGCTTGCAAATAAACGTCAGGGCACACAGAAAGCTAAGACTCGTTCAGAGGTCAGAGGCGGTGGAAGAAAGCCTTGGAGACAGAAGGGAACAGGTCATGCAAGACAGGGTTCTACAAGAGCTCCACAGTGGACAGGCGGCGGAATCGTTTTCGCTCCAACTCCTAGAGATTACTCTTTCAAGATGAACAAGAAAGAGAAAGCAGGAGCAATTAAGTCTGCTTTGACAACAAGAGTAAATGAAGAAAAATTCTTCGTATTAGATTCTCTTAAATTTGATGAGATTAAGACAAAGAAAATGGTTGCTGTACTTGATGCATTAAAAGTAAACAAAGCACTTGTAATCCTTGATGGTGAGGACAATGCAAATGTTGCAGTTTCAGCAAGAAACATTGAAGGAGTAAGAACTGTTCCTGTAAATGCAATCAATGTATATGACATTATGAAATATGAGACAGTTATTCTTACAAAGAGTGCTGTAGCTAAAATCGAGGAGGTGTACGCATAATGGCAGATTTAAAGTATTATGACATCATCCAGAAGCCTATTATCACAGAGAAATCTATGACAGCTATGGAAGAAAAGAAGTACACTTTCGCTGTACACACAGAAGCAACTAAGGCTCAGATTAAAGAAGCTGTTGAGAAGCTTTTTGAGGGAACAAAGGTTGCTAAAGTCAACACAATGAACTTAGACGGAAAGACACGTCGCCGTGGTAGAACAGTTGGAAAGACAGCTAAGTCTAAGAAAGCTATTGTTAAGTTGACAGAGGATAGCAAGGACATCGAAATCTTTGAAGGTCTGTAAGATACAGCCCTAAAGATGAGATAAAGCATCCAGAGGTCGGAAATATCGCGTGGAAAACCTATCGCGCGAATCATTTTATAATGAGTATTGAAAGGAGAAAATGTCATGGGAATTAAATCATTTAACCCATATACACCTTCTAGAAGACACATGACAGTTGTTGACAGAACAGAGCTTTCAACGGCTGCACCTGAGAAGTCGCTCACAGTGTCATTGAAGAAGAACGCTGGTCGTAATGCTCAGGGTAAGATTACTGTAAGACATCGCGGTGGCGGTTCAAAGAGAAAATACAGAATCATTGATTTTAAGAGAAATAAAGATGGTGTTCCAGCAACAGTAAAGAGTATTGAGTATGATCCAAACAGAACAGCAAACATTGCACTTATCGCATATGCTGATGGACAGAAAGCTTACATCCTTGCTCCAGAAGGACTTAAGGTTGGACAGAAAGTTATGAACGGTGCTGATGCTGAGATCGCAGTTGGAAACTGTCTCCCACTTGAGAATATTCCAGTTGGTACACAGATTCACAACATCGAGCTTATGCCTGGTAAGGGTGGACAGCTTGTACGTGCAGCAGGAAACAGTGCACAGCTTATGGCTAAAGAAGGAAAGTATGCAACGCTCAGACTTCCTTCAGGCGAAATGAGAATGGTACCTATCGGTGCCCGTGCAACAATCGGTGTTATCGGAAACGGTGAGCATGCACTTGTAAACATCGGTAAAGCAGGACGTAAACGTAACATGGGTATCAGACCTACAGTTCGTGGTTCTGTTATGAACCCTAACGATCATCCACACGGTGGTGGTGAAGGTAAGACCAGTGTCGGACGTCCGGGTCCATGTACTCCTTGGGGTAAACCTGCTCTTGGTCTTAAGACACGTAAGAAGAACAACAAGTCAAATAAGATGATTGTTAGAAGAAGAGATGGTAAAGCCTTAACTAAATAATATATGCTGAGAAATGTTGAAGTAAGGCTTCAGCCTTAGCTAAATAATTTATTTAACAGGCAGCCACATGAGTTGAATTGGATTAGCCGGTGATCATTATACCGGCAGAATGGAGGATACAATGGCACGTTCATTAAAAAAAGGACCTTTTGCTGATGCCAGCCTTCTTAAGAAGGTAGATGCTCAGGTAGCATCAGGTGACAAGCAGGTTATTAAGACATGGTCTCGTCGTTCCACTATTTACCCATCATTCGTAGGTTTGACATTCGCAGTACATGATGGAAGAAAGCATGTACCTGTTTATGTTACAGAGGATATGGTTGGACACAAACTCGGCGAGTTCGTTTCTACAAGAACTTACAGAGGTCATGGTAAAGACGAAAAGAAGAGATAATATATAAATTGATGATGCTATGTGTGGCACAAGCCACCGTAGCAATTTCACAGAACTTGAAAGGAGGCTTCATCAAATGGCAAAGGGACATAGATCTCAAATAAAGAGAGAGAGAAATGAGAACCAGAAAGACACTAGACCTTCAGCAAAATTATCATACGCTAGAGTATCGGTACAGAAGGCTTGTTATGTGTTAGATGCCATCAGAGGCAAAGATGTAGAGACAGCAATCGGTATTTTAACATACAACCCAAGATATGCTTCAAGCATCATTTTAAAATTATTACAGTCTGCAGTTGCAAATGCTGAAAACAACAATGGAATGAATCCTGCTGATTTATACATTGAAGAGTGTTTCGCAAATAAAGGACCGACAATGAAGAGAATCAGACCAAGAGCTCAGGGTAGAGCTTACCGCATCGAAAAGAGAATGAGCCATATTACAATTATTCTTAACGAGCGTTAATAATTGCATCTGGTCTATGAAAGGAGAATATAATGGGACAGAAAGTTAATCCTCATGGTTTAAGAGTCGGCGTTATCAGTGACTGGGATTCTAATTGGTTTGCAGAGGAGAAATTTGCAGATTACCTTGTAGAAGATTACAAGATTAGAGAGTTCGTAAAGAAGAAGTTATACAGCGCCGGAATTTCAAAAATTGAGATTGAAAGACCTACTGACAAAGTTAGAGTTATTATTCATACAGCTAAGCCTGGTTTCGTAATCGGTAAGGGCGGCGAGGAAATAGAGAAATTAAAGAAAGAGCTTGCAAAAGTTATTGCTAGAAAGACAGCACTTGACATCAAGATCATGGATGTTAAGAACCCTGACAAACACGCTCAGTTAGTAGCTGAGAACATTGCTGCACAGTTAGAGAACCGTGTTTCTTTCCGTCGTGCAATGAAGTCTGCAATGGGTAGAACATTAAAGACTGGTGCAAAGGGTATCAAGGCATCTGTTTCAGGTCGTCTTGGTGGAGCTGATATGGCTCGTACAGAGTTCTACAGCGAAGGTACTATTCCACTTCAGACTTTGCGTGCAGATATTGATTATGGTTTCGCAGAGGCTGACACAACTTATGGTAAAGTTGGTGTTAAGGTATGGATCTACAATGGTGAAGTACTTCCAACAAAGAACAATGCCAAAAAGGAAGGGAGCGATAAATAATGTTAATGCCTAAGAGAGTTAAACATCGTAAGCAGTTCCGCGGTAGAATGACAGGAAAAGCGCTCAGAGGAAATAAGATCACAAATGGTGATTTCGGTATTGTGGCAATGGAGCCGGCTTGGATTAAGTCAAACCAGATTGAAGCAGCCCGTATTGCTATGACACGTTACATCAAGCGTGGTGGTAAAGTTTGGATTAAGATTTTCCCAGATAAGCCGGTAACAAAGACTCCAGCCGAAACTCGAATGGGTAAAGGTAAAGGTGCTCTTGAATATTGGGTAGCAGTAGTTAAACCTGGTCGTGTAATGTTTGAAATTTCAGGTGTATCTGAAGAAGTAGCCAGAGAAGCTTTACGTCTTGCAACACACAAATTACCTGTTAAGTGTAAGATCGTATCTCGTGCAGACTTAGAAGGAGGTGCGGGCAGTGAAGAGTAAGCAGTTTTTAGAGGAATTAAGAAATAAATCTGTTGAAGAATTAAACGCTGATTTAGATGCTGCAAAGAAGGAACTTTTCAATTTAAGATTCCAGAATGCAACAAATCAGTTAGACAATACAAGTAGAATCAAAGAGGTTAAGAGAAATATTGCCAGAATTAAGACAGTGCTCGCAGCACAGAATTAATTTGCATAACTCATTAACATGTTGAACGCAATCAACTTTGAAAGGAGGACACGATCGTGGAGAGAAATCTTAGAAAGACTCGTGTAGGTAAAGTAGTAAGCGATAAGATGGATAAGACAATCGTTGTTGCAATCGTAGATAACGTAAAGCATCCACTTTACAACAAGATCGTCAAGAGAACTTACAAGTTAAAGGCTCATGATGAAGAAAATACATGCAAGATTGGTGATAGAGTCAGAGTAATGGAGACAAGACCTTTATCAAAGGATAAGAGATGGAGACTTGTTGAAGTTATCGAGAGAGCTAAATAATTCATCAATATTATATAGAGCGTATGTAAGACAAGTTAATATATATTCGTGATTGATAACCGCATTATTATGCGGCAGAAAATGGAGGTAAACATGGTACAGCAGGAATCAAGACTTAAAGTAGCTGATAATACAGGTGCTAAAGAACTTCTTTGTATCAGAGTTATGGGTGGTTCAACCAGAAGATATGCCAACATCGGTGATGTCATCGTTGCTTCTGTCAAAGATGCAACACCAGGCGGAGTTGTAAAAAAAGGTGATGTTGTTAAAGCCGTTGTAGTTCGTACAGTAAATAGTACACGCCGTCCTGATGGTTCTTACATCAGATTTGATGAGAATGCAGCAGTAATCATCAAAGATGACAAGACACCAAGAGGAACTCGTATCTTTGGACCAGTCGCTAGAGAATTAAGAGACAAACAGTTCATGAAAATCGTTTCATTAGCACCAGAAGTGTTATAAGGAGGTGTCACACAAAATGGCAACTAGCAAGATTAAAAAGGGCGATACAGTAAGAGTGATCGCTGGTAAAGATAAAGGCAGAGAAGGCAAAGTAAGTTCTGTAAAGAATGGTAAAGTCGTTGTTGAGGGCATCAACCAGGTTACAAAACATGCTAAGCCAAGCCAGGCAAATCCACAGGGTGGTATCGTACAGCAGGATGCAGCAATTGATGTATCAAATGTTATGTATGTTAGCAATGGAAAAGCTTCACGTGTCGGATTCAAGATTGAAGATGGCAAGAAGGTTCGTTATGCAAAAGCAACTGGTGAAGTAATCGACTAATTTCAGAAAGGAGGCAGTTAGCTTTGACTCGTTTAAAAGAGACTTATCAGAATGAGATCGTTAAAGGAATGACCGACAAATTCGGTTATAAAAATGTTATGCAGGTACCAAAGCTCGCAAAGATCGTTATCAACATGGGTATTGGTGAAGCAAAAGAAAATTCAAAAGTTTTAGATGCAGCAGTAGCTGAACTTGAAATCATCGCCGGACAGAAAGTTGTTACAACAAAGGCTAAAAACTCTGTTGCTAACTTCAAAATCAGAGAAGGCATGCCTATCGGATGTAAAGTTACACTCCGTGGCGACAAGATGTATGAGTTCTTAGATCGTCTTGTAAATTTAGCATTACCTCGTGTACGTGACTTTAGAGGTGTAAACCCTAATGCATTTGATGGTAGAGGTAACTATGCACTTGGAATCAAGGAACAGTTAATCTTCCCTGAAATCGAATATGACAAAGTAGACAAAGTAAGAGGTATGGACATTATATTTGTTACTACCGCTGAAACTGATGAAGAGGCTCGTGAATTATTAACACAGTTCGGTATGCCTTTCAAGAAATAAGGAGGTAATTTCATGGCTAAGACTTCTATGAAAGTTAAGCAGCAGCGCAAAGCTAAATTCTCTACAAGAGAGTATAGCCGTTGTAGAATTTGTGGTCGTCCACATGCTTATTTAAGAAAATACGGAATTTGCAGAATCTGCTTCCGTGAGTTAGCTTATAAAGGACAGATTCCAGGCGTGAAGAAAGCAAGCTGGTAAGGAGGTAAACTAAGATGATGACGAGCGATCCTATTGCAGATATGCTTACAAGAATCCGTAATGCAAACACTGCAAAGCATGATACAGTAGATGTACCTGGCTCAAAAATGAAGGTTTCTATCGCTGAAATCCTCAAAAAAGAAGGTTACATTAAGGATTTTGAAATGATAGATGTTGATGGAATCAAGATGATCCACATCACATTAAAATACGGCGCAAACAAGAACGAGAAGATTATTACAGGAATCAAGAGAATTTCTAAACCTGGTCTTCGTGTTTATGCCGGAAAAGATGAACTTCCTAAGGTACTTGGTGGACTTGGTATTGCAATCATTTCTACAAACAAGGGTGTTATGACAGACAAGGAAGCTAGAAAAGAAAATGTTGGCGGCGAGGTTCTTGCATTTGTTTGGTAATCCGGACGATGCAACCCTAAGCTTAATATAAACCGAAAGAAAATATGGAGGTGCGGCATATGTCACGTATCGGAAGAATGCCTATCGCGATACCATCAGGTGTAACTGTTGATATTGCAGAAAATAATAAAGTGACTGTAAAAGGACCAAAGGGAACTCTTGAGAGAGTTTTACCTGCAGAGATGGAAATTAAGAAAGAGGGCGAGGAAGTTATCGTAAACCGTCCAAACGATCTTAAGAAAATGAAATCTTTACATGGTCTTACTAGAACTCTTATCTACAACATGGTTGTAGGTGTTACAGAGGGCTATCAGAAAGAGCTCGAAGTAAACGGTGTTGGTTACAGAGCTCAGAAACAGGGAAAGAAACTTACACTTTCTCTTGGATATTCTCATCCTGTTGAGATGGAAGATCCAGAAGGTCTTGAAGTAATCGTTGAAGGACAGAACAAAATTATCGTTAAAGGTATCGATAAGGAAAAAGTCGGCCAGTACGCAGCTGAAATCAGAGAAAAGAGAGCTCCGGAACCTTATAAGGGTAAAGGAATCAAATACTCTGATGAGGTTATCAGACGTAAAGTTGGTAAGACAGGTAAAAAATAAATTTCGTGAAGGCAAAAGTGAGGATGGTCTTGACAGCAAATGTCATGTTTACATGACAATATTGCTGTGGAGAGCATACGAACGCGCCCGCGAGCGAGGAAATACGAAGTATTTTCGAGCTTTTGTCTGAACAGGCAAACAAAAAAAGTATAAGGAGTGAATATACGATGATTAAAAAGCAGTCAAGAAGTGAAGTTCGTGTGAAGAAACACATGAAGGTTCGTAATCGTTTCTCAGGCACAGCCGAGAGACCTCGTTTAGCTGTATTTAGAAGCAACAATCATATGTACGCTCAGGTTATCGATGATACTGTTGGTAATACTTTGGTATCAGCTTCAACTTTACAGAAAGATGTTAAAGAAGGTTTAGAGAAAACTAACAATGTTGAAGCAGCTGCTAAACTTGGCGAAGTAATCGCAAAGAAAGCATTAGATAAAGGTATTACAACTGTTGTCTTTGATAGAGGCGGTTTCATATATCAGGGTAAGGTTAAAGCTTTAGCTGAAGCAGCAAGAGAAGCAGGATTAGAATTCTAATATTGGTTGGGATTCGTGAATTGATTTAGGAGGAAAACTCATGAAACGTACAATTATTGATGCCAGCCAGTTAGAGCTGGAAGATAATGTAGTAACAATCAAGCGTGTTACCAAAGTAGTTAAAGGTGGACGCAACATGAAATTTACTGCATTAGTAGTAGTTGGCGATAAGAACGGACATGTTGGTGTTGGTCTTGGAAAAGCAACAGAAATTCCTGAAGCTATCCGTAAAGGAAAAGAAGACGCCATCAAGAAACTTGTTGAAGTTCCTATCGACGAGAACGGCAGTGTACCACATGACTTAACAGGTAAGTTTGGTAGTGCATCCGTACTTATTAAGAGAGCTCCGGAAGGTACTGGTATCATCGCAGGTGGTCCAGCCCGTGCCGTACTTGAGCTTGCAGGTTACAAAAACATCCGTACAAAGTCTCTTGGTTCTAACAACAAGCAGAACGTAGTACTTGCAGCAGTAAACGGTCTCAGCAACCTCAAGAGACCTGAAGATGTAGCAAAGGCTCGTGGTATCTCATTGGAGGAACTTTTAGGCTAATTGTTTAAACTGAATGGAGGCTATTATGGCAGATAAGTTAAAGGTTACATTAGTAAAATCTACAATCGGTGCCATTCCAAAACAGCGTGCAACTGTTGAAGCATTAGGCTTAAAGAAAGTAAACAAGACAGTTGAGTTGCCTGACAACGAAGCAGTAAGAGGAATGATCTGGCACGTAAGACACCTTGTTAAGGTCGAAGAAATCTAATATAGATTCGTGAATAAAGAACGCGGTAAGGGGAGAGTTATTTTAAATAACTCACTAGTCCCCTGCGGCGTTCTTTTTATTACAAATATTTTTATAATGAAAAAAGAAAATTATTATAAATGGAATGATGCTTCAATATCTGATATAGAATGGGAACAAATGATGGGGGAAACAGACTTTGAGTATCCAAAGGTTTTTTCATCTTTAGTTCATTTTATTAAGAGTTTGTCGGAAGAGGAAGAAAAGGCTTTTATAAATAAGATAGAAAAACTTGAAATGGAAAATGAAGAAGAAAGAAAAAAGCAATTATTAAACATGAAGAGTTATTTCATAAAAATTGGTGTCAGATGTATGGAAGATAAGTATACAGTCAAAGAAATTAAGCAAAATTTGTATTGCCACATGATTATGATTGTATATGGTTTGCTAAATAGCTAAAATAGTAACAGAGAAAAATCCTTTATTCTAAAATATAGATTTAATAAAAATTTTACTGTACAAACGGGTGGTGTTTGTGGTAAAATATTGAACTGTAGCGAGGGCAATGGCAAGCGGAGCTTGCCGTTAGAAAAAAGCAAGAACAGCTTTTTTCCGAAGTTGTGAAGCTTGCCGTTAGAAAAAAGCAAGAACAGCTTTTTTCCGAAGTTGTGAGGTTTGCCGTTAGAAAAAGGCAAGAACAGCTTTTTTCCGAAGTTGTGAAGTTTGCCGTTAGAAAAAGCAAGAACAGCTTTTTTAACAGTGAGCGTTTTACATTTGCCCGTTAGTGATTTGTGTGGCTGTAGGGTACAGCCCGTAGTTTTAGGAGGTTAAATAATGAATTTATCAGAATTAAGTCCAGCAGCAGGTTCAAAACAGAGCGACAACTTTAGACGTGGTCGTGGTCATGGTTCAGGAAACGGAAAGACAGCAGGTAAGGGTCATAAAGGTCAGAAGGCTCGTTCTGGTGCTCCACGTCCTGGTTTTGAAGGTGGACAGATGCCACTTTACAGACGTATTCCAAAGAGAGGTTTCACAAACATCAACTCTAAGGAAATCGTTGCTATTAATGTTGACAAATTAGAGAAATTTGCAGATGGTGATGTAGTTACAGTTGAAGCATTACTTGAAACTGGTATTATCAGCAATCCTAAGGATGGCGTTAAGATACTTGGAAATGGAGAATTAACTAAGAAGCTTACAGTACAGGTAAACGCATTCAGCAAGAGTGCTGTTGAAAAGATTGAGGCTCTTGGTGGAAAAGCTGAGGTGATCTAAGGATGTTTGAAACAGTCCGTAATGCATTTAAGATCAAAGATTTAAGAAAGAAACTTTTTTATACTTTCTTTGCTTTGATAGTTGTCCGTATTGGTTCACAGCTTCCAGTTCCGGGAGTTAAGTATGAGGCAATCAGGGAGATGTTCAATTCACAGAAATCACTTGATTTCTTTAACCAGTTGACAGGTGGTTCATTTGAGCAGATGTCAATATTTGCGTTGAACATTACACCATACATTACAGCTTCCATTATTATTCAGCTTCTTACGATTGCAATTCCACGCTTAGAGGAATTACACAAAGATGGTGAAGAAGGAAGAAAGAAACTCACAGAGTACACGAGATATGTGACAATAGGACTTTCAGTATTAGAAAGTGCTGCTATGGCTATCGGATTTGGTAACAGCGGATATCTTACTGACGATAAGATTACATTCACATCAGTTTCAGTCATCATTGTATCATTGACAGCAGGTTCTGCTTTCTTAATGTGGTTAGGTGAGCAGATTACTGAAAAGGGTGTAGGAAACGGTATATCTATTATCCTTTTATACAACATCGTATCAAGACTGCCAAACGATATGGCGAATCTCTACGAGAAGTTTATAAAGGGTGCGACTACAGTAACAAATGGTTTATTGGGAGCTGTTATAATCTTAGCTGTCTTACTTGGAATGGTTGTATTTATCATTATTCTTTCAGATGGTGAGAGAAGAATCAGCGTACAGTATTCAAAGAAGACACAGGGAAGAAAACTTGTAGGTGGACAATCTTCACATATTCCGCTTAAAGTAAACACAGCAGGTGTTATCCCGGTAATCTTTGCAGGTTCACTTTTTTCAATGCCTATTGTTATTGCAGGATTTGCAGGTATTCAGCCGGCATCAGGTGCAGGTGCTTCATTTGGACAGAAGATATTGAAGGTATTAAACCAGAACTCATGGTGCAACTTTGACAGCTTAGGCGAGTTCAAATACACAATTGGTCTTGTTGTTTATATAGTATTGCTTATATTCTTTGCATACTTCTATACTTCAATAACATTCAATCCACAGGAGATTGCGATGAACATGAAGAAACAGGGTGGTTTCATTCCTGGAATCAGACCTGGAAAGCCAACGACTGATTATCTTACAAAGATTCTTAACAGCATCATTTTGCTCGGTGCAATTGGATTATCATTCGTAGCAGTAGTACCTATTTTCTTCTCAGGTGCGTTTGGTGCAAATGTATCATTCGGTGGAACATCACTTATCATTATTGTAGGTGTTGTACTTGAGACATTGAAGCAGGTAGAATCGCAGATGTTAGTTCGTCATTATAGAGGATTCATCAGTGAGTAATGTTAGGTCTGTAAAGTAACAGAGTTGTTACTGATGCAAAGACATCGTACTTATAAATATAAAGTCATACATTCAGGTGATATACCGTCTGTTATACAGAGGGATGTTACCGTATGTGTGGCTTTTTCTTTTTTATTGTATAGGAAAATGCTCGTAATGTAGTGTGGCACCAACAAGAATTGCAAAGCAATTCTTGCAGGAGCAAAACGCTGGTTTTGCTCTTTTTTAAGTGAAAAAGTAGTGGATATTTTGCTATTAGGGTGTTAGAATATTTATTACTAATAACAACCTAAAAAGAAAGGGAATACAAAAATGAAAAGAAATTGCTTTAAAAAAACAAATTTAAAACGATATATTGCACTTATTCTTGTATTTGCCTTGACATTTCAGACAGGCATAAAATATACAAATGCAAATGAATCTCAAGAAACACAGGTGCACACTGCCTATAAGGTAAGGGATATGTATAATATGGCAATACCTATCAGGTTTGATGGTGAGGATGAGTATTTAAATGAGAAAGTAACAGAAACAAATGATATTACAAACATAGAACTCATTGATAATACATATAATAAGTCTGAATATTCTGTGCGTGAATATTATAGAGCAGTATCTAATCAGACATTAAATTTAAGAACGGTTTACCTTTCAGAAAATGATAACAAATTTACATCTATAAAGCTTGCTCACACCAGAGGATATTATTCACCAAAGACAGATGAGAATCCAGAGGGTTATACTACAGACAAAGAGTATAGAAGATTAGAGCTTTTAAGGGATTGGAGTAATAAAGTACAGGAGGCAGTAGATAACGGTGCAAAATTAAAAAATATGGCTGGTGAGGAAATTGGCTTTGATAAGCTTGACTCAGACAACGACGGTTATATTGATGCCATTACCGTTTTGTTTACACCGACTGATGCAAAGTATGCAAGTTCCTGGGATGGAGGGACTATACCTCTATGGGCTTATCATACGATAAATAATCGTATCACTATTAAAACAGCTAAAGGGACATTGACAAGCAACAGATATAATCAGGCTCCAATTCAGAATGACCCGGTGAGTATTTATAAAGAAGCCGGAAGCGATATATATTTTGTAAATAATAAAACGCTTATTCATGAGATGGGACATATATTTGGTTTATTAGATCTTTATACAGCTTCGGGAAAAAGTGAACCGGTGTGTTTTATGTCGGCTATGGCGAAAGCATTGTCTCCGGTCGTGCAGTTTATGACATCCCGTGAAAGAGAGGCGGTGGGATGGCTCGATGCAGATAATATTACACCTATTACAAAGGCAGGTGAATATACACTTCCGCCGACAAAGGATAAAAGACAGGATGGGACGGTGGCATATACATTGGAACTTCCTAATAATCATAAACTATATCTGGAGTATCGCTATGTGGATGATAGAGAAATAAACAGATTTGATTTAAATGCCCAAAATCGTAAAATATATAATTTACTTGGAAATTATGTGTCTGCAAATGGACTAAACAAATCCGGGCTTCTTGTTTGTGATTCTGATATGAGTGTTAGATTTCCTAAAAATTTAAGTGGTGTGACACAATTATCTGCAATAGGCGGACAATATAACACAAGAATTGATGCACCAATGTCAGTTGGAGAAGACATAACATACGGTGGATACACAATATCCGTAACAGAGCTTACAAAAGAAAAAATAACATTTAATGTAAGTGGAAAGGAAATAGATGGCGAGCAACCGACAGAGCAGCCTGAAAATACTGGGAAACCGACAGCAAACGGTATTACATTATTAGCACCGTCAGAAGTTGGTGGAAATCTTCAGATGACTGCCGTACGAGGAAGTCAGATTCAGTTCCTTGCACAGATAAACGGAAAGAAAATATCAGATGGAGACATAAGGTGGAATGTAAGTGGAGAAACAGCAGCGGACACAGAAATTGACTATGAGACAGGACTGCTTAAAATAGGGGCATTTGAATCACCGACAAGTGTGTTGAAAGTAGTTGGGAAGTCTGAAAAAAATGATGAAAAAACGATAACGATAAATGTAAATGTAAAACTTGGAACAAAGACATATTCAGTAACATATCTTCCAGGAAATGATGTGGTTGGAAGTGTCGAGTCAATAAGCAAATTGCAAGATACATCACTGAACTTAAAAGCTGCATTATATACAAAAACAGGATATACTCAGACAGGCTGGTCGCGCAGTGAGGGTGGCGAAAAGACATATGATTTAAATGGTGAATATAAAGAAAACGAAGCTATTAAATTATATCCGTATTGGTCAAAATCAGAGAAACCAACGGAAACGGCGAGTGCAAAACCAAGTCAGACAGAGAAACCAACGGAAACGGCGAGTGCAAAGCCAGGTCAGACAGAGAAACCAACGGAAACAGCGAGTGCAAAACCAGGTCAGACAGAGAAACCAACGGAAACGGCGAGTGCGAAACCAGGTCAGACAGAGAAACCAACGGAAACGGCGAGTGCAAAGCCAAGTCAGACAGAGAAACCAACAGAAATAGCGAGTGCAAAGCCGGGTCAGACAGAGAAACCAGCGGAAACAGCGAGTGCAAAACCAGGTCAGACAGAGAAACCAACGGAAACAGTGAGTGCAAAGCCAAGTCAGACAGAGAAACCAACGGAAACAGCAAGTGCAAAGCCGGGTCAGACAGAGAAACCAACGGAAACAGCAAGTGCAAAGCCAAGTCAGACAGAGAAACCAGCGGAAACAGCGAGTGCAAAGCCAGGTCAGACGGCAGAACCAACAGAAACATCAGAGCCGAATGAAACCACAACTCCAACGGTGTCGCCGAACAGTATGGTTAAAGTGAACAAAACTTCAGTTGTACTGTATCTGCCGAAATATAAAACATTTACTTTGATAGCTAAGGTAGACGGGAAAGCGGTTAAAGCGAATTTCAAAAGCAGTAATCCGAAAATAGTAAAAGTTAATGCAGCAGGGAAACTTACGGCGGTAAAGTCCGGAAAAGCAGTAGTTAAAGTTACGGTTAATGGAAAGAAATTTATATGTAAGGTCACGGTGAAAAAAATATCACTTAAGATAAAACCGGTTAAGAGAACGCTTTATCTGAAAGGCAATAAGAGTATTCGTTTAAAAACGATAGTAACAGGTCCGTACAGGAAAGTCCGGTATAAAAGCAGTAATAAAAATATCGTAAAAGTGAACGGTAAAGGAAAAGTGACCGCAGTAAGAAAGGGAAAGGCAAAGATAACTGTTACAGCTAACGGAATAAAGAAAAAATGCAGGATAACCGTATTGTCAGTAAAACGAAAAAAGCATAAAGGATAAGTGAAATGTATAAAAATGTGGAAAAAATCACATAAATATCAATTATTTTTGGCAGACAAGACAGATAAACTTTTGGGCATTGCTTTTAACAGGTTGTACGGAAATGAGGAAACAAAATGAACATAATAGAGATAAAAGATTTTGAAGCAAAAGAACTTGATATATATGCAAGATTGTCTGAGGGACAGCTTTTAAACAGAGCAAAGCCTGATAAGGGAATATTTATAGCGGAAAGTCCGAAAGTAATAGAGAGGGCGCTTGATGCAGGATATGAGCCGATTTCATGTCTTATTGAGAAAAAACATATTGAGGGCGAGGGGAAAGTTGTATTGGAAAAGTGCGACAGGATATATCAAAACAGAAAAATATATTCAGATGCAGAAAAACAGGAAAATCTTGTTTTGAAAAACAACAGAGAAAATACGGTATCAGAAGAAAAATATGCCTTAAAAAGTACCGGATACAAAGAAAAAGATATATATGGATTTCCAGTATATACGGCAGAATTTGGGATTCTCACAAAACTCACGGGATTTAAACTAACGAGAGGAATGTTGTGTGCGATGCACCGCAGACAACTTCCGGCACTTGAAGAAATCTGCAAGGATGCAAGGCGGATAGCTGTTCTTGAAAATGTAATGAATCCGACAAATGTGGGGGCTATATTCCGCTCAGCGGCGGCACTCAATATAGATGCGGTAATACTGACAAACGGCAGCAGTAATCCTTTGTATCGCAGAGCTGCAAGAGTGAGCATGGGAACAGTCTTTCAGATACCGTGGACATTTGTAAATATATCAGATGATGACAATGGAGAGAGTTATATAAAAAGACTTCACAGCCTCGGATTTAAAACAGCGGCAATGGCACTTGATGATAATTCTGTAAGCATAGATGATAAAGATGTAGTATCAGAAGAAAAACTTGCGATAATTCTCGGAACGGAGGGTGACGGACTTTTACAGAGTACAATATCTGAGAGTGATTATACTGTCAGGATACCAATGTCACATGGAGTCGATTCGCTAAATGTTGCGGCGGCAAGTGCAGTAGTATTTTGGGCTGTTGCCCATTCACAAGTTTAACATAGCTGTCAGGCGGTGCTTTGCAAACAAAAGATTATGCTGCACTGATGTGCAGCTATAAATGAGTTTATACCAAACGGTCAGATGGTATTTGGCAGACTAAAGTTTATTTGTTGAAAATAATTAAATAATTGACATGGTAATGTAACAGTTCAGCCATAAAAAATAATTGACAATACTTGAGCTTGCTCATTGTATTGTTGATTATCTTTTTATGGTAGAATAGCCTTTCATTTCTGAAATGAAATAAACCAAAGCTGCGAAGCAGCGACTGACAGCTTGCTGGCAGGTTTATGAATTGAAGAAATAAAAGGCTGAACTTTTACATGGTAAGAGCAGAGTCAAAAAATTTGTATTGAAATAACTGACAATTTAGGATAGAATATATATTGAGCGTTCTTTGAATAAAAATTTTATGTTCAGAGATGATAACAGTTGATAGCAATAAAATTGATGCAAAGTAACATAACTGTTACGATGTGAAATACACGATATGTGTATAGTATGGCAAATTTAATATCATTCATGCAGTATAAAACACATGAATGTAAAAAACTGATTTTTTGAGAGGAGAACAAAATATGAAGATTATTATGTTAGGTGCACCTGGAGCAGGTAAAGGAACACACGCAAAGAAGATTACTGAAAAATTTGGTATTCCGGCTATTTCTACAGGAGATATTTTTAGAGAAAATATCAAAAACGGTACGGAGCTTGGAAAGAAGGCTAAAGAGTATATGGATGCAGGAAATCTTGTACCGGATGAACTTGTATGTGACCTTGTTGTAGACCGCCTCAAACAGGATGATTGCAAAAATGGATATATTCTTGACGGATTTCCAAGAACAATTCCTCAGGCAGAAGCACTTACAGCGGCACTTGCAAAGGATGACGATGCCATCGATTATGCACTTGAGATTTTCCTCGAGGATCAGGCTATTATAGACAGAATGAGCGGAAGAAGAGTCTGTAAGTCTTGTGGAGCAACATATCATGTAGTAAATATTCCTCCAAAAACAGAGGGAGTATGTGATGAATGCGATGGCGAGCTTATTGTAAGAGATGATGACGCTCCGGAGACTGTTAAAAAGAGACTTGATGTATATCATGAGCAGACAGCTCCACTTATTGATTACTATAAGAAACAGGGAATCTTAAAAGTTATTGATGGTTCAAAGGGACTTGATACCTGTTTTGAGGAGATTTGCGGAATTCTTGAGGGATGATTTTAGAAAAATTGAAATCCCCATAAAATGATGCATGGGGTTCAAAAGGTATTTTGCCATGAGTTTATACCACGGATTGATTTATTTTTATCCGATTTTGAACCTTGCATCATATAAAATAAAGAATTGTAGTATTTATAGCATAACGGACACTATATGTGCATGATATAAATTGTCTCAATATCAAAAAAATAAAGAAAGAAGGCACATTAACATTATGGCAGTAACAATTAAATCAGAACATGAAATTGAATTGATGCGTGAGGCAGGAAGGATTCTTGCGATAGTTCATGACGAACTTGCAAAGATTATCCGTCCAGGTGTAAGTACATTTGAGATTAACAGAAAATGTGAAGAAATCATAAGAAGTTATGACTGTATCCCATCATTCCTTAATTATCAGGGATTTCCGGCATCTGTGTGTACATCAATAAATGAGCAGGTAGTACATGGAATTCCGGATAAGAAAAACATTCTTAAAGACGGAGACATCATCAGTCTTGATACGGGTGTTATTTATAAAGGTTATCAGTCTGATGCGGCGCGTACTCATGCAGTAGGTGAGATTTCACCTGAGGATCAGAAACTGATTGATGTTACAAAGCAGAGTTTCTTTGAGGGAATGAAGATGGCGAAAGCCGGAAATCATCTCTATGATATTTCAAAGGCAATTCAGGATTATGCTGAGTCAAACGGTTTCTCAGTTGTAAGAGAGATGGTAGGTCACGGCATAGGAAAAGAGATGCACGAAGAACCACAGATACCAAACTTTAAACCAATCGGCAGAGGAATGAAGCTTCGTGCCGGCATGACATTTGCAGTTGAGCCTATGATAAACAGAGGAAAGAAAGAAATCTGGATACTTGACGATGGTTGGACTTGTGTCACAAGAGACGGTATGAATTCAGCACATTATGAAAATACACTTCTTATAACAGAAGGAGAGCCGGAACTTTTATCATACAATAAGGATCTGGTATAAGATTTGAAGTTATAAATAGGGTCAGGCAGCGATGCAGAAAATATCATGTCACTGTTTAGAATATAATAAAACAGCGGCAGGTAACCGATACAGCATATGTTAAGGTTCGTATCATTGTCTGACTTAAAATAAGTAAAAAAATTGCCGATTATTTTATAGGCAGGTTATAGAAAATGTTTACTGTTTGATGATGGATTTAATATTTGCCATAAACAGTAACAATAAATGATTTATCAAGACGGAGGTTATTTATGTCTAAAGAAGATGTTATTGAAATTGAAGGAATTGTAGTTGAGAAGCTTCCAAATGCCATGTTTAAGGTAGAACTTGAAAATGGTCATCAGGTGCTTGCACATATCAGCGGAAAGCTCAGAAAGAACTTTATCCGTATATTGCCGGGAGATAAGGTTACAATGGAAATGTCACCATATGACCTTACAAAGGGACGCATCACATGGAGAGATAAATAAGATTAGGGTTAAAGACAAATCATGGTGGTTTGTCTTTTTGTTTATTTTAATTAGATATTTGCACAATTTAATTCCATATATATATGATAGTTTTGCAAACATCTAAGTATAAAAATATAAGGAAGTACAATTAGAACAGAATATAATTGGTTATGTATAAGCATAAAAATACATTATAATAGGAGAACACAAATGTTAAAAAGAAAAAGAAAACTGATAGCGATGTTTCTGGTTCTTGCGGTTTTGCTAGGTGGTTTACAGCAGACTGCCGTGTCGGGGGTGAAGGCACAGGCATCAGTTAAGACACAGACGGCGGTGAATAATAAAGTAACCGTTAGGACACAGACTGCAGATGGCAAAAATACAGTTAAAAAAAGCAACAAAGCTAAAGCCAAATTAAAAGGTGACAGCATTTCAGAACCGGCAGATGTTACAACCGGCTCAGCTATTTATGATGATACATTGCCGACAATGGATGTTTCCATAAAGCAGGGTGGCTCAAAACAGATAAAATTAAAATGGAATTCATATGAGGGTGCAGCGTATTATACCGTATTTTATGTAAAAGGAAGTTTTCATCAGACTCCTGATAATTCGGGTAATACATCCGAAAGCACAAATGATGGAAAAACAGAAAATCTTTCACAGAAAACTTTATACAATGAAACAGAGTTTACACTTAATGTCAGCAGAGGTGAGAATTATTCATTCTGCGTTGTTGCATATTCGGGTGCGGATGTTGCTCTTGCAAGGACAGACAGACTTACAAGCTGTATTCCTAAAAAGAACAGTGTCAGATTTACAAGGCTTAGTTCAAGAAGAGTAAAGTTAAGCTGGAATAAATCAAAAGGTGCAGAAAAATACATTATATATAAGAAGGTAAACAATAATAAATACAGAAAACTTGCTGAGACAAAAAAGTTAAGATATAACGATGGAAAAGTCAGGGCAGGTAAAAGGTATAAATATTATATAGCTGCCGTAGGCATTTATAATAATGAAATATTCAAGACAGAGTCTAATGCAAAAAGTTTTGTAATTGCAAATTTTGTAAGCACGGGTCACCAGAAATACAGTTATCATGAGATGAGCGGTGATCTTAAACAGCTTGCAAATACATATTCTGACTATGTAAAAGTAAATGTAATCGGAAAATCAAATGACAAGAGAAATATCTATGATGTTGTGGTAGGCAATCCAAAGGCAAAGAAAACAATGCTTGTCGTAAGTTCGATACACGCAAGGGAGTATATGACGGCACAGCTTTGCATGGCTCAGATAGAACATTATCTCAAAAATTATAACGGTCGTGTGAAAGGTGTCAGATTAAAGAGCACATTAAACAAGATTGCGATACACTATATACCGATGACAAATCCTGACGGTGTGACAATATCACAGTTTGGTATATCAAAAATAAGAGACAGCAAACTCCGTAAGGCACTTTACAGGATGCCGGGTGCAAAAAGTACATCTTCATGGAAAGCAAATGCAAGAGGTGTAGACCTTAACAGAAATTATAAATACAACTATCATGCAAAATACGGCGGCAGGCGTGGCGGTTCAGGATATTCAGGACCATATGCGGAGAGTGAGCCTGAGACAAAAGCAGTTGTAAAACTGATAAATACATTAAAGAATAATACAAAATTAAAAGGCACGGTAAATTATCACGCAATGGGTTCTATAGCATTTGGAAGTGTCCGGAGAGGAATTAAAAAAACTACAAAAAAGACTACAATAAAAATGTATAACCTTGCCAGAAGAATTACGGGGTATGCGAGCAGTGCCAGCTATGAAAAGGGTGGAAAAAGCGTTGGTGCACTGAGAGAGTACACAATGTATAACAAGAAAGTGCCGAGTATCACCCTTGAGATAGGTGTCGGTGGCTGTCCTCTCCCAAGTTCACAGTTTGGTTCAGTGTGGAGAAGAAATTACAGTCTTGTGATAAGAGAAGCGAGACTGCTGGGGTAAGGATAGAGTTTATTATGTTAAGTGGCGACGATAATAAAGTAACAGTTCAGCCTTTTATTTCCTCAATTCATAAACCTGCCAGCAAGCTGTCAGTCGCTGCTTCGCAGCTTTGGTTTATTTCATTTCAGAAATGAAAGGCTATTCTACCATAAAAAGATAATCAACAATACAATGAGCAAGCTCAAGTATTGTCAATTATTTTTTATGGCTGAACTGTTACATAATAAATGAAAAATCAAAAAAAGTGCTTGCATCCAATAAAAATATATGGTAAAATAGCAAATGGACTTTATGAAAGGAGGTTATTGCTGTGAAAGTTAGATCTTCAGTAAAACCAATTTGCGAAAAATGTAAGGTCATCAAAAGAAAGGGTAAAGTCAGAATTATCTGCGAAAACCCTAGACACAAACAGAGACAGGGCTAATTAGTTGACGGAAACCAAAGCAGTATTACTTTGGCTTTTCTGTTGTTATAATATAGAACTTGCTTTCTGTTCGTTATGATACTATATGTATCATGATATTGTAGACAGGCTGATTACCTGTTTCAGCGGAAGGTTGTGTCATTTCAATTGGAGCTGGTCTTATCAACGGCAGATTGATGACTGCGGCGTAGTACCGGCTGCCATTTCGCAGGCAGCTCGACATTTGTTCACCATAGTGGTGTCCGAAAAGGAATCGTCTATGCAATAGGATTACAATTTAAAGCGGCTGACAGTGCAAATGCACTGTAATCAATTTTAACTAACAATCTAGAAAATTAACGGAGGTGTAAAGTACACATGGCTCGTATTAGTGGTGTAGATTTACCAAGAGAGAAACGTGTTGAGATCGGACTTACCTATATTTATGGTATTGGTAGAGTAAGCTCAAATCGTATTTTAGCAGAAGCTAATGTCAATCCTGACACACGTGTTAAGGATCTTACTGATGACGAAGTAAAGCGCATTAGCAGTGTGATCGATGAGTCACAGACAGTTGAAGGTGATCTTCGTAGAGAAATCGCTATGAACATCAAGAGACTTCAGGAAATTGGATGCTATAGAGGCATTCGTCACAGAAAAGGTCTTCCGGTTCGTGGACAGAAGACAAAGACAAACGCTAGAACTCGTAAAGGTCCAAAGCGTACTGTCGCAAATAAGAAGAAATAATATAGATAATATGTACAAATTCTAGTAGGAGGGTTTGACAATGGCTAAACAGGTAGCAAAAAAGGCAAGTAAGAAGCGTGTCAAGAAGAATGTCGGACATGGACAGGCACACATTCAGTCTTCCTTTAATAATACAATCGTTACGCTCACAGACGCTGAAGGAAATGCAATTTCTTGGGCAAGTGCAGGCGGATTAGGATTCAGAGGTTCAAAGAAGTCTACACCTTATGCAGCACAGATGGCTGCTGAGACTGCAGCAAAGGCAGCAGTACCTCATGGTTTAACTTCTGTAGATGTTATGGTAAAAGGACCAGGTTCTGGTCGTGAAGCAGCAATTCGTGCATTACAGGCTTGTGGAATCGATGTAACAAGCATCAGAGATGTAACACCTGTACCACATAACGGATGCCGCCCACCAAAGCGTCGTCGTGTATGATTTTTGTGGAATATACCACAGGATTTTAAGAACGGTCTGCCTACAGTGGCAGATATAAAGATGAATAATTATTTGTGTATTATTATATAGGAGGAAATAAACATGGCAAGAGATATGACTCCAGTACTCAAGAGATGTAGAAGTCTTGGAATTGACCCTACATTCCTTGGTCTTGATAAGAAGTCTAATAGAAATGCTAGAGCTGGTAGAAAGCAGAGCGAGTATGGTCTTCAGCTCAAAGAGAAGCAGAAAGCAAAGTTCATTTATGGTGTTTTAGAGAAGCCTTTCAGAAACAACTTTGCAAGAGCTCAGAAATTAAAATACGGTACAACTGGTGAAAACCTTATGATTATTCTTGAGCTTCGTCTCGACAATGTACTCTTCAGAATGGGTTATGGTCGTACAAGAAAAGAGTCAAGACAGATTATCGATCACAAGCATGTACTTGTAAACGGCAAGTGCGTAAACATCCCTTCATATGAAGTAAAACCGGGTGATGTTATCGAAATCAAAGAGAAGCACAAAGGTGCTCAGAGATATAAGGATATCCTTGAAGTAACAGACGGAAGAATCGTTCCGGAGTGGCTTGAAGCAGACCATGAAAAACTTTCAGGAGTTGTTAAGGAAATTCCTACAAGAGAGCAGATTGATGTTCCTGTAAATGAAGTGCTTATCGTCGAGTTATATTCTAAGTAATATTAACTGGCAGCAAAGCATAACACCCAAAAGGAGGTACTTAGAGTGCTTGATTTTAAAGAACCAAATATTGAGATAGCTGAGATTTCAGAAGATAAAAGATATGGACGGTTTGTAGTTGAACCTCTGGAAAGAGGATATGGTACAACTTTGGGTAATTCTCTTAGAAGAATTATGCTTTCATCATTGCCGGGTACAGCCGTTAGTCATATTAAAATTGACGGCGTGGTTCATGAATTCGCTGCAATTCCGGGAGTAAAGGAAGATGTTACTGAGATCATTATGAACATCAAGAGTCTTGCTATCAAAAATAACAGCGAGACAAATGAGACAAAGACAGCTTATATCGAAGCGTCAGGTGAGTGCGTGGTAACAGCGGCAGATATTCGGGTAGATCAGGATATCGAGATTATGAATCCGGATCAGGTTATAGCTACACTTAGTGGCGGACCTGATTGCAAATTATATATCGAGATGACAATTGTAAATGGTCGTGGTTACATCAGCTCTGATAAAAATAAAAGAGAAGATTTACCTATCAATGTAATTGCAATTGATTCTATCTTTACACCGGTAGAGAGAGTAAACATCAAGATTGAGAATACTCGTGTTGGTCAGATAACTGATTACGATAAGTTAACAATAGAAGTATATACAAATGGTACTATTGAGCCTACAGACGCTGTAAGTCTTGCAGCAAAGGTTCAGAGCGATCATTTAAAATCATTCATCAACCTTTCAGATAAGACATCTAATATTCAGGTTATTGCCGAGAAACCGGACAATACTGAAGATAAGGTGAAGGAAATGAACATTGATGAACTTGAACTTTCAGTTCGTTCATACAACTGTTTAAAGAGAGCCGGTATCAATACTGTCGGTGAACTTTGCAACCGCACATCTGAGGACATGATGAAAGTTAGAAACCTTGGACGTAAGTCATTAGAAGAAGTTATAGCTAAATTGAAAGAGTTAAACCTTTCATTTAACTTAAGCGAAGATTAATTAGGAGGTAAGCACACATGGCAGGCTATAGAAAACTTGGAAGAACTTCCAGTCAGAGAAAAGCATTGCTTCGTAATCAGGTAACAGATTTGTTATACTATGGCAAGATTGTTACGACGGAAGCTAAGGCAAAAGAAATCCGTAAGATTGCAGAAGGTATCATTGCTTTAGGCGTAAAAGAGTGCAATAATTTTGATACAGTGAAAGTTACTGCTAAGGTAGCTCGTAAAGATAAAGATGGAAAGAGAGTTAAAGAAGTTGTAGACGGTAAGAAAGTTACAGTTTATGACGAAGTAGAGAGGGAGATTAAGAAAGATCAGCCTTCAAGACTTCATGCAAGAAGACAGATGCAGAAAACTCTTTTCACAGTTACAGAAGTTCCTGCTGACAAGCAGAGCCGCAGAAAAGATACAAAGAAAGTTGATGTTGTATCTAAGGTTCTTGATGATATCGCACCAAAGTACACAGACCGCAACGGTGGTTATACACGTATCGTAAAGATTGGTCAGCGTAAAGGTGACGCAGCTATGGAAGTACTTATTGAGTTAGTATAATTCAAATAAGAAAATATAAAATAGGGCTATCACATATGTGGTAGCCTGTTTTGATATATGAAAATTGGCAAATCGAAAGTTGGTGACAGCATGGAAAATATGATAGAAGCAAAAGGTCTTGTGCACGAGTATTCAAGGCGTGATGAAAATGGAGAAATAACCGAGATAAAAAGGGCACTTGACGGTGTTGACATCCAAGTGAAAGCAGGAGATTTTATCGCAGTGCTTGGAGCAAACGGCTCAGGAAAATCCACTTTTGCGAAACATCTCAATGCACTTCTTATTCCAACAGAGGGAACATTGTTTGTAAATGGAATGGACACCTCTGATTATAACAATGACCTAAAGATAAGACAGACTGCAGGAATGGTCTTTCAAAATCCCGATAATCAGATAATATCAAATGTGGTTGAGGAAGATGTGGGATTTGGTCCTGAAAATGTCGGAGTGCCAACAGAAGAAATATGGCAGAGAGTAGAAAAAAGCCTAAAGACAGTAGGGATGTATTCATATAGAAAATCTTCACCAAATCATTTGTCAGGCGGTCAGAAACAAAGGATTGCAATAGCAGGTATAATGGCAATGAAACCAAAGTGCATTATACTTGATGAGCCAACGGCAATGCTTGACCCGGTAGGCCGTAAGATGGTAATAGATACAATAACCGAACTTAACAAAAAAGAGGGGATAACGGTCATACTCATAACGCATTACATGGAGGAAGTAGTCGGAGCAGATTATGTGTATGTAATGTCAGACGGAAAAGTTCAGATGCAGGGAAAACCGAGACAGATATTTGCAAATGCGGAGGAACTTGAGCAGTACAGGCTTACGATACCAGAGATAACAAAGATAGCACTTGAATTAAATAAAAAGGGTATGAATATACCAAAGGATATTTTGAGTGCGGAGGAGCTTGTGGATTATTTAATGGGTCTTTGATGATTTTGCAATGACAGCAATAATAACACAGGTACGCTCCCGCTATGCTGTCTCCGTAGCAGTACATAAATGGTGAAAAGACCACCATTAAGTACTGACGGATACAGAATACCTGTTAATATTATTTGCTGTCATTGCAAAATCCATTAACGGTATTGAAAAAAAGATTGATTAAGATATTTGTATTATAGCGTATGAAATGGAAATATATTTTATTTTTAATAAGTATATTGTATGATATATTTATTGTATGTGAAATAGTATATAATTTTTTATATATTAATATTGTAAATGTGTATCATATGTTGGTTTGGAGGCTCATATGGGAATTAGACTTGAAAATGTTGATTATGTATATGCCGCAGGGACTGCTGAGGAGAAGAAAGCTCTGGATGATATAAATTTAAAAATAAATGATGGTGAGTTTATAGGGCTTGTCGGTCATACGGGTTCGGGCAAATCGACTTTGACACAGCTTTTAAATGGTCTTGAAAAGGCAACATCGGGAAATATTTATTATGAAGAGAAGAATATTTATGATAAAGGCTTTTCGATGAAAGAGCTTAGAGGAAATGTCGGTCTTGTGTTTCAGTATCCGGAGCACCAGTTGTTTGAGGTATCTGTTATAGAGGATGTGAAGTTTGGACCGAAAAACTTAGGTCTTGATAATCTTGAAGTTGAGATGAGGTCTTTCGAGGCTCTTAAAATGGTCGGCATAGGTGATGACCTTCTTGATGCGTCGCCGTTTGCACTGTCGGGAGGACAAAAAAGGCGTGTTGCGATAGCGGGTGTGCTGGCGATGAAACCAAAGATACTCATACTCGATGAACCGATGGCAGGTCTTGACCCGGCAGGCAGGGACGAGATACTTGAACTTCTCGCAAAACTTCACCGTGAAAACGATATGACGATACTACTTGTGTCCCACAGCATGGATGATGTGGCAAAATATGTTGACAGAATGATTGTAATGAATGACGGAAAGATAGTTCTTGACGGCGAACCCAGAAAAGTGTTTAAATATCAGAGGGAACTTGAAGAAATCGGATTGGGCGTGCCGCAGGCAACAAATGTCATACACAAACTCAATGTACTTGGAGCAGGGATAGAACAGGAATGTATAACACCGAAAGAAGCGGCAGATGCTATTTTTAATAAATATATGAAAGGGAACAAATGATTAGAGATATTACCATTGGACAATATTATGCGACAGATTCAGTAATACACAGGCTTGACCCAAGAGTAAAGGTGGTTGGAACATTAGCATATCTAATATCATTATTCTGCTTTAATAAATTTAGCGGATATATAATCGCAGCATTATTTTTTGCAATACTTGTAAAAATATCCCATGTGCCATTTAAGTTCATGGTAAAAGGTCTTAAGCCTATAATGTTCATGCTTATATTTACGGCGGCGTTAAACCTGTTCTGGACACCCGGAGAGGTAGTGCTTGTAAAAGCGTGGGTATTTACTATTACGCTTGAAGGTGTTAAACGATCAGTGTTTATGGCACTCAGACTTACATTTCTTATCATAGGTTCATCACTTATGACACTCACAACAACACCAAATCAGCTCACGGATGCACTTGAAAAACTTTTAAAACCGTTGAATAAGATAAAAGTACCGGTACATGAGATTGCAATGATGATGTCGATAGCACTCAGATTTATACCGATACTTGTCGATGAGACGGACAAGATAATGAAAGCACAGATGGCGAGAGGAGCAGACTTTGAGTCGGGCAATGTCATTCAGAGGATAAAAGCAATGCTTCCTATACTCATACCGCTTTTCATATCAGCGGCAAGGAGAGCGAATGACCTTGCACTTGCGATGGATGCGAGATGTTATCACGGCGGAGAGGGCAGAACAAAGATGAAGCCTTTAAAATATAAAAAACAGGATGTGATAGCTTACCTGACGGTAGCAGCCTATGCGGTAGTGCTCGGAGTAGTGGTAAAGTTTTCAGTATTTTGAGGAAATAACTTAATAAAATTTATATGATTTCAGCCATATATATTGAATATGTATATGGCTGAAATTATTATCGGTAATATCAGATGTAAGAAATGAAAGGCTATTCTACCATAAAAAGCTACTTAACAATACAATGAACAAGCTCATTGTATTGCCAATTATCTTTTTATGGCTGAACTGTTACTATTTTGTACCAATCCTTGAATAGTATCAAATTATATTTTCTTATATTTATCAATATTACATGGAATAGTAACAACGGCATGATAAAAATTTTCTTTGATAAAATTATTATAATTACCACGGTTAGTGTGTGTGATATTAAAAACATTAGCAGTACCATAACCGTGAACAAGTTCATCATCATCGTATTTTATCGTGTCAGGGAGAAATGTATTGTATAAATGAATTACAAGTTCACGCTCTGTTGTGAAAATATCAACATCAATCTCTCTTTTTCTTGGTGGCATTATTTTTTCACACGCATTATAGCAATTATCCAAAAGATTTCCGAGAATAATGCTGAAATCATAATCGGATATCTGTATATTGTCAAGGTCAACTTTAATATTTGTTTTAAATACGATATTATTATGTTCCGCAAGCATCATATAGTTACTTACAAAAGAGTCAATAACAAGATTTCCGGTATTGATGCGGTTGAAAGTCTGCTCCATATCTCCGATAGATGTATTAATATAATCATCAATTTCACTGTAGTGTTGTTTGTGCAGACATTCCCTGATGAAAAAATAATGCTTTTTAACATCGTGGATAATCTTGCGTGAATTTTTATAAGTTGTTGATAAAAGAAGATATTTCTTTGTCTGATATTCAAGTTTATCATTTAACTGTTTTTTGGTGATTTCCAATTCTTTTACTTTTAAAAGGCTGTCAAGTAAAAAGTAGTTGACTATATTTGCAGCAAGAAGTCCTATTATTGCAAGTGTATTCATTGTTTTATGAAAAATATTATTTTTTGGTGCATTAGAGATACTTAAAATAAGTATATTAGTTAAAACCGGTGTAAACAAAATAAGTATTGAGTATTGTAATGTAAGTAATTCACTCTTTTTTCTTTTTACAAAAAGAACGGCAAACATTATAAACACAAAAAATAAAATTTGTGATATAGCAAGGCAGATACCGTTTTGGGAGAGTATTTTAGCCCTGTCTTCCTTTGGAAAGTAGGATATAATAATATATATCACAACTTCTGATAAGCCGCCCAGAACATGATAAGATATGGCACTAAGTAAACGCAGTTTAAGGTTTGCATTATATAAAAATGTCAGTAAAAATATTGTTAATATACTTACTAAAGAGACAATATACAAATGTTTACTGCCTGACAGATTAAAATAACTGTTGGTGATAAATCCTATAAATTCATATAGTACAAAGAATGATATAAATATAGGATAAGGAATATTTTTATTACGCTTTTGAAAAATAGTATTAAAAAATATGTTCATAGTAAAAATATCAAAAATATCAGATGTTAAAGTGTAAATCATTATAAACCTCCGCTTATACATATATGGGCAAAAAGAGTTCGGATTTCTTTTTCTTTTCGCCTGCTTACGGGAATTGCATCACCATTATTCATAATAAGTTTTTTATCTTCAAAATAATGTATCTGTGAAGTGTTGACAAGGTACCCCCTGTGGGACAATATAAAATTATAATCTTTTAAAGATATTTCCCACTCAGATAAAGTGCCTATAGTTTCTATAGAATGATCCTCTAACACTATTTCGAGTCTTTTTAAATGTGCATCAATCGTATGTATGTAAATTATTTTGTGCGAATATATGACTTCTTCTGATAAATCAGTTTTTATAATAAATTGAACTGTATGTGTCAAATTAAAATCTTCAATTATATTGTTCATAACCATGTTGAATTTTTCATATGATAATGGTTTTGACAGGTATTGAAAAGCCTGAACATCAAAACTGTTTTGCATATATTCCGGATAATTGCTCACAAAAACAATCTTTACATCACGGTCAGGAAGTTTTCTTATTCGTTTAGCAACATCAAGACCGGACAATTCAGGCATTTCTACATCAATAAATAAAAGCTGAAACACGCCATGCTTTGAGTATGTATTTAAAAGGTTTTGACCGGATTGAAAGCGGCTGATATTAAAATCAACATCATGTATCATTTGATATTTAAAAAGGTAATCTGATATTATGTCAATATCGTTTTCTTCATCATCGCAAATAGCAACATTAAGTATCATGTGAAATCCTCCAAGTGGATAAAATAATGAACGCATAAGCAGTAATATAAAGAGTTTATGCAAAATTCTATTGTATGCAAAATAAATGCACAAATTTATGATATAGGATTTTGGAGTTATTATATCAGATAATATACCTATAAGCTACAAATTTTGACGAATGGTTAAAAATAGTGGATAAGTGGTGTTATTATGAAAAGAAAACTATAACCGAAAGTCGATAAAATTTGACCATTCGTCTGAAAAAAACAGATATTAGATGAAAGTGTGGTATGATATATGAAATATAAATAGGACAATGTGGGAGTTAATATTTTTTTTGGACTATAGTAAAATGGGAGGTGAAGAATGTGAAGAAATTTACTTATAAGGCAGCAAATGTTTTATGTGCATTTGCAGTGCTTATTGCACCGATTGCAGGCAGGGCTTGCAGAATACTTTTTTATGAGCCGGAGAAACCTGAGGGACTTGATGATTTCATTAGTAAGCATAAGGGATTGTAAAAGAAAAAAGGAGAAAGTGCGTATGAAAAAGAAAGCACTTTTAACAATAGGAATTATTTTTTCTATGGTTATAACATCATTTAATATGAATTTTGAAAATGTGGATGCTGATGAGACAGAAGCTAGTGAACAATATATTGTTTCTACAAAAAATGGTGAATTGTTTAAGGATATACAGACTAAATATGGTGACTGTATATCGGACGAAGCTGAAAAAGCAGAGAGCTTAGAAGAACATAATACAACTGTTTTAGAACTGTCTGAAAAGGAAGCTCAACAATTGGAAAAAAAGCAGGGGATAACGATAGAACCTGATTGTGAAATGGAGGGATTAGGAGAAACAGAAGATAATATTACGGATGTATCAGAGTGGAATATGCAGATGATAAATGCAGATGAAAATTCTGAAAAAAGCAAAGATAAGATTAAAGTAGCAATAATTGATTCAGGTGTAGATTATACTAATGGTATAAAGGTTGCAGAGAGATATAATCTTGTACCGGGTGAAGAAGATATAAATATTATATATGAGGACAGAACCGGGCATGGAACCGCAGTGGCGGCGATTATTGCAGCAAATTCAAAAGATAAAGATGGAATTTCAGGAATAGCACCTGATAATGTTGAATTATATTCAGTTAAAGCCTTAGACTGCGAGAATAAAGCACCTTTAAGCAGAATAGTTGATGGAATTTATTGGGCAGTTGATAAGGGTGTTAATATAATCAATTTAAGTTTAGGAACAAAAACCAATGCAGATATACTTGAACAGGCAATAAAATATGCAGACTCAAAAGGTGTGTTAATAATAGCGGCAGCAGGAAATGATAAACAAATTCAATATCCGGCAGCTTATGATGAAGTGATAGCAGTTGGTTCGGTATCAAAGGATGGAAATATATCAAAGAATAGTGCCGATGACGAGAGAGTAGAATTGGCTGCACCGGGTGAAGCTGTTAAATCGGCCTGTTTTTTAGATGGTACGCTGCAGGTGAGCGGAACAAGTGTAGCGGCTCCTCATGTTACGGGAGTAGCGGCAGTATTATGGGCAAAAGATAAAAGTAAATCAAAGGAATTTATAAGAGATTTATTAAAAGAAACATCAAAAAAACTAGAGGATGGAAGTGGATTAATAGACTTACAATATGCCCAAAATAAGTATGATGAGTTTTCAAAAAATTATCAGGAAGGGATTGATAATAGTGATATTATAGAGAAAAATCCTGAGAAAGTAGAAAATTTTAGCGAAACTGATAATGCTGAAGCATTATGGGGAGATGCTGTACATACAAGTGTTTCATCTTCGAGTGGATTGACAGGAGTAGAATTAAAATTGTTGTATGGAGCATTGATATATTCAGACCATGATGAGGATAAATCAAATACTACAGATACATTAGGAGATGATGCCGGAATTTCTAGAATGACATATAATTGGACTTTTCATGGTTATGGATATGGACAGCATCATACATTTGATTCGAGTAGAAAACTTTTACATAAACATAGCACAAAGATTAGGTCAAATTATATTGCTAATACTATGCAGATATATAAATTGGCTATGAATTATAAAAATGGAATATATACCAGACCAGATAAAGTTGCAGGAATTTACGATTCTGATTATGAAGTAATTATGGATAGATTAAATGCAGATTCAAAAAATGGAATTGTAAAAACAATGCGTCCGAGCGGAGGACCTGTAAAAATAAATGTAAAAGAAAATGGCGAGAAAGAAAAAGAAGAAACAGGTGTTTTAATAAACAAAAAAACAGTTAGCTGGGATAAAATATTTAATTTTTGTGTAAAGCAGAGCAATACAAATACGACAGTATCTAATAATAATAAAAATCGCTCAATAGTAATTTTAGGACTGGCATTGCATAATGCGATGGATACATTTTCTCATTCATCATGTAGCAGTGATGGAGCATTAATTAAACATGATAAAAATACTTCAACAGGAAAGAAACTTGCGGATGATGCTTCGTATTATCCTAATAGAGTAGACGGAGCTGTAAAGGTTGCAAAAAGTATATTGAAAAAATATCAAAATGAAAGAGAGTTGTCGGCTTCTGATTTTAATTTCAGTTCTGTGTATAAGCCATATCAAGGAGCATTTACATTAATTGGATATGCTGAATATATGAACAGAGTTAGTCCAAGTTATTTTAAATCCAATATGGCAAGTATAGATCAATTATCAACAGGAATAAAAGAATAATATAATAGTTATTGAATAAAAAACTGCAACAAAATCCAAAAATATCTGTCTTATATTATAAGAATAATTATAAAAATATAAGGCAGATGTTTTTACATGGGAGGGAGGAATGATTATGAGCATGAGATTAAAAAAATTATTGGCATTATCATTGAGTGTTTCTTTAGTTTCAACAGGTATTTTCGTTGATGTTGGAATGAGAAGTGTGACTGCAGTAGCATCAAAAACAAAACAGGCTAAGGACAAGAAGAATGTAAAAAAAGTAAAAGTAACGGTTGCACAGAAAAAGACGATAAAAGCACCAAAAAGTGAGAAAAAGGTAGTATGGAGTATTGTAAGTGGACAGCAGAACATATCAGTAATAAAAAAAGACAATGGAGAAATAAAAATAAAAGCACAAAAATCTGGAAGTGTAAAGCTACAGGCAAAACAGGGGAAGAAAAAAACTATTTATAATATAACAGTAAAGAAACAGGCACCTAAAAAATCAGAAATAAAACAGCTCACGAAATTTTATAAGGAGTGTTTTATAAAGAGTTCAAAGGAGATGGGAAATGATTGGTATGCAGAAGGAGATGATTTTCTGCATGACAAATGGATAGAATGGGATGATTATGGATATATCAGAGGAATGTCACTTGAGGCTAAAGAAATACTTACAGAAATTAATTTACCACGGTTTAAAAAAATACAGTATTTTGGTTCAGTTACCGGAAATAATTTGAAAAGCATTGACTTAGGAAATAATCCGACATTGAAATATTTCTTTTTAGATGTTGGATATGGAGAGTCTGCAGAAGAAGGAAATTATCCATATTTAAACAGAATAGATTTTTCAGGATGTCAAAATTTAGAAGGAGTGTATATAAATTCGGTCTTTAATATAAAGCAGATAGATTTATCAAATAACAGAAAAATTAAGACAGTTAATATTTCTCATACACCACTTGACGAATTGAAAATGCCTAAAACATATTGTTTAAAAGAATTTTATATGAATTGGTCAAGAATAAATGAATTGGATTTAAGTAATTGTACCAATATTCAGAAAATAGGGATTATAGGATGCAATCCTCAAAGTGTGACAATATCACTAGGAAACAAAACAGATAAGGAAATATCAGAGTTTGATATAGATGTATATTCTGCGGATGTAGAAACGAGCGTAAGATTTGTTGCAAACAGAGAAATATCAGAGATTCCGAAAGTAAGGTATGAATACGGATATTTAGGATATATAGATGGTGGATTAGATTTTTTGCGTAACTGCATATAAAATATGCGAAAAAACGGAGAAGAGTATCTCAAGTTACCGCAATTAAAAACGGAAAAACACAATGTATGTGGTAAATTACAATAAAATAGCAATAATTGCAACAACTTTAGAAAATATCTGTCTTATATTATAAGAACAATTATAAAAATATAAGGCAGATGTTTTTACATGGGAGGGAGGAATGATTATGAGCATGAGATTAAAAAAATTATTGGCATTATCATTGAGTGTTTCTTTAGTTTCAACAGGTATTTTCGTTGATGTTGGAATGAGAAGTGTGACTGCAGCAGCATCAAAAACAAAACAGACTACGGAAAAAAATATAAAAAAAGTAAAAGTAACGGTTGCACAGAAAAAAACTATAAAAGCACCAAAAAGTGAGAAAAAGGCAGTATGGAGTATTTTAAGTGGAAAGCAGAATATATCGGTGATAAAAAAAGGCAAAGGAGAAATAAAGATAAAAGCACAAAAATCTGGAAGTGCAAAGTTGCAGGCAAAACAGGGGAAGAAAAAAACTACTTATGATATAACAGTAAAAAAACAGGCACCTAAAAAGTCAGAAGTAAAACAGCTCACGAAATTTTATAAGGAGTGTTTTATAAAAAGTTCAAAGGAGATGGGAAATAACTGGTATGCAGACGGTGATGATTTTCTGCATGACAAATGGATAGAATGGGATGATTATGGATATATTAGAGGAATGTCACTTGAGTCTACAGATACATTTACAGAAATTGATTTGCCGCGGTTTAAAAAAATAAAATATTTTGGTTCTTTTTGGGGAATGAGTAAACTGAAAAAGTTCGATTTGGGAAATAACCCTACATTGGAATGTGTTTTTCTCAAAAATGTAGATGTGGAAGATGATACAATTTTTGAAAATCTCAATGAGATAAATGTTTCAAAATGTAAAAATTTACGAGTAATAGATATTGAGCAGGCAGGAGAGAAATTTACAGAGCTTGATTTATCATCAAATGATAAACTTAACAGCTTAGGGTTAGAAGGTCTTAGAGGATTAAAACAACTGAAAATGCCGGAAACAGATAATTTAAAAGAGATTGTTGTGAAAGAAACAGCTTTAGAAAGTTTAGCTTTAGAAAAATATACGAAATTAGATAAAGTGTGTGTTGGTGGCAATCAATTTGATATATTGAAAATCAACATGGAGCAGAAGACAGAAAAAGATATAGAAAATATGTATTTGCTTTTTGATAATAATTTAAAGGTGGAGTTTATTTCAAGTAAAAGTGGCATAGTTCCTAATATAAAAAGACTAGATAACCATAATCTTTGGGCTGGAATTGTTTTTTCAAATTATGTTGTTACCGATTATGAAATACCTGAATGTTGGTAATAAAAAGGGCAGCAAGGACAGATAGCAGAGCGAATCGTAAAAACTGCCCGACCGTAAGTGTGTTATGAAAAGTTGAAATAATTGCAACAATCTTAGAAAATATCTGTCTTATATTATAAGAACAATTATAAAAATATAAGGCAGATATTTTATTAGTGTACTGTATCAATGATTTTCAGTTAAATAATGTAGATTGAAATTTAAATAAATTATTTGGCGAAATATCAATGATTACACACTGGGAGGGAGGAATTATTATGAGCACGAGATTAAAAAAATTACTTGCATTATCACTAAGTATTTCTGTCGCTGCAACAGGTTTATTTAATGACATAGGAGCAAAAAATGCAGATGCAGCAGTGGTGGCAAAGCAGAATAAAAACAGTCGGTATATAAATTTTGGAGGAAAAGGTACATTAAAAATAGGCAGTAAAGCAAAGGGAGTAGCCGAAAATAATGCTTATTTTTTTAATAACCATATTTCTTCAGTAAAAGTTTCAAAAAAGAATAAATATTTAAAAGCACAAGATGGAGTTTTATACAGTAAAAATATGAAAATACTGTACTATTATCCGGCAATGAAACAAAACAAAAAATTTACTATTCCATCAACAGTGACAAGGGTAGTAAGATATGCATTTGCAAATAACAATTTTCTTGAGCAGTTAAACATGGGAAAAAATGTAAAATATGTGGGTACCAAAGCATTTTCAGAGTGCAGCAGATTAAAAAATATTACATGGAAATGCAAGGCACAGACTATACCTGCCGGATGTTTTGAAAAGTGCCATAGTCTGAAAAACATTAAACTAGGGGATAATGTGAAAAACATTAAGACAGGAGCATTTAAGCAGTGCAGCAGTCTGAACAGGATTTACATTCCAAGAGGTGTAAGTGAAATAGAGGATTATGCGTTTAGCGGTGCCGGAAAGGAATTTTTTGTAGCAGGAAACAATATAGATTATTCATCTAATAAAGGTGTATTGTTTACAAAAGATATGTCAGGACTGGTTGCATATCCCGGCACAAAACAGGGCGGATATATATTACCTGATACGGTTGACGATATTTGTGCGGGAGCATTTAGTAATAGCGTAGGATTGACAGAAATAACATTTGGAAAAAATATTTATGCTGTTGATATGGGGTGGTTTGATAAATGTGCAAATCTGAAAAGGATAAATATGCCACCGGAATTGCAGAGTGTTGATTCATATGTGGAGTATAGTGGATTAGAATCTCTTGAAAAAGTGACATTGTCTGAAAGTAATAAATATTTTTCAATATATGATGATACATTATATTCAAAAGATTACAAGACACTTTATGTAATGCCTTTTGGAAAAAGCAGCTTAGAACTTGCACCGCAGGTCGAGAGCATAGTTTATTTGGATATGATAAATGACAGATATAAAAATGTTCTGACAAAAAATTCATTTTCAGAGATAAATATATCTTCACAAAATCAATACTTTGTAACAGTTGACGGTGTTTTATATGACAAGGATATAACAAAGATAATGTTATTACCGGGTAAAATGACAAGTTATAAGATGCCTGCAACAGTCAATGATATAACAGGAATTTTAAATGGATTTTTTGGAGAGACAGAGGACAATATTGCAAATAATAGTCTTTCGGACATAAGCGTAGAAAAAGAAAATTTATTGTATGTGTCAAAAGACGGAGTATTATTTAGTAAGGACATGAATAAGCTTTATGTTTATCCGCAGGAGAAAAAAGGTAATTATACATTACCAGATGAAACGACATTGATGGATATGTTTGCATTTACAGAGGCAAGAGGACTTACCGGACTTACGATTTCTGAAAATTGTGACAGGATTTATATGGATATATCGGGATGTGCGACTCTTAAAAAGATTACGGTGAAAGATGGTGTAGATACATTCAGGATAAAAGCGGCGGAAACACTTAATATAAGCAGTTTAAAACTTGGAAAAGATGTTTCGGATATTTGTTTACAGGGGAACTTGAACAAGGCTCATAATACGGTTATATCATCGGCTACAAAAGGGAAAGATGCGGTTGAAGTATTAACGGGAATACAGGCGGCAGCGGGAGAAAGTGATGAGGAAATTGAATTTTTGACATTTAAAGATATGAGCAGGTATGTTGAATTTATGGGATATAGATTTAAATAAAGTTTGAAAAATAAGTCATTTTGAGTATTAATATTTGTTTTTCCAGAGTCGAGCTGTTACCTTTACAGAAATATGTCCAAATGTTAGAATGTAGCTAAATAACACAATAGAAAATAACCGGAGTTTACAACGAGAGCACATATAATATAGCAGGAGGATGGATATGGCAAGAACGGTAAGTATAGGAACTCAGGACTTTGAGAAAATGATACAGAGAAACTGTTTTTATGTAGACAAAACAGGTTTTATAAAAGAATGGTGGGAGAGTGAAGATGAGGTTACACTTATAACAAGACCACGCCGTTTTGGAAAAACATTAAACATGAGTATGTTGAACTGTTTTTTCTCAAATAAGTATGCGGACAGAGGGGAATTATTTGAGAAACTTGAGATATGGAAAGATGGGAAATATCGTGAAATACAGGGAACATATCCAGTGATATTTCTGAGCTTTGCAAATATAAAACAGAATAGCTACAAAGGAACAATTATAAAGATAAAAAAAATAATATGTGATGAATTTCAAAAATATGCTTTTTTAAAAGATTGGGACGGATTGACAGAAGTTGAGAAAAAACACATTAGAGAACTTGACTATGATATGAGTGACGAGTCAGCACAGGAAGCTATTAATGATTTATCCAATTATCTCAGCCGATATTATGGAAAAAAAGTAATCATTCTTCTTGATGAATACGATACACCTATGCAGGAGGCATATGTAAATGGATACTGGGAAGAACTTGTTGCATTTACAAGAAGTCTTTTTAATTCAACATTTAAGACAAATCCGTATTTGGAGCGAGCGATAATGACCGGTATAACGAGAGTATCGAAAGAGAGTATTTTTTCAGATTTAAATAATCTTAAAGTAATTACTGTTACCAGCGGGGAATATTCAAAATGTTTTGGATTTACGGAAAAGGAAGTGTTTGATGCACTTGATGAGCAGGGACTTTCAGATGAAAAAGAGAAAGTAAAGTTATGGTATGATGGATTTACATTTGGAAAAAGTAAAGATATTTATAATCCGTGGTCAATAATTAACTTTCTTGATGAGAAAAATTATAAAACATACTGGGCGGACTCAAGTTCAAACGGTTTGATAAACAGCTTAGTGAAAACAGGTAGTTCATATATAAAAATGATGATGGAAACGCTTCTAAAAGGAGAAACAATAGGTGTACCGATAGATGAGCAGATAGTATTTTCGCAACTTGATTATTCGGAAGATGCAGTGTGGAGTCTTATGCTTGCGAGCGGTTATCTTAAGGTTATATCATCAGATAAACTTACAGGTGACCGTACAAAATCGGTAATGTATAAACTCGCACTCACAAATTTTGAGATAAAGCTAATGTTTGAGGATATGATACTCCGCTGGTTCAGTCCTGCAAAAAATGAGACAAATGAATTTATAAAAGCTCTCATATGTGGAGATATAGAAAGTATGAATGCTTATATGAATAAAGTAGCATTAAAAACTATTAGTTACTTTGACACGGGAAATGTACCATCAGACGAAGAGCCTGAGCGGTTTTTCCACGGTTTTGTTTTAGGGCTTATGGTAGACCAGTCAGAAAACTATATCATAACTTCAAACCGTGAGAGCGGTTTCGGACGCTATGATATAATGCTTGAACCAAAAGACAAACAGACTCAAAAATATCCGGGAATAGTTATAGAATTTAAAGTGATAAATCCAAGAAAAGAGAACTCACTTGAAGAAACTGTTGAAGCTGCATTAAAACAGATAGAAGAAAAGAATTATGATGCAGAACTGATAAACCGTGGAGTAAACAAGGAAAACATACATCATTACGGCTTTGCATTTAAAAGTAAAGAGGTGTTGATAGACGGACAGTAGATAAACTTGACATTTGTAAAATAAAAATATTAAAAATGAAGATAATTCAGACAGCATATATGAGGGAAGGCATATGCTGTCTGATTTTTATATAAAAATTGCCGAATTGTGTTGTAAAACTGCTGGAATGTGCAATGTATATTGAATTATTAAATTTTATGAGATAGTATGATAAAAAAAAGAAAAGAGGACTAAAATGATGATTTCAAATTTATGTAGTAAGATTGCACAATTTGCGGAAGTATCATCAGAACAAGAAGAAGTATTTGAGTATATTGTAAAATGTTTTGTTGAAAAGGCAGTTGTTTTTATAACAATATTGTTATATGGATATTTAAGAAACGATGTTTTACAAGTGCTCATTTTTTACATTTTTTGTATGTTAATAAGAAAACATTCAGGTGGATTACATATGAACACTTTTTATAAGTGTTATATAGGTTCTGTATTACTTGTTATAGGAATGACGGAATTAAATAATATGTTTAATATAAAAGGATGTTTTTGGCTGGTATTTATAATAAATTTAATATGTGCAGTTATTGTGATGGTAATAGGATGTGTGAATAATCCGGAGTTAGACTTAACAACCGAGGAATTAAAGTATAACAAAGAACAGACAAGACAGACTATTTTGATAATAGAATTTATTATTATGATTTCTTATATATTAACGGTTAAGAAAATTTATATTGCACTATGTTGTGAAGCTGTAATATGTTGTTCTGTATTGCTTGTAATTGCAAAGCTTATAGGGCAGGAAATAAAGGAATAGATTTAGATTAGAAGTATTTATATGTATTTTTTCTTATGAAGATTTGTGGCATAATAACTCCAAATGTTTCGCATTTGTCATATTTTGTGCTGTATCATGTTGTTGTTAATAAATTCAGCATAAGAGAACAAGTTCACTTACTTTGCGAATTTGTGATATAATGAGTACAAAAGTGCTCATATTAAGAGTTTCTAATGAAACTTTATTATATTGTATAAATTATTATGTTTATTTAGAAGTTTCTATGGAAACTCCATTATGTGCAAAAAACTTGCACAAATTTATGATACAATGAAAGAAAAGGGAGAAAAGTATAGAAATATGAATATAATAATTTGTGATGATATAAAAGAATATGCAGATAAAATATATAGTATTGTGAAAAATTATTTTGCGAAAATAAATCTGCCTGTAAATATTCAAACATACAATTCGGGAAAGACAATGCTTAAAGAAAGTGATTTAAAAAGTACAGACATTTTATTTCTTGATGTTGAAATGGATGAAAAAAATGGGATGGAAGTTGCAGAAGAAATAAGAAATATGAATTTTGATATATATATTGTATATGTGAGTGCACATATACAATATGCATCAGAGGGATATAAATACGAAGCGGTTCGTTATGTATTAAAAAACAAACTTTTAACTGCTGGGATAGAGGAAAGTTTATCGTCTATAATAAAAAGAAAAAATAATGAAAAAAGAAAAATGATATTTTCATTTACAGATAAAAAAAGAACAATAGATATAAGTGAACTTTTGTATATAGAAAGCAGAAAGCATAAACTGATTTTTTTTGTATATGAAAACCAAAAAACAGTTGAGTATGAAATGTATGGAAAACTGTCGATGTATGAAAAAGAATTAAAATTATACGGATTTGAAAGGGTACATCAGAGTTTTCTTGTTAATATGCATTGTGTGACTGGGTATAAAAGGTATGAAGTAGAATTAAAGTCAGGTGAGCAAATATCAGTGCCGAGGGCAAGATACAATGAGGTAGCAAAGCTTATATGCAAATATATGGGAGAGTAGAAATGGAATACATATTAAATTTTGTGATAATTGCGATAGAAATCTTATGTTTGAAAAATTTTATAGAAATATTTGCAGAAAAAAATAAAAAACAATATGTATGTGTGCTATCTATAATAACATTGATATTGGGAATATATGGAATAGATTGCGTATTAAATGACTTTGTGATAGCTAAAATAATGTGTGTTGTGTTATGTATGTCTTTTTGGGTGAAATTTATTAATAATATGAAATTATGGCGTGCCGTATTTATGAGTGCATCATTTATGTGTATTTTGACTTTATTAGATGCTATAATTCTTACATTCTTTGGGAATATATTTGAAGCGGGAGCGGGGATGGCAGAAAACGATGTAGTTGGTATTTATTACAAAACATTATTGACCAGAATGATAATGATAGCATTGATAATGTATATAAAAAGAAAGTTTGCAGTTGGGGGCAGTGAGTATCTTATAAATGAATTTGAGTGGCTTAAATATTTGTATTTTCCATTAATGACAATAATTATAATAGTCGGAATGTTGGTGTATTGTGATGATATAACATTGCACAATAATGTTGTTTTAAGCATTGTTTCACTATTGGCTGTAATGAACTTTATTGTTTTTTCTTTGATAGAGAATGTAGTGAGGAGAGAAAAGCAAATAAGTGAGAGCAAATTATTGCAAAACGATATAAAGTCTAAGCATGAATATTATCAATATGTATCTGAAAATTATGAGATTCAAAGACAGGAAATTCACGAATTTAAAAATCAAATAGATTGTATATTAGAAATGTTAAATCACGGTGAATATGCTCAAACGCAAACATTTTTAAAAAATATAACAGAAAATCTTGATGATAGGATAGATTGCATAGATACAAAAAATGCGATAATAAATGCGGTGCTCAATCAGAAATATAGAACAGCACTGAAAAAGGAGATTCTTATGGTATTTCAGTTGCAGAATTTATCAGAAAATCAGATAAAAGATACAGACATAGTTACGATTTTATCAAATTTGATAGATAATGCTATTGAAACCTGTGAAAAATGCAATGGACAGAAGAGGATAAAAGTAAAAATTAAATTTAATGATGCTAAAGATACTATAATAAGTGTAAAAAATTCAGTTCCTAACGGATATAAATTTGATAAAAATCATATTGTCACAAATAAAAAAAATAAGAGAATACATGGATGTGGTATAAAAAATATAATAAATATAGTGGAAAAAAATGAGGGTCATTATAATATAGAATGTAGTGATAATGAATTTTGTTTTTCTATTATAATTCCACAAATACATAGCTTGACTAGCTGAATTTTATTGCGGATACCATAAGATTATGGCATGAAAATGAGAAAAATAATATAAAAAATGCCGAAATGTGTCGTAAAAATGCCGAATTATGCAATCGGTATTGAAAAATAGAATATGTGAGTTATTATAAAGATGATGTCGGAAACAAATGCGGAAGGTGAAAAATGATGCTCTACATATGTTTTGACAGTAAAAACTATTTTCTGCAATAGGATTATTTAGGTGATTTTTGGTGGAAGATGGTATGAAAATTTAAGTTAAGGAGGTGTGGGTTTTGAAATCTTTAAGTTTTAAAGAGACTGCTGAAAAAGCAATAAGTGGCGGGTGAAGACTTGCTGACATAAAATTTATCTAGCAGAGAGGGATGTCCAATGAAAAAATTTAAACAAATATTATGTATCATATGTGTATTAAGTTTGTTGACAGGCTGTGGCGGCAAACAGAATAAGACGGAGAAAAAAACATACAGACAGGAACTGAGCGAAGAAGAAATGTCAAATGGTCATGCTTCGTTTGATATTGATGAAAAATTTAAGGTTGACGCAAATGTCACAATGTCAGAAGTATATAAGGATGGAATGAAGTCATATTATATGAACCAGTATAAAGAAAAAATAAAAGGTACATCAAAGAAGTTTACTGATAATCCGACTGTTTTTAACAGGACACAAAAGGAAATGGAGAAAACTTTAAACAGACTTATACCAGGAAAGCTTTCATGGAAAAAAATTAATAGAAATTATAAAAATGAACCAGTTATAGAAGGAACATATAAATCTGATGACGGTGATAAATATAAAATGCATATAGTATGGGATACATATAACAATGTAACAGGAAACAGTGATACATATTTTTGTCCAAGTTTTTATATGTTGGGTGAAAAAAGTGATAAAGAGCATATAAGTGCAGTAATATCAGGGCTGCAAGCAGATATAGATGATATAAAAACTGATTATACTAACATGATTGAAAAAAATGTCAGTACATATAAAAAAGCAGTTGAGGAGCTTATAGGAAGAAAGATAAATGATAAATACAGGATGTGCTCATTAAATGCTAAATCTGCTAAGATTATCAATGATACTCAGAATATAGAACTTAAATACGATGGAAAACAGTATGATTTGCTCGCATTTTATAAGGATGTTGATAATCTTAAGTTTTCAGATATTGATCCCGGTTATCAGGTAAAAGCGGATGAGAAACCTGATAAATGGGCAAAGACAACAAGTGCCGGTAATGATCATTTGAGCTCAATGTATGATACATCGGTATATCTTGTATTTTGTGAAGGAAAGCTTGAGTATATAGAAGCTGATTCTTTTAGAGAGACAGGCAGTGTATATAAGAATGAACAGAAGATTATTTCGCCAAATAAAGCATTAAAAGAGGTTATTAAATTTTATGAGAAAAAATTGCTTGTAGATGAGGTTAAGATTCAATCCATAGAGCTTCAGTATGCTGCTTACTATGCAAGTGACAGTTCCAAAACTGTTAAGCCGGTAATTACACCAGTGTGGTTGGTGGGAGTTTATGATAATGAAGAATCAATAGAAAGAATTGCATATTTTTGCTACGACGGATATACAGGGGAGTGTTATGGAAATGAAATTATACCATGGTAAAAAAATTATGGAATGGCGGAGGTGGTTTATATCACCGGTATTTATCATTATAGTTATATTGTGTGGAACGGTAACGCTGCTTGATGTATGTTCAAGTGAAAATTTTGCAGCTGATTTAAAGACAGGATACACGGATAGTGTTACATATTATTATCTTTTAAATGTAGGCTTTTTTAGTATTGTAGGATACTGTCTTGCAGCGTGCACCGGAGCTGTTTTGTATGCAGCTGATTATGAAGAAAACTCAGTATATATGCGTATAAACAGGATGGGAGTAAACAGGTATGTGTTTTCCAAAATAATACAGACATTAACAGGAGCATTTGTATGTGGTTTTATTGCAATTTTGTTTTGCTTTTTTGGTGTGTCAATAGTTTATGGGGCATCGATGTTTCCAAAATCGCCAGAATCAATTTCCGGAGTTACAGACAATCTATTACTTCTTGCAGGTAGAAACACGGAATATCTTTTTACATTGGCAGTTATATCAGGTCTGTGTTATGCGTTTTATTCACTTATGACATTATTTATCTCAATATTTGTGCCAAACAAAAAACTTGTCATAGCATTTCCAATGATACTCTGGTTTATATTTCAGTATATATGGGTAAAGATTCCTTTTCTGCCGTCATTTATGACACCGTCTTTAATATTTGATCCCACGAGACAGTTTGGGGATTTGTATAATATGTCACCGTATATCACTGTATTGATAATTTTTGCAGAAATATCTGTTATAGCGGTTGTCGTATCTTTGGTCTTTCGTTTTAAACTTAGACGGAGCGGTGTTTTTGGAGGTGTGGAAGATGAATAAAATGAAAAAGGTATTTAAGGTTGCCATTTATGAATTAAAACTTATGTGTTTTTCATCAAAGTTCCTGATATTGTCGGTTTTGGCATTTATTATAATGGATGTTACAGTAAGAGGATACAGGATGTTTTCACACGATTATAACCTGCCTATAGCACCGGCTGTGCTGCCGTTTTATTTTGCCGATGTGAGTTACGGAAATATAGAAATACTGTTTCTTTTGCTCTGGTTTAGTGATGTGCCGATGAAACAGAGGGTGCAGAACCAGATATTACAAAGATGCGGTATGCCGTGCTTTGCACTTGGACATCTGTTTTCGATAGTATTTGCAACAATAGTTTTTGTGCTGGAACAGTTTGTGTTTTCAGTTTTGCTGTGTGGTACAAATCTTACATTTACAAGCTGGGGAAAAGTATGGGGAAGTGCAGCGGCAGGAACGGTAAAAAAACTTGGATATTCAAGTGGCTTTGTAATATCAAAAAATGTATTTCAAAATTATACGGTACCGCAGGCATTGCTGTTTTCAATGACGATATTTTTGCTGATGGGGATATGTTATGGAATGGTAGAATTTCTGCTGAACGGTCTGCAGAAAGGAAAACTTGGAACAGTGGTATTGTCGGTATGGAGCGTTGCGTGGATATTTTTAAAGACGAACACAACAGATTTTATACGCTCGTTTATGAAATATGCACCGCAGGGCTGGTATAATCTTGGAAGAAACAATATAAGTGCATCAAAGAATATAATCAGTGGTCTTTTTGTGGGTGTAGTGGTTTTGTTTATTGTAAATTTTGTGCTTGTAATGCAGAAGAAACTTGAGCTGGTGAAATAATGGAGGAGAGCAAAATGGAAGATAAAATAGTGGTGAAGAATGTTTCTAAAATGTTTGGGAAAGAAAAGGTGCTTGATAATGTGAGCCTGACGGTTAAAAAGGGAAGTATAGTGGGGATTGTCGGAAGAAACGGGAGCGGAAAAACTGTTCTTTTTAAGCTGATTTGTGGTTTCTACAGTGTGAGTGACGGTGAGATAATAGTTGATGGAAAGAAGCTTACAAAGAGTCACTCAACACCTGAAAATATAGGGAGCATCATAGAAACACCGGGATTTTTGGGAAGTTATTCAGGTTACAGAAATCTTAAATTTCTTGCCGACATAAGAAACAGGATTGGGAAAAAGGAGATATGCGAAGCAATAGAGATGGTCGGACTTGACCCAAAAAGCAGAAAACATGTCAGGAAATATTCGCTGGGAATGAGACAGCGTCTCGGACTTGCCCAGACATTTATGGAGGGGCAGGACATACTGATACTTGATGAGCCGATGAACGGACTTGACAATCAGGGCGTAGCCGATATGAGAAAACTGTTTCTGAAACTGAAAGAACAGGGGAGGACTATGCTTGTTGCAAGCCACAACAGGGAAGATATTGATGTGTTGTGTGATGAAGTCTATGAGATGGATCACGGGATACTGACAACAGAGAGAAAGTAGTGGAAAAAGCCATTTTGAGAATATCAAGATGGCTTATTCTTTACAGAAATATGTCCAAATGTTAGAATGTTGCTAAATAATAGTAACAGTTCAGCCATAAAAAGATACTTAACAATACAATGAGCTTGTTCATTGTATTGTTAAGTACCTTTTTATGGTAGAATAGCCTTTCATTTATTGCATGAAATTAACAAAAGCTGCAAAGCAGCGGCTGACAGCTTGCTGGCAGGTTTATGAATGTAAGAAATGCAAGGCTGAACTGTTACAAATAATACAATACAAAATAACAGGAGTTTACAATGAGAGCACATATAATATAGCAGGAGGATGGATATGGCAAGAACGGTAAGTAGTTACGGAACCGAAAATAAAACACCATATTGAAAGTTGAGATTAAGAATGAATGATTTGATAGATGTTTTGGATATAATAGGTGTGATTGCATTTGCAATATCAGGTGCGATGACTGCGATAAAAAAGAGGATGGATCTGCTCGGAGTATGCGTGCTTGGAATCGTGACGGCAGTCGGTGGCGGCATAACAAGGGATGTGCTGCTTGGCAATACGCCACCATCAGTATTTAAAAATCCAAGAGATGTGAGTATAGCTGCAGTTGTTTCATGTCTTGTGTTTATATTTATGATAATGAATGCGTCTGAGCATACAAAAAATCCGAGTGAAAAATTTGTGGAAATATATGAAAATATTCTGATGTTTTCTGATGCCGTAGGACTTGGAGCATTTACTGTCATCGGAATAGATGTGGCGAAAAAAACGGTCAGCGATTACAACACAAATACGTTTCTACTTATATTTGTCGGAGTTATAACAGGAGTGGGCGGAGGTGTTCTGCGTGATATAATGAGCGGCATGATACCATATATATTTAAGAAACATATATATGCAGTTGCATCGGCAGTAGGAGCAGGTGCTTATATTGTCATTGACAATTATATAGGAAGAAACACGGCAATAGTCGGTTGCTCGGTGCTTGTCGTGGTTGTGCGTGTGCTGGCTGCTCATTTTGAGTGGAATCTGCCTAAGATAAAATATGGAGAATGATTTTTTATAAAAGGTGGAAAGAAAATACAAACTTAAACAGAGGAGAAAGTCCTATGGAACAGGAGAAGATGAGAGCGGCAGTATGTGAAGATGTTTTGGAAGAAGCTCAGTGGCTTTCTGACATGATATACAAGTGGTATGCTGATAAAGGCATAGAAGGCGAGGTCAGCATTTTTGAAGATGCTGCCAGATTTCTTTTTGCGAGAGAGGATTATAGTTTTGATGTACTGTTTCTTGATATAAGAATGCCTGGAGAAAATGGGGTATCTTTGGCTAAGCATCTTCGCAGGCTTGGTGATGATATGCCTATTATATTTGTGACAGGCGAAAGGGAATATATTCTTGAGGGTTACGAGGTGGAGGCACTTCATTATCTGATAAAGCCGGTGCAGGAAAAAAAGATTTTTGAATGTCTTGAGAGAGTTTACCGCAATGCAGCACAGCAGGAAGCATATGTGATATTGACAGGAGATATGGGTGTTGTTAAAGTTTTACAAAAGGATATATATTATATAGAAGTGTTTGGTCATGATATGAAATATGTGACAAGGCAGGGTGAATTTTTTAAAACAGGTTCATTAAAGGAAGCCTTAAGTGAGCTTTCAAAGCAGGATTTTGTAAGCTGTTATCGTGGAATTGCAATAAATCTCCGTTATATATGGCGTATAGAAAAAGATAAGCTGTATATGGCAGAGGAGTGCCGCAGCTTTGAAAAAACTGTTCCGGTGAGCAGAAGAATGTATAAGCAGGTCAATCAGAAATTTATTGATTACAATAGAAAACAGGAAGATTAGAGGATTATTATGGAACTTATAATAGCAATAGTTTCAATATGCATTTTCATTGCATTATTATCTTTCAGCATTTTGAAAATATGGCTGCCGGGATATATGGTGCGTGAAATGGAGCAATATCAAAACAAGCTTCTTGAGCGTCAGTTTGAGGAGATTGACAATACATATCGTGAGATGCGTGGATGGCGGCATGATTATAAAAATCATATGCAGGTGCTTAAGATTTATGTCGAAAACAGACAGTGGGAAAATGCAAGGGATTATATTGTACAGATGAATGAGGATTTAGAGAGCATAGATCATGTTATAAAAACAGGAAATATTATGGCAGATGCTATCGTAAACAGTAAGGTATCTCTTGCAAAGAAGAAAGACATAAAACTTGATGTAACAGCAAAAATACCAAAGGAAATTCCGATGACGGATGTGGAATTTTGCGTTGTTTTTGGAAATATTATGGACAATGCAATAGAGGCATGTGAAAAACTTGCATCAAAAGAAAATAAATTTATCAGAGTATATATAGGTGTATTTAAAAAACAGTTTTATATGTTCGTCAGCAATTCTACAGATCAGAAAAAACGGACAAAAAAATATTTATCAATGAAGGGTGAAGGGCATGGATTTGGTTTACAGCGTATTGATAAGATCATTCATGACAAAAACGGATACCTCAATCGTCAGAATGAACCGGGAGTATTTGCGACTGAGATAATGTTGCCATATATTTAGCAGTATTAAGAAAGTATCGCTTTTATTGTGTAGAACAATAAATTTCGTGTAGTGACTTGTTTGTATCAGAAGAATATAAGAATAAAAGACCGCTTAAGTTAAAAATCATACCGCTTATGCAAAAAAGGCACAAGAGGTATGATTTTTTATTATACTAAAAGCAGTTCATGATAGTTTATCAAATATTTTGAGAAAGGATGAGAAAAATGGGAGAGAGAAAAAGAGGTGTAAATCTTGCCATGCCAAGTTATTGTTCTGCATTTTGGGATTGTATCAGAACTATATGGAGTATGGATAAAAAAGTGTATCTTTATGGCTTAGCAGCATTGCCATTTGCAGCATTACAGCAGATACTGCCATTTTATATGCCTAAGCTGGTAGTGCAGGGAGTTGAAGAAAGTGCCAGAATGACAATGCTTATACTTCAGCTTTGTGCTTTAGTTTTTTTGCTTTTAATATGTGTTATTGTCAGATGGCATTTCAGTGGACAGATTACAAGTCGCAATCAGATTATTGCAAAAGGGCTGCAAAACAGATTTGCGAAAAAATTACTTATGGTAGATTATAGTTATCTGGAGGATAAGAAATTTCTTGAACTTAAAAATGTAGTAAAAAAGGATCTGTTTGGTGGAAAGGTTGGCGATGATGATTCCACAGGAAATTTAAAGTATTTTGTGAAAGATATTTTTGAATTATTTTCAACATTTATAATGTTGATAGTCTATATCGCATTTATTGTCCGGCTTGAATGGTGGCTTGTTTTGATATTTGCAATGTTGTTTGCGGTGAGCTTTTTTAGTGGAAAGCTTACAGGAGCATACGAAAAAAAATGGGCAAAAGAGGGTGGTGAGGTCTGGCAGAAGATGGATTATATTACCAGACGCACCGAGGATTTTTCGATGGCGAAAGATATAAGAATGTACAATATGGAGAATTGGTTCGATACACTTTTTAAAAAATATCGTAAGAAAAGACTTGATTATAAAGCAAAAGAAATGGAATATCGTCTGTTTGGAGAAGGGGTTACTGCTTTGCCTGAAATGATATCGTATGTATTATTTTACGGAGTGATAGTCTGGAAATTTTTTAAAGGAGAGATGCCGATATCTGATGTTATATTCTATAATGGAATGATATCAGGCTTTATGCTTCAGAGAAACTCAGGTATGACTAATCTGCATCATCTTATAAATAGTGTATCAGCATTTGGTCGTTATAAAGAATTTATTATATATGGTGATGATATGTCGGCAGAAGCTGCTGAGCTTAAAAAAGCTGCACCACAGATAGAGCTTAAACATGTCAGCTTTGCATATCCTTCTTCAGAGCATAACATCATTGATGATATGAGCCTTAAGATAGATGCAGGGGAAAAAATAGCAGTTGTTGGGCTCAATGGTGCAGGAAAGACAACTCTTATGAAGCTTATTTGCGGACTTTTACATCCGACAAAGGGAAAAATTCTTCTAAACGGAGTAGATATGGAAACAATGACGCAACAGGAAATATATGCGTGGTTTTCATGTGTTTTTCAGGATGTTCATTTTCTGCCGCTTTCAGTCAGGGAAAATATCAGTATGAAACCTTTAAATGGCAAAGTTGATGACAGGGTATGGGAATGTCTTGATAAAGCTGGAATGAGTGAGGTTATTAACGAGTTGCCAGGGAAAGATGATACCTTGATGGAAAAATCACTAAATGATGAGGCAACAGATTTTTCAGGAGGACAGTGTCAGAAGCTGATGCTTGCGAGAGCATTGTACAGAGACAGCGGAGTTTTGATATTGGATGAGCCGACAGCAGCACTTGATGCGATAGCGGAAAATGATATTTATCAAAAATATGCATACTTTACGCAGAATAAAACATCGTTTTTTGTATCGCACAGATTGTCAAGCACAAGATTTTGTGACCGCATTATTTTGATTGATGGAGGAAAGATTGCTGAGGAGGGGACACACAAAAGCCTGCTTGAAAAAAATGGAATATATGCAAAGATGTTTTCTCTTCAGAGCAGATATTATCAGGAAAGGGTGGTGGATTAGATATGTCTAAAAAAGAAATGATAAAAACAAATCTGCGGGGATTGAAATTGGTGTATTCATCACTTTCTATTCCAAAGATTTTTGTTATATTATTTATTGTATTTGATGTAATGTATAATTACTGGGGTTTGTTTTTTGCTTCGCACCTTATTGATGACCTTGTATTAAGGGTTGAAAGAGAGCGTATATTAGGAGATTTTTTAGGACTTACAGTTGGAAATGGGATTTTGTATTTTGCAATGTGTGTGGTGATAAAATTTTATTTTTATGGTGGTTCCATGATATGGGAGGATGCAAATCATGAATTAAACAAAAAGCTTATGTCGATGGATTATGAATATATGGAATCTGAAACTATCCAAAACAAACGGCGCGATATTGACAATATGGCTCGTGAGCATGGCTGTGGACTTAATATGCTTTTCTGGACAGCTACACCATTTGTTGAGCGTCTGCTTCAGCTTGTCGTTGCGGGTATCATAACAGTACAGCTTTTTGTAAAATGTCTTACAGCTTATAAGACACAGGAGTGGAAAGGAATTTTAATAGTTTTATCTTTTGTTGCATTTTTGATAATATTTTTGTATGTAAATCAGAGAATGACACAGAAGATACAGGCTAAAATAAATAAAAGTGTAGAAGAAAGACTTCCATATACGAGAAAATATGATTTTTATGTTGATGAATATATAGGTAGAGAAGAATGTGGAAAAACAGTGCGGCTGTTTAACCAGCAAAGTCTTTTGTCAGAAACACTTAATGAGATTTTTAAGAAAGTATCAAAGCTTTTGAGCAGGCAGACAATTCTTGAAGCAAGAATGAACCAGTGGGCAGAGGGAATAAATGTATTAATCTCAGGAATGATCTATCTTTTGCTTGGCATTATGGCATTGAAGCGTGTAATTTCTGTTGGAAGTATATGTCTTTATGCGGGATGCATTACCAATTTTTTGTGGCATTTTCAAAAATGGAACCAGCAGGTATCATTATTGAAAATGAATACAAAATATGTAAAACAGTACCTTGATTTTATGGATATAAAAAATAAAAAATACGAGGGAACACTGCCGGTGGAAAAGCGTGATGACGATAAATTTATGATTGAGTTTGAAAATGTATCATTTCATTATCCGGGCAGTGAGAAAAATGTATTGGAGAATTTTTCTATCAGATTTAATATAGGTGAAAGACTTGCCGTTGTCGGTAGAAATGGTTCAGGTAAAACGACATTTATCAAGCTGTTGTGCCGTTTGTATGATCCAACCGAGGGAAGGATACTTTTAAACGGAATAGATATAAAAAAATATGACTATAAGGAATATTTAAGTCTGTTCAGTGTAGTATTTCAAGACTTCCAGATACCGGCATTTACATTGGGTCAGGCAGTTGCAGCATCACAGGAATATGATGGGGAGCATGTAAATGATGCCGTAAAAAAAGCAGGACTTTCAAGTCTGGCAGCAAGAATGCCGTATGGAAATGAGACATATCTTACAAAGGAATTTGATAAAACCGGAGTTAATATATCAGGTGGTGAAGCACAAAAACTTGCGATTGCAAGAGCATTGTACCACGATACTCCATTTGTCATACTTGATGAGCCGACAGCAGCACTTGATCCTATTGCTGAATACGAGGTGTATGCTAAATTTGATGAACTTATTGGAACAAAAACAGCAGTATATATATCGCATCGACTTTCAAGTTGTCAGTTTTGCAATGATATTCTTGTGATTGATGATGGAAAGGCAGTACAAAGAGGCAGTCATGAAAAATTGATCGACGAGGAAGGTCTTTATGCAAAGCTTTGGAAAATACAGGCAAAATATTATCAGAAAACTCAGTGATGTTACTGAAAAAACTTCCGGCACTTATCTTTCTTTACTTTGAGATGTTTCAATGTTAAAATGCAGTTATAGAATATTGTGTGTTTTTGTACGAAACTATTTTTTGCAAGTTAAGCATAGCCTTATGTTGGCTATATTATTTCTGAGCGGAAGCGAATAGCTTTCATAGAATTATTTTGTAAAAAAGCTACTCAGAAATGAGGATTAGCGTGAGGTTAAAAATGCATACAGGAGGGAGCGTATGGCAAGAGTTGTAGGGATAGGAAATCAGAGTTTTGAATCAATACGGAAAAAAGACACTTTTTATATAGACAAAACAGCATTTATAAAAGAGTGGTGGGAAAATGAAGATATAGTAACACTTATAACCCGTCCACGCCGTTTTGGAAAAACATTGAATATGGATATGCTCAGATGTTTTTTTTCAAATGAATATAAGGACAGGGGAGAGCTTTTTGAAGGACTTAATATCTGGGAGGATGAAAAGTATCGTGAAATTCAGGGAGCATATCCGGTAATCTTTTTAAGTTTTGCGGGGATAAAAGGGAATACATTTGAATTGTCGAGAAAACAAATATCTGATAGGATTATTGACTTATATGAAAGTAACAGATTTTTGCTTAAGTCAGATTGTATAAGTGATACAGAAAAGGCAAGATATATATCATTTTTGGAAAATCCAATGGATGAAGATATATCATTTAAATTAAACGAGTTATCAAATTATTTGAGCCGTTATTATAAAAAGAAAGTAATAATACTTCTTGACGAATATGACACACCGATGCAGGAGGCATATGTAAACGGTTACTGGGAAGAACTCGTTGCATTTACAAGAAGTCTTTTTAATTCAACCTTTAAGACAAATCCATATCTTGAGCGAGCAATAATGACCGGAATAACAAGGGTTTCCAAGGAGAGCATCTTTAGTGATTTAAATAATCTTAAGGTTATAACAGTTACAAGTGATGAGTATTCAAAATGTTTTGGTTTTACCGAGGAGGAAGTATTTGATGCACTTGACGAGCAGGAACTTTCAAGTGAAAAAGAGAAAGTAAAAAAATGGTATGATGGTTTTACATTTGGCACGAGTAAAGATGTATATAATCCATGGTCGATAATTAACTTTCTTGACGAAAAAAAATATAAAACATACTGGGCAGATTCGAGTTCAAATGGACTTGTATCACAACTGATACAACAAGGTTCTTCAAAAACTAAGGTGATAATGGAGGAGTTGTTGGAAGGAAAAAGCATAAAAACAAAACTGGATGAACAGATTGTCTTTAATCAGCTTGACGGAAGTTCAGAAGCAATATGGAGTTTATTATTAGCTAGTGGTTATTTAAAGGTAGATTATGTTGACTTTGCAAATTCTGAAGGAAATAACATATATGAATTAAGCCTAACAAACTTTGAAGTAAAAAAAATGTTTGAAAAGATGATTGATAACTGGTTCAAAACAAGGGACGACTCGTCAAGTGAATTTGTAAGTGCCTTAATTCAAGGTGACTTAGATGCAATGAATTATTATATAAATGAGATTACGGCTAATATCTTTAGTTGTTTTGATGTAGCCGGAAAAGAAGAATCAAGAATAAGACCGGAGAACTTCTATCACGGTTTCGTTTTAGGACTTATGGTAGACCAGATAGACAACTATATCATAACCTCAAACAGAGAAAGCGGTTTTGGCAGATATGACATAATGCTAGAACCTATAAATAAAAATAGTGCAAAATATCAAGGAAGTATTCCTACGGGAAGAATACTTCCAGGTATCATTATAGAATTTAAAGTAATAAATCCAAGAAAAGAAAACACACTTGAGGAAACAGTCGAAGCGGCATTAAAACAGATAGAAGAAAAAAATTACGATGCAGAGCTGATAGGGAGAGGAGTAAATCCTTCAAATATCCACCATTATGGTTTTGCGTTTAAAGGCAAGGAAGTGTTGATAGATGGAAACAGAAAAGATGCGTCATGAAATTGTGACAAGTAATCCGGATGTAGATGTGAGATTTTATCTGTCTAAGGATGAGGGCAGTTATGTTTCACCACATTGGCATAACAGTCTTGAGATTGTCTATGTTATAAAGGGAAAAGTTGTGCTTAATCTTCCAAGAGGTGTTAAGGTGACGGCGAGTGACGGTGAGTTTTTTATGGCAAATCCGAGGGAAATCCATTCTGTTCTAGCGGAAAAAAACGAGGCACTTGTGCTTCAGATACCACAGCGTTTTTATGACAAATATGTTCCGTCAATGCATCTGCGAAGATTTTTTGTTGATATGCATCCGGGGGATGAGGTTGAAAGAACAAAACTTGAACGGTTGAAAAAGATTTTTACGGATATGTATGTTATCTATGATGTAAGACCAGAGGGGTATCTGCTTCGGTTTAACAGCCTGCTTTATGAACTTTTATTTACACTTATCCATTCCTATTCGGAGAAACTATTGCAAAGGGATTTTGAGAGGGATGACAAGTATTTTAACCGATTAAAAGACATAATGGATTTTATAGATGAAAATCATGCATATGGCATATCAACAGCCGTTATCGCAGAAAAATTTGGATACAATCCTGATTACATGGCAAGATTTTTTAAGAAATATATGAACTGTACTGTTACTGATTATATATATCTTGTGCGTATAGGATATGTGCACCGTGCTCTTGTTAATACAAATGATTCGGTGGCTGATATTTTTGAAAGGCATGGATGCACAAATCATCATCTTGCAATGAAATATTTTCGCAATCAGTACGGCTGCACACCGAGGGAACACAGGAAAAAAGAACAAAGTAAATATAAGACATAGATAAAGGCAGCATTTTTATGGTGTCTTTTATTTTGTTTATATTATTATGCTTAAGTAAAAAGATAGTTTGCTATAGTCTGATGTTGTGGTTTGCTGCATTGTCAGTTGGTTTTGAATTGTGCATTATATACTAAAAGTCGGAATAATACCTTTTTTGCGTCTGAATAGATGGATTTCATTTTTGGCTTTAGCATTTATACTATAGTTACATTAAAGGTAAATGCAAAACATCATAACGATTGTTTTACATTTACCCCTGTAAACCGGTTATTACATGATGAACTCATAAATGTTCATTATAATATGCAAAATGCGAAAGGAGGGCTCGTTATGAGTCAGAAAAAAAGTGAAATCCGTTTTTGGGAGCGATTTTCTTATGGTTGTGGAGATTTAGGATGTAACATCATCTACTCGGCAATGTCATCATTTCTATTATTTTATTACACAGATTATGTTCATGTAAGTGCAGGTGTTATCGGTACTATAATGCTTTTGTCAAGAGTGTTTGATGGTATTACGGACCTGATAATGGGAATTATTGTTGACAGGACAAAATCAAGATTTGGAAAGTGCAGACCGTGGATACTCCGCATGGCGATACCGTTTGCACTGGCAGGAATCCTACTGTTTACCGTGCCGTCAGGACTTGGCAATACAGCAAAACTTGCGTATATTTTTATAACTTACAACTTAGTTTCTTCTGTTATATATACGGCTATAAATGTACCGTATGCAACGCTTAATTCACTGATTACACAGGATCAGTACGAACGTTCAGTGCTCAGCATTTTCCGCATGATATTGGCTACAACAGGAACATTGATTATAACAAATCTTACACTTCCTTTAGTTGAATTTTTCGGAAATAATCTTTCAGCATGGACAAAGACATTCGCCGTCTTTGGAATTTTGGCAGTAATCGTATTTATGATTACATTTACGGGGACAAAAGAGCGTGTAGTTCCTGCAAAAGATACAAAGCAGGAAAAAGTTCCATTTGTAAAGGGAATCAGTTTATTATTCCAGAATAAATACTGGATGATGATAACAATAACACTTGTATTTATCTTTATCAATTATTCATTAAACGGCGGAGCAGCAGTATATTATGCAAAAAATATACTCCACAACAGTGATATGGTCGGAACAATGAATCTTGTTGCAAACCTTGTTCAGATAGGTGTAATGTTCTTTACTGCATTTATCATTAAGAAGATTGGTAAGAGAAATATGCTCATCGTCGGAGCTGTTATCTATGGACTAGGTTTTGCAATGTTTGGTTTCGTCGGAACAAATATGACAGGAATAATGATTGCGTGTGTACTTAAAGGTGTTGGAAATGCAGGAATTTCATCATGTATGTTCGCAATCGTATCTGATACTATCGAGTATGGTGAGTGGAAAACAGGCTACCGTACAGAGGGACTTATAAATTCTGCTTCAAGTTTTGGTTTCAAGGTAGGAAACGGACTTGGTTCTGCAATCCTTGGCTGGGTTATCGGTGCAGCAGGAGCAGGTACGGGTTCGGAAATCACATTTATCTGGATTCCTGCAATCCTTTGTATAGGACAGGTTGTTGTAATGTGGTTCTACAAACTTGATAAAGAGTATGACGGAATCGTTGAAGCACTTGAAAAGGAAGGAGCTGCTAAATAATGCTTAAAAATCCAATATTAAAAGGTTTTAACCCTGACCCGTGTATCTGCCGCAAAGGCGATGATTATTATATTGCAGTATCAACATTTGAGTGGTTTCCCGGAATACCGGTTTATCATTCAAAGGATATGAAAAACTGGGAACTTTACACTCATGTCCTCACAGATGATACAAATCCAGACCTTAAAAAACTTCCTTCAGCAAAGGGAATATGGGCACCATGTCTTACATATTGTGAGCAGGAAGATATGTTCTATGTTGTGTATGGTGTCATGAACTCAATGAATGCAAGATATTTTGATGTAGATAATTTTGTTATCACGGCAAAGGATATAAGAGGACCGTGGAGTGAGCCGGTATATTTACATTCATCAGGATTTGACGCATCAATACTCCACGATGATGATGGAAGAAAATATATTGTTTCACTTGACTGGGAGACAAGAGAGGGATACGAAAAGCCAGGAGTTATAGCAATCTCTGAGTACGACCCTGAAAAGAAAGAGATAATCGGCTATCCAAAACGCATATGGCGTGGTGGCACGGACAGAGGTTGTATCGAAGCACCTCATCTTACAAAGAGAAACGGATATTATTATATTATGTGTGCGGAGGGCGGCACGGGATATAACCACTGTGTAACAATGGGACGCTCAAAAAATGTGTGGGGACCATATGAAGGTGACCCTATGAATCCTATAGTCACATCAAATCCGCTCGTATCAAATGAGAGACATGACCCGGACCATTTAAAACCAAAATATTTCAATCCTGATGTGGTATTGCAAAAAGCCGGACATGGAAGTTATGTTGAGACACAGCTTGGAGAGGTATATCTTGTGCACCTTTGTTCAAGACCGTTCAGACCTGAACTTCGCTGCACACTCGGCCGTGAAACGGCAATACAGAAAATGAAATGGACAGAGGACGGATGGCTTCGCATGGCAGACGGAAGCAATATTGCAAAAGAGTATTGCGATGAGAGCAAGCTGCCTGAATATCCTGTAAAACAGGTGCCGGATTTTGATGATTTTGATGATGACACACTTGGCAATTTCTATTATGCACCGAGAATCATGCCGCAGAGTTTTGCCGATGTAACGGCAAGAAAAGGTTATGTCCGGCTGCGTGGACAGGAATCGAGAGCATCTTTAAATAAAGTAAGCATACTTGCAAGAAAACTTACAAGTGTGTATGCCACTGTTACAACAAAGATGGAATTTGTGCCGGAGGTACACCAGCATTCAGCAGGTCTTATAATCTATTATGACAATATGAATTATATAAATCTCCGCAAATATTACAGCGAGACACTCGGAAAGAGTGCAATTTCGATAATCGCACTTGAAAACGGAGAAAAAACGGAATTTGTCAACACAAGGCTCGCAGTAGATGATGTACCTATTTACTTCAGGCTTGAAATAAGAGGAAAACATTCGCAGTTTTTCTGGAGTTATAACGGAAAAGATTACAATAAGATAGGAATACCGTTTGATACGACAAAATTTTCAGATGAGTATTGTAAGTACGGTGAATTTACCGGAACAATGGTCGGTATCACCTGTGCTGACAGAGTAAAGCATAAGCATTATGCTGACTTTGATTTTTTTGAGTATAAGGCAGATGAAGACAAAGCGGTGGAATAATATATAGAAATTAGAAAATAAAAAAGGATGCAGGGCTGTATATACACATAAAAATGTATATGCGGCCTTGTTGGGCATTGAGGGAAGATAAAAAAATATTTAAATTAATTTTGAATTTTTTGCAACAAATAAGAAAAATATCTGTCTTTATAAGTGAAACAGTAATGACAAAATTACAAAGGTTTAGAAATAACTTTAACACTATCAGGCAGCAGAGTGGATTGCAAATGTCCGCTTAATTTTAGAAAGGAGCTGACGCTTATGAAAAGACAGATTGAAAAAATTATGACAATGGCAGTTGCAGCAGGTTTGATGACAAGTATGTTATGTGGAGAAGTAAGCCATGCAGCAAAAGTAAAGACACCATATTATAAAACGGGAGTAAAGACGGATTACCTTGTCAAAGATACAGCGTTTTATAAAAAGACCGGAGAGGTGTTATCATTTAGGGAAAAATATGCAGAGACTTCAGGATATAATCCGGTATCGTATTCAGTTTATGGTTCAGGGTCTGGAAAGCAAAGACCACTTACAGGATATGTAATGATAGGTAATGTTAATAAATTTGGTAAGTGCATAAGTTATGAGGTGCTTGATAATACCGGCTCTGTAGATAAGATAGTGCTTGACGGCAAGAAATCTTACAAATTAGATAAAGTAAGAAAGCCGGCAGAAAACGACAGTGTATCATGGGAGGACTTCGGAAAAAAGACAGCGGCTGAATTAAATATGGAATTTAAGACAGCATCGAAATTAAAAATTCCGGAGGGTAAGCATACCTTATCAATTACAGATAAACATGGTCATAAATCTATTCTCAAGGTTTGGAAAGATACAAAAGCACCTAAGATAAAAGTAACTAGAAAAGGTAAAAAGATAACTTGCAAAATTACGGACAAATCAGGAATAGATGAAGTAAACGGCAAGAAAATATCAAAAAATGGAAAAATAATTAAATCATATACAGTTAAAGGAGACTGTGTAGTTTCAGATTTGGCAGGAAACGAGTCAGTTTCATATTCGTTTAAGTAAAGCTATATTTGGCTATATATGTATTAAGATTGAACAGAAAATTAGTAACAGTTCAGCCTCTCATTTATTACATTCGTAAACCTGCCAGCAAGCTGTCAGTCGCTGCTATGCAGCTTGTGTTTACTTCATTTCATAAATGAAAGGCTATTCAGCCCCAAAAAAGATAAGTCAATAATACATTGAGCAAACTCATGTATTATTGACTTATCTTTTTTGGGCTGAACTGTTACAAAAATTATAAAAAATTATTTTTTATGCCGCTTGAAGTGAAACAGGCGGCATATTTTAATGATATTAAAGTTCAATACTTATATTGTGTAGAACGATAAGTTAGAGCATTGCTTGTGTCAGGAGGGCGACAAATAATTTATGATATGCTGTGTCCGACAATGATAAGATTATATAAATGGTACATCTAAAATTTATACAAAATTGATTACTGAAAATATAAAGAATTCTGTGCAATAGTTTGAAATCTTAGCAAATCTCATTAAAAAGTGGTTTTTATTGTGAAAACTAAACATAAAATTTAATCTCAATATGTAAAAAATGCAAATGGAAAATGGAAAAGAAAGTTGTTAATATTTGTGAAAAAGAAGCATTGCTTTTTTTGTAGGGGATAAATTATAATATAAGAAAGGAACAAGGCGACTATGGGGGATACAAAAAACAGGTTGAAACCGGATATTATCGTAAAAAACTATTGGAGTTCAAATGAGGAATTTGCAGATTTGTTTAATGCAGTATTGTTTGGTGGCAAACAGGTAATAAAATCCTACGAACTAAATGATGTTGATACAGATGTATCGAATGTAGAAAAATATGGAACTTATACGGAAAGTATAAAAGCAATAAGAGACAATATTAAGATAAGAAAAAAATCAACAATATCGGGTATAGAGTTTGTGCTGTTAGGAATTGAGGGACAGGAGCACATTCATTATGCAATGCCGTTAAGGATTATGGGATATGATTACGGTTCATACAGAAAACAATATAGTGACATAAAAAAAGAGATAAAAAAGAAAAAAGGATTAACAACAGACGAATTTTTATCAGGCATGAAAAAAGAAGACAGATTTATACCGGTTGTTACGATTGTTGTGTATTATGGAGAAAAGGAATGGGATGGTGCATTATCATTAAAGCAGATGATGACGATACCAAAAGAAATGGAAAATATAGTTAATGACTATAAGATGAAATTGGTAGAAGCCAGACAAAATGATTTATTATTTTATAATGTTAATAATCGTGATTTGTTTAATCTGTTTGGAATATTACTTAATAAGGACAAGAATACAAGAGAGTTGAGAGAAGAAGCAATAAAATACAGTGTAGATCATAAAGTAGATAAAAATGTATTAAATACCGTAGCAGGAGCGGCAAGATGTGACTTAGATTTTGATGATTTGTTTAAGGAGGGCGACAGTATGTGGAGAGTGTTTGAAGAAACGAGAGACGAAGGAAAAATTGAGGGAAAAATTGAAGGGCAAATTGAGGCATATAATGATTGTAATATGCCTATAGCAGAAATTGCCAAAAAGGTATCAAAGTCAGAGGAGTATGTGAAAGAAGTTATAAAAAAGTTATCGGCTGCGTGTTTATAAATCGGTAAGATATGAATAAATTTTTTATCAGATTATAAGGGAGAAAAGGTAGACCATCAAATTTATTAGTGACTTATAAATTTTATAATATATTTAAAATAAAAAGTAAATCCGTTATTATGGGCTTGATAAAAATAACAGTTCATAAAATGGAGGTAGTCAAATGTTGAATGAGTCAGTAATTAAAGTATTAAAAAACGGAATGCGGGATATTGCAAAGTATATGCAGATGGTCGGGGATTTTTTATATATTGAGGGGATGATTGAGGATAAAAATAATGTACCTTTTTATGAGAAACATGGTTTTTCGGTGTGGAGAATGGTGCGGCAATACAGATTTGTAATTACGGGACTGATGTTTGCTCATAGATTGTGCAGAAATGAGGAGTAATATATGGATTTAAGAGTATTGCGTTATGTTTCTTGAACCTGTAAATACGGAGGGGTTTGAGTATATAAGGGTAAAGGAAAGTGACCATTGGGTTTTGACAATGAGGGCAGATGACCCGCTCGCAGAATTGGCATTAGTGTACTGTGGATAAGAACTTTAATCTTTATTGTACAAGTCAGAGATATGGTGTATTAACTGCTAAAGTATGCCTAAAAAGCATAACAAGATATACAATATAAGTATTAGACATAATAAGATATAAGGCTTTATAATGTATATACAATGATTTTTAAAGAATTAACAGCACTTATGTATCTGTTAGATATTGCAGGATTGTGATAATACATTATATTACTGTGGCAAAAAGGCATTTTGACACTAATTGATGCACCATAGTGTTATATTGTTATGCGATTTTGGAATTATCTGATGCACATATTTTAGGAGGGATTATTATAATGAAAAGATTAGTAGCTTATTTTAGTGCAAGTAAAACGACGGAAAAAGTCGCAAATATGATAGCAGAAGAAGGCGGTTATGATATTTGTGAGATTACTCCAAAAGAGGCATACACAAAGGCAGACCTCAATTGGATGGACAAAAAGTCAAGAAGCAGCGTCGAGATAAAAGATAAGAAAATAAGACCTGAAATCAAGAACAATGATATTGATATGAGTCAGTATGATGAGATTATTTTAGGTTTTCCTATCTGGTGGTATGTTGCACCAACTATTGTAAATACATTTTTGGAAAAATATGATTTCTCAGGCAAAAAGATTATTCTGTTTGCAACATCAGGAGGAAGTGGATTTGGCAATACGGTTAAGGAATTACAGCCATCAGCACCAAACTCTGAAATTGTGGAAGGAAAACTTTTAAACAGAGCGACAAAGCAGGAAATAGCCGATTGGATTAAGGAAATTTAGGAATATAGGGAGGCTTTTATGGCTAAGATAGTACAGACAGCAGGAAGAAATGCACTCGGAGAGTTTGCTCCTGAGTTTGCACATTTTAATGATGATGTTCTTTTCGGTGAGAACTGGAACAATCAGGATATAGATGTAAAAACAAGAAGTATTATAACAGTAGTAGCACTTATGACTTCAGGAATTACTGACTCTTCATTAAAATTCCATTTGCAGAATGCAAAGAACCACGGTGTGACACAGAAAGAAATCGCAGCAATCATCACTCATGTTGCTTTTTATGCAGGCTGGCCAAAAGGCTGGGCAGTATTTAATCTTGCAAAGGAAGTTTGGAGCGATGGCGAGGGAGATTTGCCATACGAGGATGAAGCAATGAGGGTTCATGCAAAGCAGATGGTATTTCCAATCGGTGAACCAAATGATACATATGCAAAATATTTTATTGGACAAAGTTATCTTGCACCTGTATCAACAAGTCAGGTAGGAATTTTCAATGTAACATTCGAGCCGGGATGCAGAAATAACTGGCATATCCATCACGCTAAGAGTGGCGGCGGTCAGATACTTGTGTGCGTGGCAGGTCGCGGATATTATCAGGAAGAGGGCAAAGAAGCAATCGAGCTTAATCCTGGTGACTGTATTAACATTCCGGCAGAAGTAAAACACTGGCATGGAGCAGCACCGGATAGCTGGTTTAGTCATCTTGCGGTAGAAGTACCGGGCGAGGAAATATCAAATGAATGGTGTGAAGCCGTGACAGATGCAGAGTATGGAAAACTTAAAGATTAAAAGTGGATATACAAGGCAACCAAGAAATAATTTGACAAAAAATTAGTCTGATATAAGGATTATGATAATTTTATTAAAGTAAAAAATGGCAAAGTTGTCAAGGCAGCAATAAGCCTTAAGCTTGCAGATTAGTATTTCAAGTTAGCGTATCAAAATTATAATCATACAAAAGTTCATTTGTATCTGTAAGAGATGCGTTGTGCTGCAATGCAAATATGATTATGCTGTCACGCTGGAAACGGGCGTACAAAATAGGGTACCCGGTGGCTTTTAAAAGCTGCTGGGTATCTTCAAATGACATATTAAGTGCAAAACAGATGGCGATAACTTTATCTCTGGACGGTTTTTTTCTGCCTGACATTATCTGGTATGTATATGTTCGGTCAAGTCCCGTCAGTTTTACGAGGTCACTTGTTTTTAGTTTTCTGTCAGAAAGTATTTTATTCAAATATTCCGAGAGAGTCATGTTTACAAGATTGTCGTTCTCATTTTCTATATAATCGTCTACGGTAGGCGATTTTTTTAATATATCCAATAATTTATCGGTTTTTTTATAATTTTTCATATATGTTATCTCCCAAAATGAAATGTTTGCTTTTGACACTTACATCATATAATAATTTAATTGGAGTTGCTTGTAAACTTATTTTTACAATGTTGCATCTGAATTTATTAAATGATACCATATTTAACATAAGTACCACGAATATCCGTGGCTATAAATATTTGTAAGATAAAATAAGGAGAATTATGGAAAATATAAATCTGAAAACAGCACTTTTAAATGAGCAATATGAGAAAATTGCACTGTTTGGTGAAAATAATGATAGAAAAACATGGCTTGTCAGGCAGAAAAATTCTAATAAAATATTTGTTTTAAAAGAGATAGAAATTGAGAATATTTCAATATATGAGAGTCTCCAATATATAAAAAACAGGCATCTGGCAGCAGTAAAAAATATTATTGAGATTGAAAATAAAGCTGTTGTTATCGAGGAATATATAAGCGGAGATATTCTTGCGGACAAGATTGAAAATAAAAATATAACAAAAGAAGATGCCTTAGAATATACTTGTCAGCTTTTTGAAGTTTTATCTGAACTTGAGAAAGTAAATATTGTTCACAGGGATATAACACCTAAAAATATACTGATTTCAAGTGATAATGTAGTTAAATTGATAGATTTTGGGATTTCAAGGAAAACGAAAGAGGGCAGAACAAAAGATACAACGGTTTTGGGAACGGCGGGATATGCGGCACCGGAGCAGTTTGGATTTATGCAGACTGATATACGGAGTGACATATATTCTGTTGGTGTCGTTTTTCATGAAATGCTTACGGGAAAAATGCCTGAGGGAAATAAATGTATATGTTATGATTATAAGGAATTTATACAAAAATGTATAAATATATCACCCGAAAACAGGTTTCAGACGGCTTGTCAGGCATATAAAGAACTTATGAAAAATTACATACATTATGATGCGAAATTAAATGAAAATGCGGTCAAATTTACAAACAGTGCCTATAAAACCACGGGTAAACAGGATACAGCATCCGTAAAAAAGGATTATGATTATTCAAAAATGCCGGGATTTAGAAGTGGAGCTTTGTGGAAAAAGATACTGGGAGTGTGCGTTTATGTATTTCTGGTAACAGTGATGGCTGTAGGATTTGAGAAATGCAAGGGAAATACGCAGGCTGTTATGTATGAATGTGCTGCGGCGTTTATGTATGTATTTTCAACTGTAGTAATAGCAGGAAATTATAAAAACTGGTATAACAGGATGCCGATTTATAAAGATATGGATAGTGTTGTAAAGATGTTTTCAAGAGTTATCTTAAGTATTATGATTTTCTATGCAGGAATACAGATTGAAGAATATATGAAGACAATCGTTAAATGATGCTGGTGTTTATTGGTAGTTAATGTTTTCAAAATGTGTTTGGTTATAACAGATGCCTGTTTATTGCATAGTTATTTAATATTGCCTATTCATTGTATAAAAATTAAAAATGCCTGAAAATGTATGCTGCCGGCACACCAAAATAGAAATTTCTTTATGTAAAATAAAATAGCTTGATAGATAAAAGTTATTAATCATAAGTGGTTGCAGAACTAACTATATGTTGTGCTATATTTACACAATTTAATCAAGATTTATGATAGTTTCGCAAACGCCTAAATGATAATTACATGAAAAGGAGAAGATTTCTATGAGAACGACAGGGAAAAAAGGAAAAGGCAAGTGGATAGTTATCGTAGTTATAGCGGTGTTTATAATTGCGGCGGCATCAAATTCCGGGAATGATGATACGAAAGATGAGTCAAAAAAAGTAGGAAGTGTAACTGAAAGTTCAGGAAGTACATCTAAAGATAAAAAGAAGAACAAAAGCAGTTCAAAAGACAAAAACAGCAATAAGAAAAAAAGTAATAAAAGCAGTAAAAACAATGGCAAAACGGATGATAACAGGTTTCATCCCGGTGATGTGGTAGAGTTTGGGGATTTTGAGATTGCATATATGGGTGCGGAGAAATACAAATCAAACAATCAGTTTATACAGCCAAAAGATGGTTATAAATATGTTAAATTTTATTTTACATTTAAAAATACAGGAAACTCAGACAGTTATCCTGGGTCATTTGGCTGTTATGTGAATAACAAAAAATATGATCAGGAATATCTTGACGGTTCAGATGAAAGCTTTTTGTTGCAGGAAGTTTCAGGGGGACGAGAGATAAGCGGCAGTATTACATATGAAGTCCCAAAAGAAGCTAAAATGAAAGATATAGAACTTGAGTATGAAAATAATTCTATATGGTCTAATAAGAAAATAATTTTCTTGGGAAAATAATATTGAAAATATACAGAATTGAAAAAAATTTTAATTCTGTATATTTTTTTGCATTTTTTTGAAGACTTTTGTAAATTTCATTCGTTTAAGTATAATGAAAAGAGAAAAATGGGAGGTGATGAGACTTGGCGGACAGTACCAGACATATGGTACAGCTAGAAAAAGCTATGGAACAATATGAAAAACTTATATTTTCAATCTGTTACCGTATGTTGGGAGATTATTTTGATGCACAGGATATGACACAGGAAACATTTCTTACATATTATAAAGTGCTTGACCGGTTTGACGGTCAGAATGAAAAGGCTTTTTTGACGAAAATAGCTACAAACAAATGTCTTGATTTTCTCAAATCAAAAAGACGAAAAGAGATGCCGACTGAAGATGGCATATTAGAAAGTAATGTCGGTACGGTTTCATCTCTTGAGGAGTCTTTTTTGGAAAAGGAGATAAACGAGGAGCTCAGCAATGCCTGCCGTACTCTTAAACCTCCCTATGATGAGGTTGCCTATGAATTTTATTGCTGCGACAAAACGGCAAAAGAGATTTCAAAAAATCGAGGTGTCAAGCTTAAAACAATACAGACACAGATTTTAAGGTCGAAAAAGATGCTTCAGAAAAAATTGGAAAAAAGGCATGAATAATAGCGATGAGCCGTGCAGTTGGAAAGGAGGTTTATTATGGCACATATAACCGATGAGCAGATTAAAAAATATTATATGCATGATATGGAGCAGTACGAAGAAATAAATATGCTCACCCATATTGCAAAATGTGAATATTGTGCAGGCAGGTTTGCAACAGGAATACCTGAAACAGAGATGATAAAGCTGCCGCGTGGGGTTACGGCTGGGATTTTGGAGAAAGCAGAGAAAATACCGACAGGGCATGACAGGCGAAAAGAATATTACGGGTATTGCACAAGAGTCGCACTTGGGATGTGCATGGCACTCGGCATTTTAGTTACCGTTAGTTTTTCAAATGGTTCATATTTAAGAAATCCGGCAGAGACAGTGCCGATAATTGAACAAGTCGGACAAAATGCAAATACAGGGCTTGGGATAGGTGATACTAAAAATGTTATGGAAGAAAAGTCAAAGTATGATAAAAAACAGTCAGAAATGAAAAAAAAGCAGGAGAAAGACAGGAAAAAATTTATAGAAAAAAATAGGGAAAACAGTGGGAGAGAAAGTTTTAGTATAAATAGGGTTTTTAATAGTCTGCGGAGTTTTTTGCGGATTAAAAAGTAGTATAGTATGGAGGATAGTGTGAAAAATAATATTTTTCACACACAAGATTTGTGTCTGTGCACACTTGACACAAATCTGATATGCAAAAAGTGTGTAGAAGTGAGGATTAATATGACACATAAAAGAAATAAGTTTTTGACATTCTGTTTTTCGTGTATGCCGGGAGCGGGACAGATGTTTTTGGGATTTTTTAAACAGGGCGTCAGCCTTATGACAGTATTTTTTGGGATTTTTATTGTTTCGCACTGGCTGTATCTTAGCGTACTTTCACTTGGTGCAATAATTGTATGGTTCTATGCATTTTTTGATGCTATGAACAAAAATTCAATGCCTGATGAAGAATTTGTAATGCTTGAAGATGCTTATATCTGGGGAGATAACTTGGATTGTCTGTCAAAGCTACCAAAGGGTAAAGGAAGAAAGATTTTAGCAATAGTTTTAATATGTTTTGGCATATATATGTTGTGCAACAGTGTTGTTTCGGCACTTGCAGGAATGGGAATATATATATCATATGAAATAAACCAATTTTTACTTCATTATATACCACAGTTTATTGTTGCGTTTGTTATAATAGCTGTCGGACTCAGAATGATAGCCGGAAAAAAGCAGGAAATAGAATTTGATGAAAATGAAAAGTATTTTGAGGGGAGAGATGACAAATGAGACAGCGCAGAATAGGTACGATTACATTAGGAATTTCACTCGTGGTATTTGGAATATTGTTTCTGATACATATATTTGGTGGTGTGCTAAACTATATGCTTATATTTCATCTCTGGCCTTTGATACTTATTGTTCTCGGCGGTGAGATATTATATTACAGTTTTTTTGCCCCTGAAAAATCGGGCACATATGATTTTGCGGCGGTTGTCATATTGATAATGATAGTTTTCTTTGCGATGTGCATGGCTGGAGCTGATATGGTGTTTTCGCATATGCCAAAGGATGCATTTGATAAATGGTGGTAGGGGGATGTGATATGATATACGGACGCTAAAAATGAAGATTATTATTCTGTTATATATATGCGAAACTAATTATATGATATGTTAATTGTGTATCTATAACAAATAATACCGCAGGCACGCTTTCGCTACCTGTCACTCGTAACAGTACTAAGTTAGCAAAAGACGCTAACTAAGTGCTGACGGTGGACAGAGTGCACTGCTAACATTATTTGTTATATTTGCACAATTTAGTCATGTGTTATGATAGTTTCGCAAACAATGTTCGGTCAGAATAATAATCTTCATTTTTAGCTGTGTATTGGGGAGAGGAATATATAATTGTTTAACCCTATTAAGAAAGTTTACTACTTCTATTGCGTAAAATAATAAGTAGTGGGTGGGAATTTAGGGGTACAAGACCATTTTTGATATGCTGTGATAGTTATTAATGGCGTTATGAGTAAGTAGCAGAGTGGATTGCGAATATTTGTATGGTTGAATTGATAGTTATATTATACTTAATCTTGTTGAAAACAATAGATTAAGTAGAGTATAACTATATTTTTTGGTTGTTTTTAGGGGTAGATGCTATTATACTTTACTTAAAGTACATAAAATAATGAGATTAAGTAGAATATAATGGTATAAAATTTGGAGAATACAATGAAACGAATAAAATTAACAGTTGCTTATGACGGCACAAATTATCATGGATGGCAGATTCAACCAAATGCTGATACGATAGAGGGCGAATTAAATAAGGCAATATCTGAACTTACAGGGGAACAGATAGAGGTTATAGGGGCGAGCAGGACGGATGCGGGAGTTCATGCACTTGGAAATGTAGCCGTATTTGATACAGAGAGCCGTATCCCCGGAGAAAAATTTTCTTATGCTTTAAACCAGCGGCTTCCTGATGACATAATAATACAGAAATCAGAGGAAGTAGATAGAGATTTTCATCCCCGTTATCAGGAGTGCAGAAAAACATATGAATATACTATATTAAATAGAAGATTTCCATTGCCCGAATACAGAAACACGGCACATTTTGACTATGGAAACCTCGATATTGAAGCCATGAAAAAAGCGTGCAAAGCGTTTATAGGAGAACATGACTTTGCAGGATTTTGTTCGGCGGGAGCACAGGTAAAAACAACGGTAAGGACAATATACAGTTTGGAAGTTGAGGGCATGGAACTTGGTGGAGTGCAAAGAGAAAATCATGCAGAAAAGAAAACGGAATGTGAAAAAATATCGGATGATGTAAATATTAAGGCTGATGAAGAACAGGAAAATAACGGACTGATAAATATTAAAGTTGATGAAGAACAGGAAAATACCAGATTGGCAAATATTAAAGTTGATGGAGGACAGGAAAATAACAGACTGATAAAAATAAGGGTGAATGGAAACGGTTTCCTTTACAATATGGTACGAATAATCGCCGGAACACTTCTTGAAGTGGGAAAAGGAAATGTAGCACCGGAGCAGATGGAAGATATAATAAAATCCGCTGACAGAAAAGAAGCAGGACCGACAGCACCGGCTAAGGGACTAAAACTTGTGGAAATCAGGTATGTGTGAAAACTTCATCCACACTTGCAATGCACCTTAGATTGTGCTATTATCTCATTTGCGAGCGGTATTCGGATATAGAATGAAAAGAAACTGCATCAGGGATAATGTGACCTCTGCAAAATACAGATTACTGTCATTTGCAAATTAGCATCGGCTGTAAGAGCTGATATGCCATAATTGTGAATGGTGATAAATGTGGAGGTGGTAATATAAATATAGGTTTTATAGGAGCAGGAGCTGTCGGTTGCAGCATGGGAAAGTATCTGTGTGAAAACAGCAGCATTGCAAAGATTAAAGGTTATTATAGCAGAACAAGCAAAAGCGTTGACATTGCAGCGACTTTTACAAATTCAAAAGCATATGCTTCACTGGAAGAACTGGTGAATGAATGTGATGTTATATGTATAACAACACCTGACGATATTATTTTAAAAGTGTGGGAGCAGATTAAAAATTATAATCTGCAACAAAAAATCATATGTCATTTTAGCGGTTCATTATCATCTGATATATTTTCAGGAATAGAGGAAACAAAGGCAGAAAAGATTTCTATTCATCCTATGTATGCGTTCAGCGACAAATTTACATCATATAGACAATTAAATACGGCAAGGCTCACAATGGAGGGAAGCAGTAAAGCAGTAAAGGTGATGCAGGAGCTTTTTGGAGATGAATTACATCATAAGATTTTTATGTTAAAGGCTTCTGATAAAGTGAAATATCATGCGGCGGCGGCATTTGCAAGCAATTATGTTGTCGGAATTTTTGATGTTGCACTTGAACTTTTAAAAGACTGTGGATTTACCGACGAAGATGCGTTTTCTCTTTTAGGTCCATTGACAATGGGAAATGTTAAATCCTTGATTGAAAATGGAACTTTAGATGCTCTCACAGGTCCCGTTATAAGAAATGATACGGGAACTGTTAAAAAACACATTGAAGCACTTGAGGGCACGGACGCACTTAAGATATATAAAAGTGTAGGAGAGCGACTTGTTAAAATGTCTGAGAAAAAAAATCCCGACAGGGATTACAGTGAGTTAAGAAAGATTATGTGATTTGTCAATGCAAAGAAACATGACCCACAAAGGGCAGGTATTCGGAAAGGAATTAAATTATGAAAAACACAGTAAGAACATTTCAGATGGCAAAGGAAAAAGGTGAAAAGCTTACAATGCTTACCGCCTATGATTATTCAACAGCAAGACTTATGGAAGAAGCAGGTATAAATGCTATTCTTGTCGGAGATTCTCTCGGGAATACAATGCTTGGTTATGAAGATACGATTTCCGTTACTGTTGAGGACATGATACATCATGGGGCAGCAGTTGCCAGGGGAACAAGTGATACTATGGTTGTTATAGACATGCCGTTTATGTCTTATCAGACGGGAACAAGAGATGCACTTATCAATGCAGGCCGTCTTATGAAAGAGGGACGCGCAGGAGCAGTTAAACTTGAAGGTGGAGCAAGTGTGTGTCCGCAGATAAAGGCAATAACTGAAGCAGGAATACCTGTTATGGCGCATCTCGGACTTACACCACAGTCTGTAAATGCATTTGGCGGCAACAGAGTTCAGGGAAAAACAGAGGAAGCAGCAAAGAAACTTATCGAGGATGCACTTGCAGTACAGGAGGCTGGAGCTTTTGCAGTTGTACTTGAATGTATTCCTGAAAAACTTGCAAAGATTGTTACTGAAAAACTTGATATTCCAACTATCGGAATAGGTGCAGGAGCAGGCTGTGACGGTCAGATACTTGTATATCAGGATATGCTTGGAATGTTTTCAGATTATGTACCTAAATTTGTCAAGAAATTTGCAAATGTCGGTGATGTGATGAAACAGGCATTTAAGGATTATATCAGTGAGGTTTCAGCAGGTACATACCCGGCACAGGAACACACATTTAAGATTGATGAGGATGTTTTGGAAAAATTGTATTAAAATGAATGTAATTTTCTAAGAGAAATAATGTATGCTTGCATATGATTATTTTTTGTGAAAATTATATGAGTGAAACGAACAGAAAAAAACATTTTTGATTATATATAGATTGGAGCAAAAACAATGGAAATTACAGGTAGTATTAAGAGAGTCAGGGAACAGGTTAGAGAGTGGAGAAAGGCTGGTCTTACGGTTGGTCTTGTGCCTACTATGGGTTATCTTCATGAGGGACATAAGAGTCTTATAGATAAAGCAGTTGAGCAGAATGACAAAGTTGTTGTCAGCGTTTTTGTTAATCCTATGCAGTTTGGACCTACAGAGGATTTAGAGAGTTATCCGAGAGATATGGACAGGGATGCGGCTCTTTGTGAGAAAGCGGGTGCGTCTCTTATATTCCATCCTGAACCGGAGGAAATGTATGATGATAATTTCTCATCATTTGTTGATATGAATACACTTACAGGCGGTCTTTGTGGAAAGACAAGACCTATTCATTTCCGTGGAGTTTGTACTGTTGTTGCAAAATTATTTAATATTGTAACTCCTGACAGAGCTTATTTCGGTCAGAAGGATGCACAGCAGCTTGCAGTCATAAGACACATGGTAAATGACCTTAGTTTTGGTATCGAGATTGTAGGATGTCCTATTATCCGTGAGGAGGACGGTCTTGCAAAGAGTTCAAGAAATACTTATCTTAGTGAGGACGAGCGTAAGGCTGCACTTGTACTCAGCCGTTCATTAAAAGAGGGCAGAAAACTTGTTGATGCCGGCGAGAAAGATGCGGCAAAGGTAAAGAAAACAATTACTGATATAATAGAGAAGGAAGCTCTTGCGAAGATTGATTATGTTGAGGTTGTCGATTGGAATACACTTGAGCCTGTAGAAAAGATTGACGGACCTGTACTTACAGCTATAGCCGTTTATATTGGAAAGACAAGACTTATTGACAATTTCATCGTTGAGTAAAAAATAATTATGTATGATAGGCACATCTTGTTTTTATACATCCTTTGTGAAGTAGTGAGTTGTGTCTGTTTGGAAATGGAGTAAAATATGACAGTTACAATGCTTAAAGGCAAAATTCACAGAGCAGTAGTTAAACAGGCTGAGTTAAATTATGTGGGAAGTATCACTGTTGACCCTGAACTTATGGAGGCGGCAGGGATATATGAATACGAACTTGTGCAGATAGTCGATGTTGAGAACGGAAACAGATTTGAAACATATACAATAGCAGGTGAGCCGGGAAGTGGAATGATATGCCTAAACGGTGCAGCAGCAAGACAGGTTCAGGTAGGCGACCATGTTATTATTATGTGCTACTGTCAGATGTCACCGGAGGAAGTTAAGGAACATAAACCAAAAGTAGTATTTGTTGATGACGAAAACAAGATTGCAAAGGTGTCATCTTATGAAAAATATGGTACACTTACACAGGAAGCAGTAAAATAGTTATCTGGTTAATATCAATGATACAATATACAAGGCTGTAACTTAAATAATAATAGTTGTTAGTTTTAATAGTGTGTAAATTGTTGCCGGACGCATCTAATATGTGAACGGCAGCCGGAAATGAGGATAAAATTATGTTAAAGGGAAAGACGGTTGTTTTAGGCGTAACAGGAAGTATTGCGGCTTATAAGATTGCAAATCTTGCAAGTATGCTGTCAAAACTTCACGCAGACATTCATGTATTGATGACACAAAATGCAACTAATTTTATAAATCCGATTACATTTGAAACGCTTACGGGAAATAAATGTCTTATAGACACATTTGACAGAAATTTCCAGTTTAATGTTGAGCATGTTTCACTTGCAAAAAAAGCGGATGTTGTGCTTATAGCTCCGGCTTCGGCAAATGTTATTGGAAAACTTGCAAATGGAATAGCGGATGATATGCTGACAACGACTGTTATGGCTTGCAAGTGCAAAAAGATAATCTCACCTGCCATGAATACAAATATGTATGAAAATTCGATAGTCCAGGATAACATTGCCAAGTTAAAACGATTTGGTATGCAGGTCATAGAGCCTGATGTGGGGCTTCTTGCCTGCAAGGATGTTGGTGCGGGAAAAATGCCGTCAGAGGACACGCTTCTTGACTTTATTCTTCAGGAAATATTATTTGAAAAAGATTTAACAGGAAAAAATGTACTTGTGACAGCAGGACCTACAATGGAAGCAATAGACCCGGTGAGATTTATTTCAAATCATTCAACCGGAAAAATGGGTTATGCGGTGGCAAAAACAGCTGCAAGACGAGGTGCGAAAGTAACGCTTGTAAGCGGACCTGTAAATCTTTTACCGCCACGATTTGTAGAAACAGTGCAGATAGAAAGTGCCGCCCAAATGTATGAGGAAGTCATAAAAAGAGCTGACGAACAGGATATAATCATAAAAGCGGCGGCGGTAGCCGATTACACACCTGAAAACACAGCCGATGAAAAGATAAAGAAAAAAGACGGCGATGAAATGTCAATACCGCTCAAGCGGACAAAAGACATATTAAAAACACTTGGAGAAAACAAAAAAGAAAAACAGTTTATTTGTGGATTTTCGATGGAAACACAAAATATGTTGGAAAACTCCAAAAAGAAACTTGAAAAGAAAAATGTGGATATGATAGTAGCCAACAATCTAAAAGTAGAAGGGGCAGGCTTTGGAACAGACACAAATATAGTCACGCTCATCACAAAAGATGAGGTCAGAAAGCTGCCGCAGATGAGCAAAGAAGATGTGGCAGCAGCCATACTCGATGGGATTGTTGAAAAGATATATTAATTTTGCCTGCGTCGGTAAATCAATAATCCACCTCAACTAAACAAAGTCCCTGTGGCGGAGCCGTAAATCCGGCTGCATCACGGGATTTTTTTTCTATTATATCCGGAATATCATCACATGAAAGTTCATGAGTGCCCACCATAAGCAAAGTTCCTGTAAGGATACGCACCATATGATATAGAAAACCGTTTCCGTAAAAATCAATTGTTATTATCCCGTCAGAATTGTTAATCTGTATGTCAGAAATCCTGCGTATTGTGGATTTCTTCATGCGTTTATTGTCACAGAAACTTTTAAAATCATGTTCACCGATAAGATATACGGCAGCTTTTTTCATAGCCTCTATATCATAGTTTTCTGTAAGTCTTGTCATATACTTTCGCTCAAAAACATTTGCCACCTCACCATTGTCAATAGTATATCTGTAATGCTTTCCTTTGGCATTAAGTCTTGCATGAAAGCGGTTATCAGCTTTTTCAACACTCAAAATGCGTATATCGAGCGGCAGATATTGGTTTATATAATCCCTTATATCAGTTTCGGACAATGTGGCATTTGTTTTAAAATTTGCTATCTGCTTTATTGCATGAACTCCTGCATCTGTTCTGCCTGAACCGTGAATTTCTATTTCTTCACCGGTCATTTTACTTAAGATATTTTCTATTTTTCCCTGAATGGTGTTGTCGGTGTTGCCCTGTTTCTGCCAGCCGCTAAAGCGCATCCCATCATATTGTATCGTAAGTTTAAAATTTGTCATAGTTCCTCCGTATTTGGTTTGATAAATTGGAAGTTAGCGATTTCTTTTTCCGGTATTCTCTGTCCCACGGATTTCCTCATGATAGAAATAATCTACGATCACCGGATGTCCCTGCGGGACTCTGCCATAAGGCATTTCATTATCCACAAAGGCACAATCATACTTCTTAGCCATTTCCTCAGCTTTTACTTCAAGTGCTTCAAAGTAGCTGCGGTTATGCTTGTTATAGATCTCGTCGTAAAGTGGTACAAGATCAGGATATTTTCCGGCGATATAATCCATAATTGTCTTTTTGAAACCGCCTCGAAGATTGAGATTTTCGAGCCAGAACAGATCGCACTGATCCTTTACCCGCTCAAAGATTGCTTCAAAATCCGTGATACCGGGGAATACCGGGGATACGAAACAGACTGTACGGATACCTGCTTCATATACCTGCTTCATAGCAGCGATACGGCGCTCAATGCTAGAAGCAGAGTCCATATCGTTCTTGAAATTTTCATCTAGTGTGTTGATCGACCATGAAACGGTTACTCGTCCAAGCTTCTTCAGCAGATCAATATCCCGTACCACAAGATCCGACTTTGTGCAGATCAGAATATCTGCGTCACTGCCGATCAGCTGCTCCAGAAGTT
>ERZ836760.311-NODE-311-length-77881-cov-23.214286_pt1 | contig 77881 bp, 79 predicted proteins | sample MGYA00519941_ERZ836760 | MGnify/ENA primary metagenome ERZ836760 (study PRJEB31850, sample SAMEA3708807) | human gut metagenome | biome: human gut; feature: human-associated habitat; material: faeces | place: China | collected 2014 ... | reverse complement strand
GGATCAGCATGCCGCGGTGAATACGTTCCCGGGTCTTGTACACACCGCCCGTCACGCCATGGGAGTTGGTTCTGCCTGACGGCGTTGAGGTAACCCGCAAGGGAGCCTGGCGACCACGGTAGGGTCAGCGACTGGGGCGAAGTCGTAACAAGGTAGCCGTAGGGGAACCTGCGGCTGGATCACCTCCTTTCAAAGACGAAAAGAATATTAGGTACCGTCTACGTATCCTCTTAAACTAAGATAACTGGTGAGAGATCCTTAAAGTTTAAGGGTTTGTAGCTCAGGTGGTTAGAGCGCACGCCTGATAAGCGTGAGGTCGGAAGTTCAAGTCTTCCCAGACCCACCACTTTATCGGGGGTATAGCTCAGCTGGGAGAGCACCTGCTTTGCAAGCAGGGGGTCAGGAGTTCGATCCTCCTTACCTCCACCAAGAAGTCTTAGCGGATAGTTATAAAACATTGTGAATAAGAAGAGAAAACGAATTAGAGTAAAATCTAAGGAGTAATTAAGTATAAAATATACACCTTTTAATATGAAAATATTGAAAGCGGGTAATATTTTGACTGAGAGTGTAGATAATTGCTCTTGTAAGAGGGAAATTATTTATACGTTAAGAATCAAGCGATAGGTAAGGGCATTTGGTGAATGCCTTGGCACTCAGAGGCGAAGAAGGACGTAATACACTGCGAAAAGTCACGGGGAGTTGTGAATAAGCATTGATCCGTGAATGTCCGAATGGGGAAACCCACAGAGCAATCTGTATCGTAACATGAATACATAGTGTTGCGAAGCGAACGCAGGGAACTGAAACATCTAAGTACCTGTAGGAAAGGAAATCAACCGAGACTCCGAAAGTAGTGGCGAGCGAAATCGGACCAGCCGATGGATTTGATTGTAAGAACTAGAACAGCGTGGGAAAGCTGACCGAAGATGGTGATAGTCCAGTATAGGTAGAAAGCAATTAAGTTCTTGAGTAGGGCGGAGCACGAGAAATTCTGTCTGAAAATGGGGAGACCACTCTCCAAGGCTAAGTACTACTGAGTGACCGATAGTGAACAAGTACCGTGAGGGAAAGGTGAAAAGCACCCCTATAAGGGGAGTGAAAAAGAACCTGAAACCGGATGCCTACAAGCAGTCGGAGGAGCATTAGGCTCTGACGGCGTACCTTTTGTATAATGGGTCAGCGACTTAATTTATGTAGCAAGCTTAAGCCGATAGGTGTAGGCGCAGCGAAAGCGAGTGTTAATAGCGCGTTAAGTTACATGGATTAGACCCGAAACCGAGTGATCTAGCCATGATCAGGTTGAAGGTTGGGTAACACCAACTGGAGGACCGAACCCACTCCCGTTGAAAAGGTAGGGGATGAATTGTGGCTAGGGGTGAAAGGCCAATCAAACTCGGAAATAGCTGGTTCTCCGCGAAAACTATTTAGGTAGTGCGGCAAGCGGACACGTTGAGGGGTAGAGCACTGAAAGAGCTAAGGGGGAGCGATCCTTACTAAACTTTATCAAACTCCGAATACTCAACAGTGATACTTGCCAGACAGACTGTAGGTGCTAAGGTCTACGGTCGAGAGGGAAAGAGCCCAGACCGCCAATTAAGGTCCCAAAATTATGGCTAAGTGGTAAAGGAAGTGAATTGTCCAAAACAGTCAGGAGGTTGGCTTAGAAGCAGCCATCCTTTAAAGAAAGCGTAATAGCTCACTGATCTAAACAAGACGATTTGCGCCGAAGATGTAACGGGGCTAAAGCCATATACCGAAGTTGCGGAATTGCACGTAAGTGCAATTGGTAGCGGAGCGTTCTGTAAGCCTGCGAAGGTGTTCCGTAAGGAATGCTGGAGGTATCAGAAGTGAGAATGCTGACATGAGTAGCGAAAAGAAGTGTGAGAGACACTTCCGCTGAAAGTCCAAGGTTTCCTGCGTAAAGCTAATCTGCGCAGGGTTAGTCGGCCCCTAAGGCGAGGCAGAGATGCGTAGTCGATGGGAATCAGGTTAATATTCCTGAACCAACTAGGAAGTGACGGATTCAGTAAATTGTATGTCCTTATTGGATTGGATGTGCAGTGAATGAGTCCCGGGAAATAGCCCTAGTATAGACCGTACCCGAAACCGACACAGGTGGACAGGTAGAGAATACCAAAGCGCTTGAGAGAACTATGTTGAAGGAACTAGGCAAAATACTTGCGTAACTTCGGGATAAGCAAGCCCCATTTCTGGGCAACCAGAGGTGGGGGGCACATACTAGGGGGTAGCGACTGTTTACTAAAAACACAGGGCTCTGCTAAATTGAAAGATGAAGTATAGGGTCTGACGCCTGCCCGGTGCTGGAAGGTTAAGGAGAGATGTGCAAGCATTGAACTGAAGCCCCAGTAAACGGCGGCCGTAACTATAACGGTCCTAAGGTAGCGAAATTCCTTGTCGGGTAAGTTCCGACCTGCACGAATGGCGTAACGACTTCCCCGCTGTCTCCAACATAGACTCAGCGAAATTGAATTCTGAGTTAAGATGCTCAGTACCCGCGGTTAGACGGAGAGACCCCGTGAACCTTTACTATAGCTTTGCAGTGGTATTAGGTGACAAATGTGTAGGATAGGTGGGATGCTATGAAGTTATGACGCTAGTTGTAATGGAGCAGACGTTGAAATACCACCCTTTTGTTATTTGATATCTAACCTGCTTCCGTTATCCGGAAGAGGGACCCTGCATGGTGGGTAGTTTGACTGGGGCGGTCGCCTCCCAAAGAGTAACGGAGGCGCGCAAAGGTTGGCTCAGATTGGTCGGAAATCAATCGTTGAGTGCAATGGCATAAGCCAGCCTGACTGCGAGAGCGACAGTTCGAGCAGAGACGAAAGTCGGTCATAGTGATCCGGTGGTCCCGAGTGGAAGGGCCATCGCTCAACGGATAAAAGGTACTCCGGGGATAACAGGCTGATTCCGCCCAAGAGTTCACATCGACGGCGGAGTTTGGCACCTCGATGTCGGCTCATCACATCCTGGGGCTGGAGAAGGTCCCAAGGGTTCGGCTGTTCGCCGATTAAAGTGGTACGCGAGCTGGGTTTAGAACGTCGTGAGACAGTTCGGTCCCTATCTGCCGTGGGTGTAGGATACTTGAAAGGATTTGTCCTTAGTACGAGAGGACCGGGATGAACATACCTCTGGTGTACCAGTTGTTTCGCCAGAAGCAACGCTGGGTAGCTAAGTATGGAAGGGATAACCGCTGAATGCATCTAAGCGGGAAACCCACCTTGAAACTAGGTATCCCAATTAAGACCGTGGTAGACCACCACGTTGATAGGTTGGGTGTGTAAGCACAGCAATGTGTTTAGCTAACCAATACTAATAGTCTGATTGGCTTGATTTACTTAACGTATAAATAATCTCCTTCCGAGAGCTTATTCTAATTCCTGATGCGGTTTGATGATCTGGTGGTAATAGCGAAAGTGTCCCACCCGATCCCATTCCGAACTCGGCCGTTAAACCTTTCAACGCCCATGGTACTTTGCCTTAAGGCACGGGAGAGTAGGTAGCTGCCAGATCTTCTAACCGCATCCCTTCTTCTTTACGTTGTTTTTTACCCCTTTGTCTCTGACAAAGGGGTTTCTTTTTATCCGCCCTGAAAATTAATTTTCTTCCCTGTCGGCAAAACTGTCATGAGATTCAATTCATGCCAACGGGCTTACTCAAAACGTATGCCTTTTACTGCTGCTGTAATCTTTCCATGTGCCGGCGGATATTTATTGCCTCTCAATTAAATCCAGCCTCAATCCCCTCGCTATTCTTCTTCCCGCCGCCTTAAGTAGACTGGTATTAAATTAATCTTGAACTTTTATTGGGTTTTGCTAAGATGCGATAAATATTTATTTTTATAAACTAAATTATTATGGTTATGGAAAAACAAGAACAAAAAAATTTTTTAAGTTATTGCGGGCAAAAACGTTATCCGCGGTAGGTGATTTTGTTTGATTATTTTCTTGATCAATTATTTAAGAACATAGAGCAAAATCAGAAAATTCGAGAGCCGCTTTGCCTTCCCCATACAACAATATTTCACTTATTTATGTATGTTGGTTTGGTTAATTATTTTGAGGTTAACAAAGAAAGTGAGCCTAGTCTGTTGACTTCTTTTCCTCAATGGTTGTTGAAATTTAAGCCGTATTGTGATATGTATGCTCGTTGGGTGCCAACAGAGGATTTTATTTTGTTGTCCTTTTTTATCATTTGTCCATTCACGTGAAGGGATATGTCGCAGAACCTCACCTTTATCTCAGACAGAAGATAAGGCTATTCGTATTTGCTTAGGACTTTCTAATGATTGTTGCTGGCGTACAGAAGAGCTTATGAAACTTGTTTTTGAGTATGATGATAAAGTGATAAGGAAAACAGATTTTGATGCATCATTGCAGATTCTTTGGCAACACATAGAAAACTGGCCTGTTCAATTTTTTAAAAAAGTTCGTCCCTTTGCGACGTTGGGATTTTTAGCTTTTTTGGCAATGCCTCAGGATTTGTTTTCGCAAGTTTTAACGAATTCTTTGCCAATAAGGGTTGATCTTTCAAAATATTATGACTTGTTTTTAGTTATGAATAAAGTATTACAAGATGCTAATATGATGAAATCTCATAGTTTTACAAATTTATCATCTCAAAGTTTAATGGAATACTCAATAGAGTCTGATTATTTTGTAAATAGTTTTATATCGCTTATGCAAGAAGATTTTCCATTAGTTTTTGAAAAAATGCGGAAACATCTGTTTATCTATTATCAGAATTAACTCTAAAAAAACACCTATAACCTTGGCGATTATAGGTGTTTTTTATTTGTGATTACATCATAGCACTTGCAAAAAAAGCCTCTCCTGAAACCGTTTCTCTCAGTGCCGCCCTCTCTCCTTATCCTCGCCTAGCTCAACCTCCAGCACCATGTGGTCGCTTCGCGTCAGCCACTCTCTTCCCCCGTGTATCCTGAACGCCTCCGCTCTCCTCAATAATCCTCTTCCCAACCACGCGTAATCTATATGATAACCTCGCCTCTTTATGCGATGGTAATAACTCGTAAATGTTGTTTCTTGTCCCTGAGCTTCACCGGTTAAGTGGTGGTATAGGCTGGTAAAACCATAAGTATGGCAGAGTTCCAGAAAACGGCTGTAATTATGTTCTTTTTTGAAGCTGCCGTTCCATTGCATGTTAATGTTGAAATCTCCGAGGAAAAGGCTTTGCGGCGGGAGCAGGGGGCCGTTATGTTCCATAAAATGGCATAATTGGCCGATGTAGTCCCAATCGGAGTTGTCTTTGACCCGGGAAGCCCAGACGGCAATCAGAAGCATCTTCTGTTTATCTGCCGTTGTTATATTGACGGGAAGAATATGCCTGTAAGCCGGATTGAAAAAGTCAGCCCGACTGATTTGGCAGCCGTTAAAGGCGAAAACGCTTAGTCCTTTGCTTTGATTTTGACCGCACCACAGCTGTTGTGCCGATGATAAGGGGCTTTTGTGACGGAGCAGATAAGCGGGACTTTCGCTTTCAGGGACAACCCAGATATCGGCATTGAAATTTTCCAATGCCTGATATTTGCGGCGAAAGGCGCCGTTACAGTTCCAGCCGAGCAGTTTCATTTTCAGATAAAGTCCAGCAACAGATTGTCTTTGTTGTCTTCAATACAGTTTTCATAAATTTTGTTGTGCGTATAATAAGTGCAACGCGGACAGCGGTTTTGAATTTCGTTTTGAGTGAGGGCGCGGAAAATATCCCAATGTTTTTTGCTGCCCCATGCCCGGGCAATTTCGCTGATGTCATCGGCATTGGTTAAGAGGCGGACAAGCGGATCGCTGCGGCGGTCGCAGCAAACGTTGAGACAATATCCGTCCGGATGTCCTTCTTGGTTGGGGGGCATCAGGGTGGCGGTCATAAAAATGCCGTAACAGTGACAGAAATCGTTTTTTTTATTAAAATTTTCATCAAATTTGCCTAAGGTATAATAAAAACCGAAACGGCGTTCGGGCATTCGGTTAACCAAATCAATCTGATGGCGAAATTCGTCCAGTTCATCTTTGGTGTAGGAAAAAGAAATTTGTCCGTCGAACGGTACGGAAGCCGGACGGATGTGAAAATTTTTGCAGCCCAGTTCCCGGACGATTTTGGCTGCTTCATAAATTTCGCCGATATTGTCTTTATAAATCAGCATACGGTAGTTGACGCCGTTTGACGGACTGTCTGCATTCAGGCGGCAGTTTCGGGAGCGGGAGAGACGGCATAACTGTTCTATGTTGCCGATAATTTTATCAAATGCTTTTGAATCCTGCGGCAAGCCTTTATATTTATTGAAAGTTTTGGAGGTTCCGGCATCAACGGAAAGAGCAACGTATTCATTATGAAGCAGGGGTTCAAAAAAACGGTCAAGCAGTAATCCGTTGCTGACCGTGGCTGATTTGATGTTGTCGGCATGGAGCCGCTCAATGAATTCACCGACATGAGGATTAGTCAGAGGTTCACCGCCGCCGGCGATGCAGACGGCACCGACTCCGTATTTTTTATCGGAACTTTTCCAGCTGGCGAAGAAATCGGCAGCGTTAATGAGGGCTTGTCGTGAAAGCTGGCGCATATTTTTGCGCACTTTCCAGGCATTGCACCATTCACAAGCCAGATTGCAGGTATTGGAAGGGTCAACGGTTATCAGTGCGGGCGGCGGGCAGGGACGGCCGAGAACAATAGATTTCCAGCGGTCAATGTGGTAGAACATTTTGCCTGCATTAAATGAAGTCCAATTCCGTTCATCAGCCATTGCGTTTCTCCGATTAAGAAATTTAGTGCCAGTTTAGTGAAAAATTTTCCGGGTGGCAACTTTTATTTTTAAGCGGAAAAGGCTTTGGCCGGCAGAAACAGAAGGTGGAAAATTTAAAACCTAGACTAAAGTTTAGTTTTGATTTTTCTTGAAAATTTGAAATTCACAGCTAAATCAAAGGGCATGAAGATTATAGGAAACGTAATGTCAGCAAGCCTTTAGGCTTAAAATTGAATATCAGAGTGTACTAATTTTTAGTTATCTCGGTGCTAAATTTAGCGTATTGTGTTTTTCTGATATTTGCACTATCATCTTTAGTGTTGAGATTGATAAAAACAATTCTTATTGGTTGCAGTCTTGACTTTGTAATAATTGTTTTAACTAGAGGGATTAAGAAAGATGCATAAAGGTACCGTGAAATGGTTTAATGTTAAAAAGGGTTATGGATTCATTCAGTCTGATGCTGCGTCAAAAGACATTTTTGTTCACGTAACGTCTTTGCAACAGTCCGGTATTCGCAAGTTGTCGGATGGTCAAATGGTTTCGTTTGATATTTTTGATGATAAGGGACGTCCGGCCGCAAACCATATTTCAATAATTTAGCTGCCGTCAAAAGCTCTGAAGTTTAATCCCCGCAGTCAGGAATTCTGTTCTGCGGGGATTTTGTGTAAGTTTTCTACGGCAGAAAACCGATGATTAAGTCATAGAGTTCACGGCGGCTTTGTTCGGTGGCAAAATTATGCCCTCCGTCGGAGACTGAGCCGAAGGATTTGGGTGCGGCAAAGGCGTCATAAAGTTCTTTGACGTCGTGAGGTGCGATAATATTGTCATCCTTTACGGTGATTAACAGTGTACGGGCTTTGATATTGTTTGTCAGCTGAAGAGCGTCGTATGCTTTGGCATCTTCGACAACGGCATAGGGAATAATTTCAGTCTGATAATTATAGACGCCGTTTTGTTTCCAGTTTTGGCAAAAATCGGTCATGTTTGTCATACAGCTTTTTTCCCATCTGTTTCCGCTGACAACCGGCGTTATCGGAATGATACGGTTAATGCCGGAAGGGTGTCCGGCGGCATATTGCAAGACAGATGCTCCGCCCAGAGAATGTCCGGCCAAAGTAAGCGGTTCACGGTAAAATTTTTGTTTTTTGGCCCAGTTGATAACTGTTTCCAAGTCGTTTTCAAATGTTTCCAGCCGGACGTTAATTACTTTGCCGTCGCTTTTTCCCAAAGAATGCCTGCTGTCAAAAGTGATGACCAGATAGCCTTTATCCAGAAAGGCCTGTTTGGCCGTTTGAACAGCCGGATGTTCCATATTTGAAGCCAGCCCGTGTTGGATAATGGCCAAATGAGGAGAATCGGTGTCTTTGTTGCCGCTGAGCTGTAAATAGATTGATTCGTTGTCTGCGTTTTTTATCCAAATTTCCTGTGGTCGGTTGTTTTCCGAACAAGAGGCCAAGAGAAGCAAAAACAGTGAAATATAAAGTTTTTTCATCATATTTAGGGGTTCCCGATATTCTTCTTTTATCCGATTGTTGTGTTTATTATGTTATCCGTCTCTTTTATTTAAAACAAGCGATTAAAAAACAAAAACCGTCTCAGCGGACGGTTTTTGGTTATGGGGAGAGCTGGATTGGTTCCCCATTCGCTATCGCTCAGTCGTTCCATTATGCTTATCAGCTTTGGCGGACCGCCATACTTTCGTCTGGTTTTCGTTTGTGTTTCGCAGGTTCAAATCCGGTCGAACAGTTTAAAAGCAAAAAAAACCACCCTAACGGGCGTTTTTTTTTATTTTTGGTTGCGGGGGCAGGATTTGAACCTACGACCTTCAGGTTATGAGCCTATTATAAGTGAAATACCTTAAAATAATATATAATAAAAAAATCGTTTATTTTTAGTATGTTGCAACTATAATCCCATGTTAATACATACCAAATAATAATTTAAAATTACCATAATGTGTGGGACTATAGTGGGACTAAAATGGGATATGCATGGATAACAACAAAAATAACAGAGATTAGATACAGAGAACACCCAACAAGAAAAAACGGAGCAGTCAAAAAAGATCGCTACTTCACTATTCGTTACAGAGTCAATGGTGTGTTAAAAGAAGAAGGTTTAGGCTGGGCATCAGAAGGTTGGACTGAAGAAAAGCCGGATTAAAAAGAGCTGAGTTAAGAGAAGCATATTGAACAGGTTCTGGTTGCATTACCTTAGAAGAACAACGCATAAAGCATAATAAAGAAAAAGAAGCTGAAAACCTTCGATTGTAAGAAGAAAGCCGATTAAATATTACTTTAGAAGAATTTTATAATAATTATTTATAAATTTTGCTAAAAATAATAAATCATCTAAAACTTTTGCTTCGGAATATAGTTATTACAAAAAGTGGTTGCTTCCAGAATTAGGCTCTAAAATCATCAAAGGCATCATAATTATTGATTTGGAAAATCTGAAAACTAAGCTTCTGGAACAACTAAGACCATAAATTATATATTTGCAATATTAAACCAAATTCTGTGTTACGCTAAAAAATTAAAATTTATCCAAGAAGACATAATAACTCATCAATTAAATAAAATTAAATTTGATAATAGGCGGCTGCGCTTCTTGACAAGCGATGAAGCTAAATTATTATTAGAGGGCTTAAGGATGTACAGTCTACAACTGTATGAAATTTCTCTGTTATCCCTATATTTCGGCTTAAGAGCTGGAGAAATTTTTAACCTTTGTTGGTCAGATGTTGACTTAAATAATCACCCTGAGAAATACAAAGAATACCAAAACAAGAAACGTATATATGCCAAATATTGTATATAAAATGCTTGCAACAAAAAAGCGTAAAGTCTCAAATGATGCTCCAATATTTACTTCTCGAACCGGAGAAAAAATAAAAGAAGTATCAAATTTTTCTAAGTCCTCAGTAAATACTTACGTTAATAACTTAGATAAAGGAGTTTTTATGATTAAAGAAATTATAAGCCAAATTAGTAACCGTTGGGGGGGGACAATCCCGTTGTTATGCGGTCTCAACTTGTGGAATTTAGCTGTGGACTAATCTCAAGCATCCAAACAATAAAAAATCTGGAAATAAGACATCCTAATATTATCAAAGGAAAATTCACTTTTGGTAAGAGAAAAGTGGGATATCCAACAGAGGCTGTTATTGAGTTCTTGGAAACCAGACTTCGTGAAGGATAAGGAGAAGAAAATGAATAAATTTCAAGCATTTAATTTCAATGATATTAATTTGCTGGCGCAAAGTAATATCAGAGGATTCCTTCAGGAATGGTTACCAGAAGGAAAACTAAGTGGGCATGATTATTGCCCACTTAACCCTACAAGGGCTGACAAACATATCGGTTCGTTCAGAATCAATATGAATACAGCTCAGTAGCATGATTTTGCCACTGGAGATGGAGGATGTGGGTTAATATCGTTATATGCTTACATTAATAATATTTCACTTATCGAAAGTGCAGAATATCTTGCCAACAAAATAAATTACCAGAGAAACACAAATATGATTGATTTTTTTGCCGTACAATAACAATACAGCATATACTATTATCCCACTTGAAAAAAATAGCAATTACCAAATAAATCCAGAGGCAACAGCCTCTTGGGTATATCGAGATACCGATGGTAAAATTATTTATGTGGCTGATAGAATTGATGAAGCAGACGGAACCAAAAAGGTTTTGCCGAGGAGCTTTGTTAAAGACGAAACCTCAGGGCAGCAAGGTTGGATAACGAAAAAATTGCTTAAAATAATATCTTGTATAAGCAAGAAGCATTTACGGATAAAGAAAGTTTGCCTGTTTTAATTGTTGAAGGTGAAAAAACATGTGAAGCAGCTAAAAAACTGTGTAACGATAGGTTTTGGTGTACGACATGGAATGGTGGAGCCTAAGGAGTATATAAGCTCAATCATGATTTGATTAAAAATCGAACTGTGTATTTGTTAGCTGACAATGATTCTGCTGGAAAAAAGGCTATGAGCTACCTTGCTCAAAAGTTAAGCTTGAATAACGAGGTGTTTATTGTTGATTATCCTGAAGCAGACTTTCCTGAAGGATGGGATATCGCAGATAAATTCCCTGAAAATTAGGATTTAGAACGTTTTACGTCTTTATTTGATACGACATATCAACAGAAAAGCAATGCCACGATAGCAACAAAAGAAGAAAAAACAGAAACTTTAACTTCAGAGGTTATTCTTTTTAACGGCAAAGTAAATGGTTTAGAACAGGTCAACGAATTAATATCCATTATTAAGCAACACGTCATCTTGCGTGATGAAGAAGCAATTGCCATAGCATACTGGATATTACAGACCTATAATATAAATGCTTTTATCTTTGCTCCACGTTTACTAATAATATCTCCTGAAAAACGATGTGGCAAAACGACCTTACTCCAGCTTTTGGAAATGCTTTGTTACAGAGCTTGGCCTGTTGGTAACTGTACTCCTGCGGTTTTATATAAAGTCATTGAGCAAGAACAACCAATTGTCCTAATGGATGAAGCAGATTCTTTCTTCGATTCCAATAACGATATGAGAAACATAATAGATGTAGGTTTTCAAAATAAATTTGGGGTTGCTAGAAGCGGAGGTAAGAATTTTGAATCCATTAAAAGCTATAAAGTTTTCACAATGATGGCCATTGCCGCCATAAACACCTTACCGGATACAATTATGGATAGAGGGATAAAAATAGGTATGCGCCGTAAACTAGCTTACAAAAAGACCCTACCATTAAGAGAAAGAGTTTATAAGAATAAATTTAACCTTATAAGAAGCAAATGCCGAAAATTAATGTTAGAAATCGGAACACCTGCAGCTGAAAACATTATTGAAGACCTACCTGGTTTGAACGACAGAGCCTGTGATGTATGGGAAGGAATGATATCCATTGCTGACTTGCTGGGAGATAAAGAGCGTATCGTAGAAGCTGCAATTAAACTCTCTCAGGATACTTCCACAGACAGCGAAAGTATTAAAAATATTCTGCTTAAAGATATTTTACATATCTTCCAAAAGTATTCTTTCTGCGATGTTTTTCAGCTAATCTCATTGAAGAGCTTGTTGCAATAGAAGCTCACCATGGTCAGAAATCAGTAAAGGAAAGCCATTAACTCCACATAAGCTGGCATTCCTGCTTAAAGAAATAAGCGCTTTTCAGAAAAATGAATGTGGCAAAAATGTAAACCATTATAGATATTCTTCTTTTCTGGATACCTTTGAGCGCTATATTCCTGATGAACTCGAAAAAGTAAAGAAAGCGGCAGAAGCCGAAGACCCATAAAAATTTCAGCAAGAGGCAAATTTTAATGGATTTAAATAATTAAGGAGTAAGCAATGAATAATGAACACCTCAAAATACAAAAATTAAACGATTCTTTTCGCACAAGCTTATCAGGTGGCAAAGTAATGATAACCAGAGGTATATCCCTACTACCATCTGAAGATGGGAATAACATTGTTAAACAGGTGCAAAGTTTTAATTCTTTTAATAAAAACAATGACCCTTATGGAGAACACGATTTTGGGGTATTTGACTTTAAGGAAAACCGGATTTTTTGGAAAATTGATTATTATGATACCGAGTACTTGTTTTATAGCATCAATCCGGCAAATGAAGAATGTACCAATCGAGTGTTAACCATAATGTTTGCGCATGAATGCTAAACATTAAATTAAAAGTTGTTGATATGTCACGATAATACATTGAAAACTGTGCTTGATTTTTTTATAAGTAAAGAGCCACTTTAGGGAAAGTGTGCCTAAAATCCGAAGATTAAATTCTTCGGATTTTTTTTATTCATTAACGGAGGAAGAAACTATGTCTAATTTAATTCAATACATAATTCAAGATGACCCAGAACAAGGGATGAAAAAGAAACAATCTCAATCTCTACTTTCAAGAGAGGGTTCTTCTCAAGAAGATATTGGTAAAAACTATAAATTCAGCTCTCGCCATTTGTTAGAAAATGATTTTTCATATCTTAAAAAACAACAAACTACAATTCCGAAGACTAAAAAACAGTTTAATAATTTATTGGAAAAAATAATTAATGATACGACATCAAACTCTAAAAGATTTGAAAGTAATATACCTAATTCAAACCATTTTTTAGCTGGAGATATTGCTTTGGAAGGCATAAAAGGGTTTGGGCAAGGAATATTAAGTGGTACGGAATCTCTCTTAAATGGCATTACTTTAGGAGGATATAGTAAATTTGATAAAAAATATGACTTAGGCATGCAAAGGCGGAGGCAAGACATACAAAAAGCAGCAGATAACGTCGGTTTAGGACAAGCTTTAAAAGTTGCCAATAAAGCAACCGAAGCTACTGGAGCTGCATTAACTGGAAACGCTATATTAAAGGGTGTTCCGGCTGTATACAATACATATAACATTTATAAAGGTACTAAAAACCTTGAAAAACAACTCCGCCGCGGAGATGACTTTCAAGATATTTTTATGGGACGTATTGATAAAAGTAAACTAGATGAAATTAACAATATTCGTCAAACCGTTAGAGAGCAAAGTATCAGATCGAGAAAAGTTACTATTCCTAAAGACAGAGTAGAACACATATATAACAGAAGAGTTGTAGAATATGGATATACACCAGAAGACACAGCCCATACTATTTCTGATGCCTTATTTAATAAGAATAGTAAAGTATCTTCTACCAAATTTAATACATTACAAAAACTAGAAAGTCCATCAGCAAATCGTGCGGTTATTGGAAAAATACGTAACGGAAAACATATATTTGTAAAGACCGGATATACAAAATAGAAATTTGATGCAGCTCTGAAGCAAGAATATATAATACAAACCCTGAAATATTTCAGGGTTTGTATTATTCATCAACACTCCAATTTTTATCAGCAATAAATTTTGATGAAATGACCTCTATTCTTGGATTATCTATATCTTTTCTAATGACTATACTATAACCATTATCCAAATCTAAAACAACCGCAGACAGGTATAAGTTGTTTTCAGATAATATCGGATAAATATTTTGAATTTCACAGCCTAATATATCATTATATAAAAAAGATATATTCATATAAGCATCTTTAAACTTAGAAATTTCTTTTATTGTTAAATTTTGTATATCAACACAAGATGAAACATCATGACTATTTAGTCCTATTTCGTAGCAATAATAAGCTGAAAAGTCGATAGATAAAAGATTTTTACCAATTTCAAAAATAAAAGCATTTTCCCAATTATACATATTTCGGTTATTGGGAGATAAAACATCACTTTCGTTAAAGTCAGCTATATCTATATCAAACTTTGAATTAAAAACAGCTACAAGCTTTTGACCAATAAGCAAAGGTTTTATGCTTTTAAGAATAAACTCAGCTCCTGTAGCCGGAAATTTACTTTTAAGCTTTTGTCCTTGAACATAAGCCGTTTGGATTGAAATCTTTTGCATAAAAACCCTTTCAAAAAAATAAAGTGGCTTTGGATGGACGGTGTTTCCCATCATTACAACATGAATACGTTATGTTCTGTAGTTGCACCGATTTTCTGCGCTTCAAAGCCACTCTTTTTATATAGAATTTGTCCCAAAACATATCAGGTTGACAAATAACCTTAATGATGTGTTTTATGTGATTATCACAACTATTTATAAACGTCAATAGAACATAAAATATTATTCTTAAAAACTTATTAGAAATTTTATATTTTATAATGAGTGTTTATTTTTCAAGGTTTTTAGCAACAAATCCGTTGATGGTTAAAATAAAGTCATTATAATTTATATAAAATATTATGTAATTATAATGACTCGGAGAATATTATGGGTATAGGAAAACGAGCAAAAATATTAAATGCTAAACAACAAACTATGGTCTTAGCCTATTTGGAAAATACCAGATATCCACTCAGGAACGAAATAATGTTTTTACTGAGCTTCAAAGCCGGTTTAAGAGCTAAGGAAATATCCCAACTCACATGGTCGATGGTTTGTGGTAGCGAACGCTATATATCAGACAGCATTAATTTACCGAATAATGCTTCTAAAGGTAAATATTCCGGTCGTATTATACCGATACATAAAGACTTAAAAAAGCTGCTGACAGACTTAAAACAAGAGAACACAAACCTGTCTTCATATATCATCACTACTGAAAGAGATAAGAAAATGTTTGCTCAGGCAATCGTTAATTTCTTTTATTTGCTGTATAAAGGGCTGAATATGGATGGATGCTCATCTCATAGCGGCAGAAGGACTTTTATTACCCAAGCTGCAAAAATGATTAGCCAAGCCGGAGGCACAATTAACGATATCAGACAGCTTGCCGGACACTCAAGCCTAGCCACAACACAACGATATATTGAGTATAATACTGAAGCTCATAAAAAAATAATTGAAATGATATGAACTTGCATGCGTCATATTTTGTCGTTGGTTGTTGCTATATTAAATAATAAACCTAAGAGGCTCCGATGACTAAAAAACATTTATATAAGGATTTATATACCCGAAAATGGATAAAAGTTTACCGTCAAATACAAGCAAACGGCGATTATTGTTGCTGTCTGGAATTTGCTTTGCCCTTTTTTTATTATGTAAAATTTACCCTTGCAAAGCCTATGCGTATAACTATTGGTAAAAACAAATTAGAGCGAGAAAGTAACCTGCTATCACGAGCTGCTATTTCACGAATTTTGAAGCTTTTACCCAGAAATAAGTCTCACTCTCCTGAATATATCTCTGTTCTGCTGAAACATAAGCAATACGACTTGTTTGATTATATGTATAATCTTGCTGCATTTGTGACGGAAGATTTGAAAGAATATGTAAATCGGCGTGGCTTTGAAGACTTTTGCCAGAAACATGCATTCGATAAAAAGCTATTTGATAACTTCTATAAAGCCATAATCAGAAGCAAGGCAGAGGTAGAAAATTGGGCAAATTTAACAACTGATAACCCCAATATTGCCGATTATGCTAAAAACAAGCTGTTAAATTTAAGAGAATGCCGAATAAAACACTTGCAAAGCCAATATAATTTTAATCTGGAAAATATTGAGGACTATTGGTCTAACGGTAAATATTGGTGCATAAAAAGGAGTTTTGAATATTTAGGCAAAGCCTATTCTTGGCAGACAATTATTGACTATCAAGGCAAAGAAATAATCAATTTTGCCAATAAGTCGGTTGAAGATATAACTCCCAACGGAAAAGTCATATTCAGAGATGAAGATGGTAAATACGGAGTTAAAGGTTTGCCCGATAAAAGTACTAATATTTCTACAAAGGTAAGCAACCAAGAAGAGCTTAAACCGATTACTCGCCATAATCACTGGGGATATATGGGCAACAACGGAAAAATCATCATTCCGATAATTTTTGATAAGGTCGGACAATTTTATAATGGACAAGCTTTTGTTGCCGTAAACAACAAATATTGCATTATCGATACTTCCGGTAAACAGGTTAATACCGATAACATTACCCTCAAACTTCCCCAAACTTTAGATAACAAAGAAGCAACCAAACTTTTCCAAAAATTTCTTCGGGAATATACTAATGTTTTAGATAAATTATAATTTATTCAGCTTGAACCCAATTTATACCTAAAACTTGTTCATAATCAGAGGTAATATCCTTTATATTTATAGGACTTGGTTGATATTCGTTGACTAATAAACAGCATATATATAAACACTGAAAAGCGACAGTAACCGCTAAAAAAGCATCAGGAAGCTCTTCCACAGGTATTGTCTTAGCATACCTTGGCAACATAACATAAGGAGAACAGTGTTTATAACTACAAAATCTATGATATAAATGGTTTAAATTATTTATTTCTTGATGTTTTCCATCTTTTGTTAACTTGTCAACCATAGCTGAAAGACTATTAGCTTCAGGTTTATACCAATAATTTTTATAATTTTTATAGTCTAGGAGAATCTTATCTGTAATAATTTCATCTAAAAATTCTTTTTTTAAGAATCTTTTAATATCTTTTTCTTTTATGATGCTTAATATTTGTCCTTTTTTTTCCAGATGTAAATAAAGTCCTTCTAGCTGTTCGACAATACCATAGTCAACGTACTGTTTTATACGCTCTGGCTTATCTAATAACCAAGTTAACTGAATTAAAGCCTCCAACATATGAGATGTTAAGATACATCCATTATAGGCATCACCTGTTAAGGATAAAATAGCCTTGGCCGAAGACATCAATCTTTTATAAAAGGAAACTGTAATTCCTTGTTGGGCGTTATTAGTTGCAAATTCAACATCTTCAGTACGGTGAATTAAGCGCTCTAACAATTCTTTATTTGTTTCAAAATTTTTATCCATCTTATCAAATCTTAGCGTTATTATTGACAATATTCTTTTACATTCTGATAAAATCCATAATTGCAAAGAGTATTGATAATATTATTAAATTTCTTTTTTTGATCTTTATTTGGCGAAGATGACAATATTTTATCAAAAATCTTATTAAAATAAATTTCTTGATAACAATAAGGGCAATCAGAACTTTTAGGATAGTATTGGCTGTGAAATTTATCATTTATTAAAAATAAAGATAAAAAGTCCAACACATTATTAAGGCTTTCAGAATCATTGATATAATTGACTATCGTATCATAATCATCTGTATAAATAGAAAATTTAACATATACGTGTTCTAAAATCTCTATAGCCCGCTTAAACCACCAATCTGCAACAGTATTAAAATTTTTAACACGAATAAAAAAGTGAATACCATCAAATATCTGCGCAAAATCATCCCATTTATTATGTGTATTGGTATAAGCAATTAAATCATCAATACATTTAGAGACTTTATGTAAATCAATTTTCTCATCTCTGGATAAAGATGATGCTATATGGAAAAACGCTTGTTTTGTTAGATTGGTATCTTGCAATAAAGTGCTACCTAAATCATCTTCAAGAGACAATTCTTGTGCGTAAAAAAGAACTCCTAAATGGTCAGCTAACCTTCTTTGATAAGTTGATTGCTTTTCTCCGGAAAATACAGTTATTGCATATTTATATTCAGCTTTAATGGCTTCAAAAATATTCAAATATACACTATTTAACAAATAAGCCCCAAACCAAGCTTTAAATCCTTGAATATTTTCATGATCAAACAATATAGCTTGAAGTTCATTCATGCGATTTTTAAAAATCAACTCCATCCAAGGATAAAAACGACCAACAGCCGCTAATACCAATAAATTTTTGCTATTTATTAAACCTATTAATTTATTAGCAACTTTTTCTGTTAAATCATCTTTATTCAGTTGAGACAGTTTTAACCCTAATCTGATTAGTGTTGTTGTATTTTCTCCAATAAGACTATTAATGCTGGATGTATAATAATCAGCATCTAGATTCAAATTTTGAGACCTTTCATCTGGTTTATCAACATTGTTGCTCGATAAATTAAATATGGTTTCATAATTATTATCTGACAAATCATAATTTTGAATAATCTCTTGTATTCGATTAGACATCCATTGATTTGCATTATAAAAGCCATCTTTATTTTCTTTTTCTGAAAGCCAATATGCATAATCTAAAAACTTTTGAATATCATATTCATCAAGATTATCATCTTTGGTAAATTTGAGATTCGTGATTAGACTTGTATGATATTGAGCATTAATACCATCATCTTCTAATAAATTTACTTCATTAATCCAAGTTTTATTTTTATTCAGATATTTTCCTATTTCCTCAGCTGTTCCTTGTATGGATTTTTTATCATCCCAAGGTTCCTTCTCGTCTTCATGAAATCCTTTCATAAATAGAACAATATCGCTAAATGATTTTGAACTTAATTCCTCTTCTGAAATTGCAGATTGATCACCTCTCCAACTGCTTAAGAGTAAATTTTTATTAAGAGTGATATATCTTTTTTTATCAATTTCAGAAATAGTTTTACCATATTTTTCTTCAAACTCTGGCGTTAACATTCCTTGAAAGACGATAAAAAACCTAATAAGGGTATCTTCTTTCGCAGATTCAGTCGAAATTTGATACTTAATTATATATTCTAAATAATAATGCTCTCTTTGGTTCAAAATAGCATTTTTTTCTGCTTCATTCAGTTTATCAAAAACAGAATTTACTAATAGAGCATAATCACTTGATCCAAAGGTTGGACGTTTTATATTATTAGCATAATCGAAAAGAAATTTATAAGAAATACTTTTATCTTCATGAACTCTTGCATAATAAAACAAAATATTCTGAATAGTTTTACTACCTTTATTAGCAAAAGGAATAAGTTCTTGATAAAAATTATCTAAATCTTGTCCTTCAATTTTTTCCGCAAATTTAAGAATTGTTGTTACTAAGATACAGTCTAAACTTTGTAAAGTGCGATCTTCATTAAGAAGATAGCTTGTTCCATAATCATCAACTTCATCAAAATCGGGAAATTGTTGATAAATATTTGTAAGAATAGATGTAAAAACACTTAATGATAATACCGGATATTTTGCAAAAAATCCTTGTTGCTCAATATTCTCTAACAAGAAATAATAATCTTGCCAAGAGGTTAGTTTGTAATAATTATAACCTGATTTTTTGTTAGTTAGTTTCTCAACCTCAATATGCAATATAGCTTTCAATAAAGTCTTTACAAATTTTATCTCTTTTATATCTATCAGCTTTTCACATATAGTTAAAAAGTCCTCTATATAATAAAATGAACGTTTTTGAGGTTTTAGTTTTGTTAATGGAGATAACATAGATATAATATCTTCAGAGCTTGTTTGATTTATGTTTTCACTTATAAGTTTTATAATCTGCGATATTTTCCATGAAACACCATGAGGATTATAATTAATATCTTCAGCAACAATATTTTGAAAAACTTTGCTAACTTTATTTGGTATAAGTGCAAAAACACTTTTTAGATAAAAAAATGGTTCCCAAGGTGTATCTACTGACATACCATCTTGACTTGCTTTAACCAAAAATGAATGGTAATCAAAAACATTATTTTGTTTTAGGATATCAAACCACTCCACATTTTTTGCAATTAAACTATTATAAAATTCATATTCCAAAGCAGGATTAATTAACCTGATATTAATTTTTGCCCAGTCTCTTTCATCTAGGCTATTTTGCATTTCTTTTAAATAATCTAAAAAATTAATACACATTATACAGTCCCCACTTCTGGAATATTAGACATAGAACTAGAACTATACAAATCAACAGGAGTAGTTCCTTTATATTCAGCTTCATTAATAAAAAAATCTATAAAATTTCTAATTTGAACATCTATATCAGTATCTGTTTTTAATACATTTAATTCTTTAACACACAAATTGTTTTCAAAAGATAATAAAATTATTCTTTGCTTAACTTTTAACGAAATATCCTGCTGAGTAAGAAATCTTTTATATAAATCTACACGGTGTACATTTTGTAAAAAATTTAAAGCACTTATATTTTGTCTGTAGTCTATTTCTTTAATAGAATTTGAATAAATATATTTATAAAATCTATCAACACTAGATGTAATATATGTGTCTTGTTTATCTTGTGCTAACTTTTGATCGAAATAATCTATATTTTTCTCATAAAAATGCTGTAATTTTTTTATAAGTTCATCATGCAAACTTTGCTTTTTATTTTCTACAGATAGAATAATCAACTGAAACAACGTATCGATACACATTTCATTTTCAAGTTTCACTTGAGATATAGGCATCACTTGATCATAAAGTTTCATCAATTTTGGAGTATTATCATAGTACTTAGATAGTTCTTCAGAAATAAATTGTTTTTTTTCTTCCTCTTTAATATTTTTCTCCATGATTCAGCTAAGTATTTCAGGTAGTTAGTATCACAGAAAACAATCTGAGTATGTTTATTAAAAATATAAAAAATAAGTAATACAAGAGCAACACAAATTGAAATCAACAAAAAGTTATCTGTATTTTCTATAATGTATGGTATTTCTTTTTCAGAAATATCATTTCCTATAAGGGTTACAATAATATTAATTCCGAATGCTTTTAATGATAGAAGTAAAACAAGAATCAAACAGCACCACTCCATAGCATATAAAAAACAAAATATATACCAACTTTTGTCTTTATAAACTTTATCTTTTATACTAAAAGGGGCTATTAGTAATTTACCTAACAGTTTCATCATAAAATATGTTGACCTTTATAAATTCAAAACATAAATTAATCTACTCTTTCCATCAAAAATAGCAAGGATTTATTTAAATCATCAAAAATAACTTGTATTTTCTTTGCAAATAACGAGATTTTGAATGTTTTTGATAAATGATGTAGAAATAAGCAAAATTCTTTTATATGCTTTGGAAACAAAGGATAATATATAAAATTTATTAATTCCATATGGTCGTTTATTTTTTTATATCTTGTTCCGAAATAAATTGCAGAAATTCTTTTCCTAAATCAGTTAAAATGGTAGGTGCTGTCGGACCTATTGTCTTTAGGGCAGTATAAATTAAATGATTTTCAGATAAATTTTTCAATATAGCCTCTAAAATTTCATTGTCTTTATATTTCATTCTCAAATCCATCAATAAATTTGAAGCAGAATTATTATACGAACACAGAGGTTTTGCTTTTGAAATTTCTGTTAAAATTTCTATATGTAACAGAGTACAATCTCTTAATAGATTTAAAAATATATGAGTTTTAGTATTATTTATATCTTCATTTTTGATGGTATTGATAACTGTATTAACATATAAACCAACTTTATCTTCTTCAATATCTGACATTGCTCCTTGCGTGGCATTTGCTAATATTTGAGCAAAATTTGGAATAGATATAATCTTTTGAAAATCAACATCATTCTGAATATCTTTAAGTTTTTCTTCAAAAACTTCTTCCCATTTTTCTCTTCTTTGTTGCCACTGCCTTGACGCGTATTCATCATATATTGTTTGAACTAAACCCGTTATGGGATTTGAGTGCATAACCGCTTTAGCAACTCCTGCGCCAATATTCGAGATTGTATGATTTTCAGTGGCTTCACTCATTCTAAATCCAACCTTTTAATTTATATTTTTCGATTGCAGCTAAGTCTTCAGGTGTTGGTGTATTTTCTGCTGTCATTCCTATATACTCTGCATTCCATTCATCAACAGTACTTAAGACATCTTCACAAACTTTCACACCTCTTTCGGTTATATTGTCTAAATTCCAATCATTATGATATTTGCTTTTATTTGCTAACTCCTTAACTATTTTAATAGATGACTGTGCATATTCTTGCTGTTTTTTAGAAAAATATCCATTCCCAGCTTGTATGTTTAATTTCTTTTCAAATGGAACTTTATTTCCCAAATACTCTATTTTTTCTTTGATTATATCATCACTAATATTTGAAAAATAATTGTTATGCCATTTTTGTGGGAAAATATGTTCAATTTCCCATTTTTCTGGTAATAATGTGTCTTGATACTTATAAGCAATTAATTTTAAAAGCATACGAACTGTTTTTCCGTTAGGTGCTTTTATGTTTGTTTCAAGTAAACCTCTATCAATATCTTTAAATATGAATTTAGGTTTTGCTGTTTTGATAATCTCTACGTTCAATTTCATTATATCTGTTTTAATAGCATTTATTGTAGGAGTTATTAAATATTTTGTTAACAACTCAACAATCAGTTTATGCAAAAATGCTAAAAAATTATTTGTAAAATCTGCATCTTGATTATGAGATAAATAATATGTTAACACAGGATATTTCCAAAACTCATTAGGATAAGCAGATAATATGTCTAGAGCTTGCAAAATTTTTGTATTTTGGCTCCATTCTTCATTATCGATAGTATCACGTTTGTTAACAACCTTCCATATATTTAATATCTTTGACAAATCAGATAAAAGTTCAGGAGCAAATAATCTTGCATATTTATTATCAGAAAAATATTTCCTGATACCAGGTGTCGTAGACTTATCATCTTCTGATTTGGCTCTTAGATAAAACATATAATAGTAAAACAGAGATTGAATAGTTTCTCCTGCATATTGAGCATTTTCATCTAATTCCTTCCATTCTTCAATAAATTTATTTTTTTCTTCACTATTTAAGTGATTGTATATCTTTGCTTTAAAGATATCAGCGTCAGACAAAGGCAACCCTCTATCATTTAACGTAGAGAATATCGTTAATGCTGTATCTTGAGTATCTGCCGTAATTGGAAGTAAAATCGCTTTCGATAGTACAGCTAAAATAAAATAATATATTTGCATGGGGTTTTGCTGAGCTTTATTGTTATATAGCTCTTGAAACTTTCTATAATTTACGGAATAATTATCAGTAGCATTTTCATCAGCCTTACCTGTTTCTAAGATTCTTCTTAAAATCTCATTCCCTGCATTGTTGATGACCTTGGATTCTATTAAAATTTTGCTGTAGTCGATATCACCGCTAATACTATCTTCGATCCAAATAGTTGGCTCGATTTTTTGTATAAAATTCATTGCTTCTTTTGTTTTTTCTTCAGGCTGCTGCAAATTTGTATAAATAGCACGAAGAAGTAGAAATAATGATGTTATTCTTTGTTGTCCATCAATTATTTCCTGTTCACCTTGTTCGTTCAAATAAGAAACAATACTACCCAAGAAATATGTAGATTCTTGTTTTTCTGTAAAATCCCATAAATCATTAAAAAGTGTTTCAGCTTCTTCTACTCCCCAAGCATAAGGACGTTGATATTCAGGAATGATAAATTTGTGTTCTTTACCGCTTTTTAATAAATCTTGAACACTTACTTTGTTTACACTTATAGACGTTGTCATATCATGTCCTTTCACTACCTAATATTCATATAGAGTGTTTTTAACAAGGTTAGAGCGTTAAATCTTTAGTCTCTCTATAAAAACATCAAGGAAACTGTATTCCTTAGAGAGATAGAGTGCTAAAATAGGTTACAGTATATATTATAACAAATCGAAAGTCCAAACAAAAGCAATCAAAGGTATATATAATATATATTTTTTTACATTTCATAAAATAACCTTATATGTATTATTTAGAATTAATAATATTTGTTTTGATTCTTATGTATATATCACCCTTAATTAAACCTCTATCCCTCTAAAGGCATTGGAAACCTTAGAGTTTTACATAGAGCGTCTTAATTTAAACCTCTATATAACTCTCTATAATTTAATTTTTATAATCTTGTGCAACGTTACTTCCTTCACGATATTTCATCATTCCGGCTAACCAAAGGTAGTTATCTACTTTTGCTCTTGAATTTTGTTTAGAAATTTTGCAATTACTCATAAACAACTCAATAACATTCATAAAAAATGTATAATCTCTCATAGCGGTTAAAAGTGCACTTGCTGTCGGTTTATCAATCTTAATCTTATTTTCTTTAGATGTTTCATTATATTTAATAAAAGCAGAAGTAAATTTATCTTTCCATTTTATCATATAGTCCTTTAATAAATAAGCGACATAACGATCATAAATAGAAAACTTATCTGGATTTGAAAAATGACAGAATTTAGTAGCAAATGAATAAATGTTACGGCTGTTTTTGTTTTCTTTGTTATTCTTAAAAATATCTCTAATTTCGTTTACTGCTTGAAAATCGCCATTCTTAATATTTTCATCAAGATTTTTGATTTTAATCATATCTTCAACAACCGTATAAATATTTTGGATTCCTGTGCTGTAAAAATCATTTAATAGTTTAACCTTAAAGTATGTCCAACCAAGGCATCTTTCATTATTATTTTTGTGGCTTCCAAAAATATCTTTTAGAATTTCATCATTAATCACATAAATTTTACCACTGTCAGAAATTGTCATACAATTACTTTACCTTAATAGTAGGAGAAGTAATCATGGCATACGAAAAGACATACGATTTGCTTGATTTAGCAATATGGATGCAGTCAAACTGTGAAGGTGTCAGCTTAAATGACATTGCTAATAAATATCAAGTTTCGCGCCGCACGGCGGAACGTATGCGATATATGATTATCATACGATTTCCGCCAGCCGAAGAAATTATTTACGACAACAATCAAATACGATGGTACATTCCGCAAGGAACATTAAAGGATTTAATAAACTTTTCTGCCGAAGAATTATCGGCGTTAGAAACAGCTAAAGAGTTGTTTGAAAATAAGCAAATGACCGAAAAAGGTTTGTTCTTGATAAAGTTATAGCAAAAATTAAAGCCTCGATTAAACCGGATATAATCCGCAAAATTGAACCTGATACCGAAGCCTTACTTGAAGCAGAAGGTTTTATCTGCTGCCTGGGACCAAAGCTTGTGATAGATGAAAATATTATGGCGACAATTCGCCAAGCAATTTTGAAATGCCATCAAATTAAAATTAAGTATTACAATAAGAACAGCGGTAAAATTAGTACCAATACACTTAACCCTCATGGTTTTCTTTATGGTGAGCGCAATCACTACTTAGTTGCCCATCATGCTGATGGTTATTTGGGTAATGAGGTTCATAACTTTATTTTGAGCAATATTCGAGAAGTGGAAATATTAAACAGTGTAATTGAAAACTTGTCAGATTTTAACTTGCAGAAATATGCTGAAGAGTCATTTGGTGCTTATCATGAAGAACCGTTTGACGTTGAATGGCTGTTTGATAAAGAGGTATCTGAAGAAGCTTCCCACTATATTTTCCACCCCACATAAACAATGATTAAAAATCAAGATGGTACATTAACCGTAAAATTCCGAGCCGGCGGTAGATTAGAAATGGACTGGCATCTTTATACCTGGGGAAATCATGTGAAGGTTATTAAACCGGAGAATTGGTATGAATAATGATATTTTACCAATACGAAACAAGGAACAATTTAAGGAGCTGTGTGTGCGTTATAAGCTGGTTCGTATTTTAACTGATGGTGAGACTCTTTATGCTTGGAATGTAGAAGAGGCTGAACATAAAGAAGTCAGAGCTAAGTTACATCTAAGTGATGAGTTTGTCGGTTTTTTTGTTTGAAAATGGTGTGTTATACAGCTCGATTAATGCAGTAAGCAGCCAAAACATAAATGAAATGCTGATAAAAAAATGGTTATCTTGAGTAATTATCCATACCAAATAAGCTAAAATCACTATAAAACATACAAAAAAGACACCTAAAATACTCTAAAAAAGTGGGACTATAGTGGGACAAATTGTCCCACAAAGGCAAAACAAAAAGGCTTTTGATTTCTCAAAAGCCTTTTTTTCTTTGGTTGCGGGGGCAGGATTTGAACCTACGACCTTCAGGTTATGAGCCTGACGAGCTACCGGGCTGCTCCACCCCGCGATATGTCTGTCTCAAAAGACAGCGTATAAATACGCCTTTTTCGGGCGCTTGTCAATACCTAAATGGCATTTTTTTTGCCGCTCAGAAGAAGAGGGTGATAATAACGGCAAAAATAAATACCAAAACAACAGTCCAATGCCACCATTTCATATTTTTCTCCTTTTTCAGTTGAATAAGCTAAGTGCTAAAATGACAATAACAACAGTTATTGCGAAAAATATTTTATGTTTGTTTGTCCATTGCATTTCAGGAACTCCGTTTAGATAAAAGGGTTATAGGCCCATTGCAGCAGTGCCTGACGTTGACGGGGACGGCATCCCAGATCGCCGGGCCAGCAGTTTTTTTCAATTTGGATTTTGTGGCGTTTGAATGATTTCCAGCGCCGGATTTGGATGCGGTCAATTTCCGGCAGGCGGCGACCGAGATAATAGCGGCAATACCATTGAAACCAGCCGCGGGGATCCGGGCCGTAAATCCAGCCGCGTTTTTGCCATTCCTGCAGGGACAGGCGTGATTTCAGATGAAAGAAGTTTATACCGGCATTGGCAGTCTGCGGCGCTAAGGCAGCATTGCGAAACCAGTCGGCCGGGAATTCGTTTCGGCAGTCGTTCAGATATTTTCCTTCAAAGACTCCCATGTGCAGCATTTCGGCAGGTGTCAGTTCCGGAAGAAAGTCCGGAGCGAAGTTTTGTCCGATCGGTTCGCTGGTTTCATAGATATAATTTTTTTGCATTTTATCATTAACGATGATTTTCATGGAACCTCCGTGCTCTATATAATCCGTATCGGAGAAATTTGGAGGTCGGTAAGAAAAAACCCCGCCGAAGCGGGGTTGTATAAGAAGTTAAGACTGAATTATTTGATTTCTTCTGCAGCCATAACCGGTGCTGCCGTTTCAGTTGTGGTGGAATCAATCGTATAAGAGATTGTTTCGGTGGCCGGAGCCGTAACCTGAACCGGTGCCGGAGCCGGCTGGGTCGTTGTTGTAGTGGTAACAACGGTTTTGCTTACCGGCTGAGAAACGATAGCTTCTTTTTCAAAGGAAACGTCAGTTGTGGTTTTGGGTTCATATACGGTTGTTGTCGTTGTTTTTTTATAAACGATTTCAACCGGTTCTTTAACAACTTTTACGCTTGGGGTGCAGGAATTGCAGGTGCTGCAGGAGCCGCAAGGTTTCGGAGCGACCGGCCGGCTGACAACCGTATTGCAGGTGGTGCACGGCATAACCGGAGCCGGCTGAGGATTTTCATAGACGATAATTGGTTGCGGCGCTTTCTTTACGACGGCTTTCTGGACCGGCCGGGCCTTGCGGACGCGGCGGCTGGTGCAATTGTAATGAGTGTAGTCAGCATCGGTGTTGCTGCTGTAAATCGGGCCGGAAGCGCAAGCGGAAATAAACATTAAAGCGGTTAATACGAGTAACTTTTTCATGATTTTTCTCTGACTTAATTAAAGTTATTAACAAAAGGTTAACGCTAATATAAACATAAAAATTTAATTTGTCAATTTTTGTTTATAAAAAAGATTGTTTTTTTTATATATAAGCGTTTTTTCAAAGGATTAAAGTTCAGAGACGGTAAAAGGCAGCAATAAAAAATAAAAAAAATGAAAATTTGTGAGTTTTTTGCATAAAAAAGACTTGTTAAATTTATTTTTTGTGATAAACATAGGCAAGTCAGGTTAACGGAGTGTAGTTCAGCCTGGTAGAACGCTACGTTCGGGACGTAGAGGTCGCTGGTTCGAGTCCAGTCACTCCGACCATAGAATAGAGAAATCGCCGTTACGGCGATTTTTTTTGTTTTAAAGGTTGTACTGTGTCCGCTTGAAAGTTGCCGGAGGAAGTCCGGTTAACAGAAGGGCTGATTTTACGACTCTAATTAACGGTTGCTTTCCATATATAGCAGATGATTCCGTATTTTTTTATTTGACATTTATTATATATAATAATTATAATACATATATTATTTTATATATATTGGAGATGGTATATGAAAAGTTTTTTATTGATTATGGTTATGACGGCCGCATTGCCTGTTAAGGCTTTAGCAAACCCAGCCTGTGCCGTTTGTACGGTTGCAATCGGCGCTTCTCTCAGCATTGCGCGGAAGATGGGGGTTGAAGATTCGATTGTCGGTTTATGGGCCGGCGCGTTGTTAACTTTGCTGGGATATTGGTCCATAATGTTTTTTGATAAAAGAAACTGGCATTTTCGTGGGCGTGATTTTTTGCTGCTGTTGCTTTCGGTGGGGATGATCGGTTTTATTTATGTTGCTGAAGTTGATTATACTCCGGTTGTTATTTGGAAAATCTTTTATATGGATACGATTTTGTTCAGTTCTTTGCTCGGGATGCTGATTTATATCGGTTCGCAAAAACTTTATCAGCGGATGAAAGCCGGGAACGGCGGGCATGCTCATTTCCCTTTTGAAAAGGTGGTTTTGCCGATTGTTTTTTTGCTGGGAGGGAGTTTGTATTTAACTTATTTTCCGATTTGAGGAGGCGTATTGAGGCTGTAAAAAAAATAACCGTCGGTTTTCAAACCGGCGGTTATTTTAACGGTTGTCTTATTACTTTTTTTTCAAGGCAGACAATGTCATTATGATAACGCTGCCGATGAAAACGGTTCCGAGAAAAATCAGAGCCATAGGGATCTTTGCATAAGCCAGGTGAACGATGACAAACATGAACAACAAGGCGTAGATGATAAAAGAACCGAGAAAGCCGATAATAATTTTCCGGGCTTTCAGCATATCACGGGGCGAGGCCCGAGAGGTCAGAAAATCGGGATTGCGTTTTTTGTTCCAGCCCAGAAGGCACAAAACCGCAATGCAGGCGGCAATGCCGATACTGCTCCAGAGCATTACGGCGAGTTGTAGCTGTTCCATAAGCGTTATATTTTAATTAATCAGACTTTAGTTTTTGCCAACAATGACGGGAATATCGGCCGAAATCGCCGGGGAAACAGAATCGGAAACAATATCAGGAAAACATAAGAGGCGTTCAGGCACAATATGACGTTGTTAATGACTTCTCTTATTCCGAGGTTTTCCGGGACGACCAGTGCGATAAGCATAAATTCAACCATAAATCCCAGCCATAGGGTGTTTATGATGAAATTTGCGGGATTTTTTTTATAAACCGCAATCTGGATAACCGTACAGACAACGGCGAAAATTACAATGTTTATCCATTTTATTGCCGTGAGCAGCGACAGAACGGAACTCCCTCCCAAAAGCATCAGCGCGGGCGCTAAAGCATAAAAGCTTAAACCGAACTTTTTCATAAACTAATATTTTAATTGTTAAACATAATTGTAAATTTTGTGACAGTTTATACTTTTCGTTGGGCAAAAATCAATCTTTTTTTGTTCGTTATTATTGAACAAACAGACAATAACCGCCGGCAGGGAAACCGGCGGTTAAAAGGAAGTTTACCAAAGCGTTTCGGGCAAATCACGAGGCAAATCCCCGTTGTATTCTTTTTAAAAAGATTTGGGCGGCCGGGGAAAAGACCTGATATTTTTTCCAGACGATATTCAGGCCGGATTCCAGTGCGGGCGAAAGGGGGCGGAAGCATAAATCAGAATTCATATTGTTAATCAGTCCGTCCAGACTCAGAATATAACCGACGCCTTGTTCGGCAAGAAGTGCCGCGTTGAACAGCAGATTATAGGTTGCGACAATATTCAATTTTTCAAAGTCTTTGCCGAACCATTCCCGGAATTCGTTATAGGCTGAGGTTTGGCCGATGGCCTGCTGCGAGCAAATCAGCGGCAGGCCGGTTAAATCGTTTCTGGATATCTTTTTTTTGCGAGCGAGCAGGCATTTTTTCGGCATGATAACACCCCAGACATCTTTAGTCGGCAGAGAAACCGAATTGTATTTGGTGATGTCTGTCGGCTGAATCAGTATTCCGAAGTCAAGCAACCCTTTATCCAGGCGTTCGGTTACGTTTTCGGCGTTGCCGCTGTAGAGATGACAGCGAATGGCGGGGTAGTCTTTTTGTATGTCTCTGATTGTTTGGGCAATCAGCCGCATGCCCCGGGTTTCGCCGCCGCCGATGTATATCTCTCCGCTTATGTCTTTCTGAGCGGAATGAAATTCGGTTTTGGTCTTTTCCACCAGTTCCATGATTTCTTCGGCACGTTTGCGCAGGATCAGTCCTTCGGAGGTGAGCAGCATGCCCTGAGCCGATCGGATAAGCAGTTTTTGGCCGAGTTCGTCTTCGAGTTCCTTCATTTGCCGGGAGAGCGTCGGCTGGGTCAGGTTCAGGGCTTTGGCTGCTCCGATTAAGCTGCCTTCCCGGGCAATGGTCAAAAAATAGTGTAATACACGCAGTTCCATAATTTTTTCCTTATGCTTTTTAGGTATAATACATTATAAGATATAAGTATTTGCTATTTTGTAAAGATAATTTTATGATAAATAACAATATTGAGAAATTTTGTTTGTTTATGACTTGAAGGCGGTTCGGTTAAGGAGGATATAAAATGGGAGTAAAAGGTTTTTTTCGTTTCGGGCTGATTTTATCGGCCTTAACAGGGGTATTTTTTTTAACTTCAAATGCAACAGGAGCAGATATGACAGAATCGGATAAAAATTGGGATAAGGTTTTTGCTAAAAGTGACATGGTTGATGCCAGCAAAGTAAGTTTTAAAAACCGGTACGGAATTGAACTGATCGGTGATTTGTATCTGCCCAAGGGCAAAGCTTCCGAAAAGCTTGCGGCGATTGCGGTCAGCGGCCCGTTTGGCGCGGTTAAGGAGCAGGCTTCCGGCTTATATGCGCAAACCGTGGCCGAGCGGGGTTTTGCCGCGTTGGCGTTTGATCCGTCTTACACGGGGGAGAGCGGCGGAGAGCCGCGTCTGGTGGCTTCTCCGGATATCAATACCGAAGATTTCAGTGCCGCGGTGGACTTTTTGAGCAATCTGCCGAATATTGATGCGGAGAGAATCGGCATCATCGGTATTTGCGGATTTGGCGGTTTTGCCCTGAATGCCGCGGCAATAGATACAAGAATTAAGGCTACGCTCACTTCGACAATGTATGATATGAGCCGGGTTAACGCCAAAGGGTATTTTGATGCCATGGGGGAAGAGGAGCGCTATGCGCTGAAACAAAAGCTTAATGCCCAGCGCAGTGTGGATTTTAAAAACGGAACCTATGCGGCTGAAGCCGGTCTGCCGGATAAGCTGACGGGGGATGAGCCGCAGTTTGTGAAAGATTACTGGGGCTATTACAAAACGCCGCGCGGTTATCACAAGCGCTCCAAAAATTCCAATACGGGTTGGAACATGACTTCGGCGCTGTCGTTTATGAATATGCCGATTTTGACTTACAGTGACGAAATCAAAAACGCGGTGTTGATGATTCACGGTGAAAATGCCCACAGCCGTTATTTCAGCGAGGATGCTTTCAAAAAACTCAAAGGGAGCAATAAGGAGCTGATGATTATTCCGGGTGCAAATCATGTTGATTTGTACGATAATCTTGAAAAAATTCCGTTTGATAAAATTGAAGCTTTCTTTAAAACGTATTTGAAATAACGAGGGGAAATTTTATTTAGGATAAGAGGGCTTAAGCCAAAGGCCGGAAGTTGTTCCGGCCTTTGGCTTTTGTCTTAGGGAACCGCGTTGGGAACGGGTTTAATATTTTTTATTCTGACCGCCAGTTTGTGGGCATCGGCGATAATTTGTTCTTCACCGGGGACTTTACGGTTGCGCATCAGAATTCTGCCGTTGCAGATAACATCGCTGATGCAGGACGAATCGGCGGCATAAACCATATTGGAAAGCAAATTATAGCAAGGAGTGATGAACGGGTTGTTCAAATCGACAAGGATGCAGTCGGCAAGCGCTCCTTCGGCAATAATACCGGCGTTCAGCCCAAAAGCCCGGGCTCCGTTGCGGGTGGCGGCGGCGAAGATATCTTTGTCCAAGCCGGCGAGCGCGTTTTGTGCCTGCCATTTGCTGACAAGCGAGAAGATTTTCATCTCTTCCAGCATGCTCAGGTTATTGTTGGAGGAAGCGCCGTCGGTACCGAGCGTGATTTTTCCGGGCAGTTCCTGTTGGAGTTTCTGGAAAGGGAAAAGCCCGGAAACCAGTTTGAGGTTTGAAGCCGGGTTAGTGGTGAGAAACGTTCCCGACTGTTTGATCAGTTTTATGTCTTCGTCGTCCAAGTGGATGGCGTGGGCCAAAACGGTCTTGGGGCCGAGCAGATTCCATTCGGCGAATTTGACAATCGGCGAAACGCTGTATTTTCCGCGGCAGTCGCAGACTTCTTTGTCGGTTTCGCAGGCGTGGATATGCAGGTGAAGGCCTTGTTCATGTGCCAGTTCTGCCGTCCATTTGAATAGTTCTTCGGAAACTGTATAGACCGCATGGCAGGAGACGGCTTTAATCAAACGATCAGGGCAGGGATTGGGCTGTTGCAGCCAGTTTAAGGTCAGTTTTTGCTTTTCTTTGGTGCGTTCGGGATCAAACATATCCATTTCGACGACAGAGACGGCCGCGCGGATGCCCATTTCGTCAATTGCGCGAATCGTGGCCTCAGGGAAGAAATACATATCGGAGAAAAAGACCGTGCCGGATTTGATCATTTCAAGAATGGCCAGTTTGCTGGCAATGTAAATGTCGTCGGCAGTGAGCTGGTTTTCAACCGGCCAAATGTCTTCGGAAAGCCATTCAAACAGTGGTTTGTTGTCGCCGAAGCCGCGTAAAATGGACATGGCTGCGTGGGTGTGGGTATTGTAAAAGCCGGGGAGAATCGCATGTCCGCTGCCGTCAATGACTGTGTCGGCCGTCTGTTCCAGCTGCGGGGCAATCCGGGCAAAACGGCTGTTTTCAATAAAAATGTCGCAAATCTGATTATTATGGGAGATGTTTTTAATTAAAATTGACATTATGAAATCCTAATCTTATGCTTTATAAGGTTAATCCGATAATTACAGTAAATAATAAAAGCAGGTAAAAAGCAATGCTGGATTTGGGAATTAAAAAACTGGAAAAATTTTCACCGCCGGAAGAAATTGTCGGCGAAAGGGTGGTGTTGGTTCCGCGCCGGCATGAATTTGACGAGGCTTTGTTTGAACTGATTGATTCATCTAGGAATTTTCTGCGGGAATATCTGTTTTGGGTGGATGACACCCGAAGCGTTGACGATGTTCGGAAGGTGACGGATATTTTTCAGGAAAACTGGAAAAAACAGGACGCTTTCGAATTTGTTTTTCTGGATCGGGAGAGCCGGCGTTTGGTCGGTGCCGGGGGAATACATACGATTTCTTATCTGCATCATTATGCCGAGTACGGTTATTATCTGAATCAGAAAGAGGTCGGACACGGATATATAACCGAGGCGGTGCGGCTTCTGGAAAAAGAGCTGTTTCAGCGCGGAATTCATCGGCTGATTATTACCTGTGACGTAAACAACCAGGCTTCGGCCGCGGTGGCACGACGCTGCGGATTTGAACTCGAAGGCAAAATGCGCGAGGCCCGCTTTGCTTACGGGAGTTACCGCGATGAACTGCTGTTTGCCAAAATTAATCCGGGGAAATAAAATGACGAATGAGCTGGAAGAACGTCTGGTGGCGATTGAAATGGCGTTGGCCAATCAGGAAAAAATTACGGAAGATTTGAACCAGGTGATCATTGAGCAGGGACGTATGATTGACCGTTTGGTAAAGCAGAATCAGTATTTGATGACCTTGGCAGAGCAGGATACGGTTAAGCCGCTGAGCGAAGAAACCCCGCCGCCGCATTATTAACAGGGTTGTATATGCTTTAGGCGATATTATATAGGAGGGAGATGTTGGCAGATTTGAGTGGGGAGAAACCGCAAATGAATATGAACGCTCTGTATAAGTTGACGCTGGGACTGTATATTTTAGGATGCCGGGACGGCAAGCGTCCGGTCGGCAGCGTGGTTGATGCGGTGATGCAGGTGGCGCACAAACCATGGATGATAGCGCTTTCATGCACCAACGGCAGTTATACCAAACAGTGCATTGATGCGACACGGGAGTTTTCGCTTTCAGTGCTGAGCAAAAAGGTTGAACCCTGGATTATTGCCAATTTCGGTTTTCAGAGCAGCAAAAAGGTTGATAAATGGTCGATAACCAAATATCATGTCAAGGACGGGCTGCCTTATCTGGATGATAATATCGCAACCTTGAAATGCGAGGTGGTTCAGAGTATAAGTTATGAGAGCAATACGCTGTTTCTGGCCGAAGTTGTAGATTGCGAAGACAATAAAAACGAAGAACCGTTAACTTATAATGATTATCGGGCTTATTTCAAACAGGATGTTATGGACAGTTTTAACAAACTTAAATCAGCAGTAAAGGAGAAAAAAATGGCTGAAGAAAATAAAAAAGACGAAGGCAAACATTGGGTTTGTCTGGTATGCGGTTACGTTTATGACGGCGATGTTCCGTTTGAAGAACTGCCGGAAGACTGGGTTTGCCCGCTGTGCGGCGTCGGCAAAGACCAGTTTGCCTATGAATAAGTCTGAAAGTACAGGCAAATGAATAAAAGCAGAATTAAAGCGGTTTTATTATTACCGGTTAATGCGGTGATTGTCATTCCGGCTTTGATTCTGCTTTTTTCGCAGCAGCAGGTCGGCCTTGCCTTTAATTTGCTGAGTTTTGTCGGCTTGGCGGTTTGGTGCGGCGGTCTGGGGTTGGTTTGGCGGACAGTGGCTTTGTTCGGCCGGCAGAAAAAAGGATTTATCGCTCCGTGGAATCCTCCGGCAGAGCTGATTATTGCAGGGCCGTACCGGTATGTGCGCAATCCGATGATCAGCGGTGTCGGTTTTATGCTGCTGGGAGAAGTAATGCTGTTTATCAATGACGGGTTAGCCGTGTGGTTTTTACTTTTTGCAACGGTGAACGCCGTGTATATTCCTCTGGTCGAGGAACCGCAGCTGCTTAAACGTTTCGGCACGGCGTATGCCCTTTACCGGGCAGAGGTTCCGCGTTGGATTCCGCGCCTGCATCCCTGGAGTGGAGAGGCGCTTGAGGCAAAAGGGAAAAAATAAAACCGGCTGCAACGCCGGTTTTATTTTGGGTTATTTGATGCAGCCGACATAGCGCCAGTTGTCATTATCATATTGCAAGTGAATAATTTCGCCGTTATCAACATCTTCTTTGTCGATGTTGAGTGCGTGAAGCGTTTCGGTCAGGGTTATGCCGTGCCCGGAAATGGCAATGTTGTTATATTTGCTTTGGGCGTATTGTTCCAGCGCGGAGAAGACGCGCTGACGCACCTGACGTTTGCTTTCGCCGTTTTCAAAGCAGATATCTTCATCCTGAGTTTTGCTGCTGCGCCATTTGCGGTAAAGCTCGCCGAATTTTTCGAGCGCCTGCGTGTAATGCATTCCTTCGGCCACACCGACATTTACCTCGGTGAAGCGTTCATCGTACTGCAGGGGAACTTTAATGACTTTAGATACAATATTACCCGTTTGCTTGGCACGGCGCAACGGGCTGGAAATGACGATTTCGACGTCTTTGTTTTTGAGGTTGTCGGCGGTGGCGTAAGCCTGGTCAATACCGCGGTCGGTCAGGACGGAGTTGTTGGTGTGTCCCTGAATTTTGCCTTCGACGTTATATGAGCTTTGGCCATGTCTAAAAATATAAAAATTTTTAACCATCTGCATCCTCCCGTGAGATGTTGGAGATGTGCATATCTTAACCGATTTTTAATGGTTTGACAAGTTTAATTTTCGCGATAAAGACCAAGCTTGCGGGCCACCCAGGGAAGGGAATTTCCCTGTACCAGAACCGAGAGAATGACAAGAAAGAAAATCAGGTTAAACAGATAGCCCGAATTGGGAAAATTATACATCATCGGATAAGTGGCCAGAATAATCGGCACCGCTCCCTTAAAGCCGGCCCAACTGATGAAAAGCTTGTCGCGGGTGGTGTATTCGCTTTGCTGCAGGCAGAGAAAAACCGCCAGCGGCCGGGCAATGAAAATCAGGGCGACGGAGCAGAGAAAGCTGATGGGAAAAACGCCGGGAAGTTCATGCGGATTAACCAGAAGCCCCAGAATCAGGAACATGCCGATCTGCATAATCCAGGCCAGGGAATCCTGAAAGTTGATGAAGTGGCGGCGGTAGAGAAAAGCGTAATTTCCCATGACGATGCCGGCAATATATACGGCGAGAAAGCCGTTGCCGTTGATGAGCTGCGTCAGGCTGAATGTCAGCAAAACGGTACTGATGCCGAATACCGGATAGAGGCCGGGATAGACCAATGTCCAGCGGCACAGCATATAGCTGGCCAGCCGGCCGAAACCGTAACCGGTTCCCAGCCCCACGGCCATTTGCCAGACAAAGTTTTCAAGCATGTGGGGAATACTGAAGTCGGGAACGGACAGAAAATGTATGGCGCCCATTGAGAGGAGAACGGCCATCGGGTCGTTGCTGCCGGATTCAAATTCAAGCAGCGGTTTCAGGCCGGGTTTGAGTTCCCGCCGCTGAGAGCGGAGAATGGAAAAAACGGCAGGGGCGTCGGTGGAGGAAACAATGACGCTTAACAGCAGGGAGACTTCAAAGCTCAGGCCTAAAACGTAGTAAGCGCAGATATATAAAAACAAAGCGGTAAGAAAAACGCCGAGGGTGGAGAGAAGAGAACCGCGGGCCAAAGCGGGGCGAACTTCGTTCCATTTGGTATCAAGACCGCCGGAGAAAAGAATGAAAGCCAACGCGAAGGTGCCGATATAGTTGGCTATCCGGGCATTATAAAACTGGATGCCGGCGCCGTCGCTTCCGGCGAGCATGCCGAGGCTGAGGAATAATAACAGGCTGGGGATGCCGTAACGCATTGAGATGCGGTTAGCGTAAACGCAAAGCATCAGCAGTGTGCCGGCAACGGCCATCATGACATCGAGGTTCATCAGTTCTCCTTGGTTGAATAACTTACTTTACCGTCTAAAGATTAAAATTTCATAACTTGAAATGCGGTTTTTTATTTATACATCTTTTAACAGATTTACAGAGAGGGAGAAATTTGATGACAGAACAGCTTGTGCAATCCGGCCGTCTGCAGGAAAAGTTTTGTGCGCAGATGCCGCTTATCGGCGACAAAGCTCCCGCCTTTGAGGCGGAGACAACGAAAGGAATGATCCGTTTTCCCGATGATTATGCGGGGAAGTGGGTCATTTTGTTTTCGCATCCGGCTGATTTTACGCCGGTCTGTACGTCCGAATTGTTTACGTTTGCCAAGATGACGGAGGAATTCAGGGAGATGGATGCGGAACTGGTCGGATTATCGGTTGACAGTGTCAGTTCTCATTTGGCCTGGCTGAAGTCGATTGAAGAAGAAATCCGCTTTCACGGCGAACAAAATGTGAAGATTGATTATCCGGTGATTGCCGATGTGAAAATGGCGGTGGCCCGCAAGTACGGGATGATTCATCCGTCGGTCAGCGATACAAAAGCGGTTCGCGCCGTGTTTTTGATTGATCCGGAGGCGAAAATTCGGGCAATTTTATATTATCCGCTGTCAACCGGGCGTAATTTTCAGGAGATTAAGCGTTTGCTGGCGGCTTTGCAGGTGACGGACAAATATCAGGTTTCGACGCCGGCCGACTGGCTGCCGGGCGAAGATGTGGTGGTTTCGGCACCGACGACGCTGAGCGAGGTTATGAGCGAGAAAAACAAGCAAGACGGGTGTGACTGCGGCACCTGGTATTTCTGTACCAAGAAAATTTCCGAGCCGGAGAATAAAACTTACGGTCTCCATTAAAAAAATGATGCCAAACCGGTGTGCTATCTGACCGCGGCGAGTTCGTTCCAACGGGTGGTATAGCAGGGCGAGCAAAAGTCGTGTCTGACAAAGGAAATCTGTTTGGGCGGCTGGAGGCCGAAATAAACGGTGCGTTTGCCCATGCGGTTGTTCAGTTCGTCAAAAACCTGCATCAGCCGGCGTTCTTTAAGGCTGGCCTGCGGCGTTTGGAAAAAATCAGTCTGCGGGTCATCTTCCGCGCGGATGTCGGTTAAAATGATGCCGGCGCGTTTGTAGCGGAAAGCGGGACGATAGATTTGTTTCAGCCCTTTGTCCATAGCCTGAAGAAATCGGGCCGTGTTATTGGACGGTTCCGGCAGGCATATCAGTTGCGAATTGCTGTATTGAGGCCGGTCGTTGCGAAAACGGTTGGTGCAGATGAAGGTTATAATGCCGCCGGCCAACGCCTGTTGACCGCGCAAACGGCGGGCGGCCGAATCGACGAATTCGGCGATGGCGGTACGGATTTGCTCATAGTTGTTCAGTTCGCTTTCAAAGCTGCGGGAACAGAGGATGCTTTTTTGATGTTCCGCCTCTTCCATTTCAACGCAGGAGATGCCGTTAAGCTCCCGAACGGTGCGTTCCAGCGTGATGCCGAATTTGGCACGGAGCATTTTCAGCGGCGCTTTAACCAGGTCGGCAGCGGTGAAAATTCCCATAAAATTCAGTTTCTTGTTCAGGTGGCGGCCAATTCCCCAGACGTCTTTAATATCCAGCTGTTGCAGCCGGGGAAGAATGTCGGCGGGGGTTGTCAGGGCGAAAATTTTGCCGACGCTTTGTTTTTTGGCAAGGTCTCCGGCCAGTTTGCAGAGTGTTTTGCTGGGGGCAATGCCGACGGAAACGGAAATGCCGATTTGTTTGAGCACGGCCTGGCGAATCATTAAGGCTACGCGGATATAATCTTCGCGGTCATCAATACGGACGAAAGCTTCGTCGATCGAATAGATTTCCATTTCGGGGAAATAGCTGCGAATCAGATTCATAACCCGGGCAGAGATGCTGCTGTAGAGCTCATGATTGCAGGACAGCCAGGTGCCGTTGTGCTTTTCCAGAAACGATTTGACCTTAAAAAACGGAACTCCCATCGGGATGCCAAGGGCTTTGGCTTCATAAGAGCGGGCGATGACGCAGCCGTCGTTGCTGGAGAGAACGACAACCGGGCGATTTTTCAGGCCGGGACGGAAGATGCGCTCGCAGGAGACGAAAAAGTTGTCGCAGTCAATCAGCATAAACATCAGAGCAGTTTCCTGATGACGGAGGTAACGACACCCCAAACAGCAAAGCTGTCATCTTCCCGCAGCGGGCAGGGCGGCGATTGCGGGTTGTCGGTGCCGAGCAGGGGATGTTTCCCTTTGAACAGCAGGCGCCGGGCCAGCAGTTCACCGTTGAGTTCGGCAATAATCAGGCAGCCGGGAGCCGCATTGCGGGAACGGTCAACCACCAGGATGTCGCCGCTGCAAATGCCGGCGCCGCTGAGCGCATTGCCTTCCATGCGCAGAAAATAAGTTGACAGCGGGTGCGGTTGCAGATAACGGTTCAAGTCAAGATCGTGTTCCTGAAAATAAGTTACGGCAGAAGCAAAAGGCATGGGAAGACTCGTTAAATGTTCTTGTTTTGTTCTTATAATAATTTATCGGAAACGGATTGCAATAAAAATTTGTTCGCAAAACATAAAATATGTTTTATATTGTGAAAAACAGTTTAATCAGAGGAGGTTGGAGATGGAAAAAATTATTCCGGCTAAATTAGCCGCCGGTGATGAAATCAGAGTGATTGCTCCGGCAAGGGGGATTAAAATCATTGGTCAGGATGCACGCAAAATTGCGCAGGAGAGATTTGAGGCCTGGGGGCTGAAAGTGACTTTCGGGCGCCATACGACCGATGACAACTGGGATATGCTCGGTTCGTCTTCCGTCAGTGACCGGGTGGAAGACATTCATGAAGCTTTTGCCGACAAAAATGTCAAAGCAATCTTTACGATTATCGGCGGAGCCAACTCCAATCAGCTGCTGCCGTATTTGGATTATGAGCTGATTAAAGCCAATCCGAAAGTTTTCTGCGGTTTTTCAGACATTACCGCTTTGCTGAATGCGATTTATGCGCAAACAGGACTGGTTACGTTCTCCGGGCCGCATTTCAGCTCGGTCGGCATGCTGAAGGGGGCAGACTATACGTTGGAAAATCTGAAGATTATGCTGATGGGCGAACGGGTCAACCGTTTGCAGCCGTCGGCAGAATGGAGCGACGATCCGTGGTTCTTGGATCAGGAAAACCGCCATTTTATCAAAAACGGAGGATATTGGCAGCTGCAGGGCGGCGAAGCTGAAGGCACTCTGATCGGCGGCAATCTAGGAACATTTGATTTGCTGTTGGGGACCCGATATCGTCCGGCATTTGTGAAAAATACGATTTTGTTTGTTGAGGATACCGAAGGGTCGGACATTCTGGCCTTTGAGCGCAATTTGCAGGCGTTGATTTATCAGCCGGATTTTGCCAATGTCAGCGGTATTCTTATCGGACGTTTTCAAAAAGGTTCAAAAGTCAGCCGCGAACAGCTGGAATATATTGTTTCCACCAAGCGGGAGCTGAAGAATTTGCCGATTTGGGCGAATTTGGATTTTGGGCACAGTACGCCGCTGTTGACGATACCCGTCGGCGGGACAGGTAAGATTGCGGACAATGGACTGTTAATACAGATTTAGCAGAATAATGTCAGTTTTATAAAAAATCCCCGGGGCGAGAGTCCGGGGGATTTTTTTGTTTCAGCAGGCATAAGTTTTATGCCACGGGCGGAAACGCCATGACCAGCATCCGTAGAAAAAGGCGGAAATAATGCCGGGAATGATAAATATCCATCGCCAGGCGGAAGAGACCTCCGTCAGCATAAAATGGACGAAGAGCAAGCTGCAGACTGCCGTGACAAGGCAGAAAATAAACATAGCCGTTTTCATCTTTTCTGAATTTTTGAATTAAACATAATATATCTATATCGCTAATATTTTACCCAAGAGCTTAATGTAAATATTCTTCGCCGTCAATCAGAGTTTGTGAGGCGATTTAATTGAAATTTTGATAAACGTTAAAAAATTGGTGCCGGTCGGCTTCGGTTTGCGAATAGATAAATTTTTCGTCGCTGTTGCGGGCCAGCAAGTCGCGATACAGGGCTTCGTTGTCGGGAGCAACGCCGTGTTCGGCAATATAGTCAAGGTCTTGCAGGTAATCGTCGTAGGCCTGCTGGTAAAGCGGTTTATGGAGTTTGTCATAAACTTTTTGCAGAATCTCGGCATCTTTGATTCCGGCATCTTTATATTGCTGTTCAATATTTTTATCCGGATTTTGAGCTGCAGCCGGGAAGGCGGAGAAAAATGTCAGCAGTAAAATTAAAATACTTTTCATGATCCCTTCCTTTCATGCGGCAGTATAGTAAATAAATTTTAAGAAAGAAATAACAGTTGTTTTCAATCTCCGGAAGGGGAAACAGATGAAAAGATGGTTGCTGCCGGCGGCAGCGTTTTGTTGGGTATGCGGCGGCGGTTGTGCCGGAGCCTGGAGTTACGGCGAATTTATTTCCTGCGATGCAATTAATCCGATGCCGAAAATTACCTTTAAATCTTCCTACGGCAAGTTGGTGCATGACCTGTCACAGCCTTTGTCCACGGTTAACCAGAATGCCCATGCGCAGAAAGAGCCCGGCTGGCTGACGGTCGGTTATGCCACGCGAAGCCTGTCTTCGTCAATTTGGGTTAAGGCGAAAGTCAAAAAGATTGACGATTACACGACCTGTGTTTTGCCGGATGAGGTTGAAGTGTTTCTGGGATATCAGAAGCCGATGATTTATGTGGCGAAAGAATATAAAGACGATTTGTGCAAATTTTCGGTCGTTATCAGGCATGAGCAGGTTCATCAGCGGATTAACAAGCTGGCACTGGACTATTTTCTGCCGCTGGCGGATAAGGCGCTGCGGAATGCGATTGCCGACGTCAAGGGAATTAAGGTTCCTTCGCCGGAGCAGTCACAGCAAGGTGTGGAAATGCTTTATAAATATTATCAGTTCCGTTTGCAGCCGATTTTGGACGAGATGATCAGAGCCGTTGATGCCGAGCAGGCTAAACTGGACACCCTGACCAGCTATAAAATGCAATGGGACATGTGCGAAAAGTTTAAGGAACGGCAGGAGCGGGATAAATATCTTAAAGAAATGGAAGAAAAGCTGAAAGCAGAGCTTTAATCGTTTATAAAAAAATCCCCGGTTTCCCGGGGATTTTTTTTACGGCTATTTGTCCTTCCGCCAGTTGTAAGTTGCTTCACGCATGGTTTGGAACAAAATGTAAAGCAGCGGGATGACAATCAGGCCGACAGCGGTACCGACCAGCATACCGTAGAATACCGGTACGCCGATGGCAATACGGCTGGCCGCACCGGCACCGGTGGCGACAATCATCGGGAGCACGCCGAGAATGAAAGTGAACGCTGTCATCAGAACGGCACGGAACCGTTCTTTGGTGCCGACAATTGCCGCTTTGACAATTGATGAGCCTCGTTCACGTTCTTCTTTGGAGAACTCGACAATCAGAATGGCGTTTTTACTGGCCAGACCGACGAGCAAAATCAGACCCAGCTGGGCGTAGATGCTCAGAGAGAGGCCGGTAATGAACAATCCGGTCAGGGCGCCGAGCATGGCCACGGTTACCGAGGTCAATACCGGCAGCGGCGTTGACCAGCTTTCATACTGGGCAACCAGAAACAGGTAACCGAACGTAATTGCCAGAGCGATGATGTAGCCGATCTGTCCCTGAGTCTGTTTTTCCTGGTAGCTCATGCCGGACCATTCGTAACTGAAGCCTTTCGGCAGTTTCATGTTTTCAACGGCAGCCATGGCCTGACCGGTACTGACGGCCGGTGACTGGAAAGCATTAATGGAAGCGGACGGATATTGGTTGTAGCGGTCAACCGAGCGCGGCCCCAATATCTTTTTCAGGTTAATTACGCTTCCCAGCGGAACCATTTGGCCGTCTTTGTTTTGGACATACAAATCCTTAATCGATTCAATGTCTTTGCGGAACGGCCAGTCAGACTGGACATACACCTTGTTAACCTGAGTTCCGAAGTTTACGTCGTTGATGTAGCTGGAGCCCAGATAGTTTTGCAGCAGGGTGTAAATGTTGCCGATGGGGACACCCATGCTTTCCGCTTTCTTTTTATCGATGGTAATATAAATCTGCGGCGTTTTAGAGGTGTAGGTGGTGAATGCATACTGGACTTCCGGCATGGTGTTCATCTTTTGTAGAACGCCCTGCAGGGCTGCGTCAAGCACCGAGGCGTCGGTGCTGTCGAGCGATTGCAGACGATAGTCCATACCGCCGCTGGAACCCAGACCCGGAATGGCCGGCAGCTCGAAGAAGTTAATGTCGGCGCTGGGAATTCCGGAGAGTTTGGCTTTAATCCGGTTCATGATGGCGGTGGAATGCAAGTTCGGATCGGTTCGTTTATCCCACGGTTCCAGAACGATGACCGAGAAACCGACGTTTTCACCGCCGCCGCCCAGAATGGAGTGGCCGACAATGCTCATGACGTTGGCAACGCCCGGTTCGTTTTTGATTTCGGGATAAATCTGCGCAACCAGTTTGCGGGTACGCTCCATGGAAGCGCCTTCCGGCAGCTGGATGTTGGCAAAGATGGCACCCTGATCTTCATTGGGGATAAATGATGTCTGGCTTATTTTCAGGAAGAACATATTGGCCAGAATCAACATGCCGAGCAGCAGGGCAACGACGCTGACTTTGCGGCCGACGATACCGACAATGCCGGCATAGCGGTCACGGGATTTGTTTAAAACCTGGTTGAACCAGAACAACGGACCGGTTTGATACGGTTTTAACGGTTTCAGCATGGTCGCGCACAGCGCCGGAGACAGGGTCAGAGCGTTGACGGACGAGAAGAAGACCGCCGTTGAAATGGCAATTGCAAACTGCTGGTAAATACGTCCGGTAATACCGCCGAGGAAACCGACCGGAACGAAAATGGCCAACAGCACCAGCGTGGTTGCGATAACGGCGCTGGAAACCTGTTCCATTGCTTTAATGGTGGCTTCTTTCGGCGAGAGGTTCTCGGTTTCCATCAGATAAAGCACGCGTTCGACCACTACAATCGCATCGTCCACCACCAGACCGATGGCCAGTACCAAGCCGAACAGGGTCAGCATGTTAATACTGTAACCCAGTGCCAGCATAACGGCAAAGGTGGCAAACAGCGAAACCGGAATGGTCAGCGAGGGAACCAGCGTTGCCCGCCAGTCCTGCAAAAAGAGGTAGCAGACGCCGATAACCAGAATAAAGGTCAAAATCAGCGTATAAACCACTTCGTCAATTGAGGCGCTGATGTATTTGGTTGCATCATAGGTGACGTCAATTTGGAAATCTTCCGGATAGTACTGCGACAACCGCTGCAGTTCGGCTTTCAATGCGGTCATGGTTTCCAGGGCATTGGCGCCGGAAAGCAGGTTTACCGCGATGGCGACTGACGGGCTGCCGTCCAAGGTGGATTCAACGTCATAATTTTCAACGCCGACTTCAACTCGGGCAACGTCTTTAAGGTAAACGATACCGCCTTCTTCCGCCGTACGGACGATAATATTCTGGAAGTCTTCGACCTCGTTGATACGTCCCTGAGTTTGCAGGGTGTAAGTCATCTGCTGGGTGCCGTCGCCGGGCATGGAGCCGACGGAACCGAGGGACGGTTGGTAGTTTTGTCCTTCAATGGCGGAGATGACGCTTGACGCCGGCAGGTTTAAAGCTGTGAGTTTATCGGTGTTAAGCCAAACGCGCATGCTCAGCGGTGAGGCGTGTACCTGAACTTCACCGACGCCGTTGACGCGGCTCAGGTTGTCCTTAATGTTGTTTTGGACGTAGTTGCTGAGGAACATTCTGTCATGCGTTTTGTTCGGCGAATAGGCGGTGAGAAAGCCCAGCGTGTCGGAGGAACGGCGTTTAACGGTCAAACCCTGGCGCTGAACGGATTCCGGCAGTTTGGAAAGAGCCTGCTGAATGCGGTTTTGCACTTTAACCTGTGCCATATCCGGGTCAGTGCCGATGGCAAAGGTGATGCTGAGCGAATAAGAACCGGAGTTTTCGGAGGTCGAATCCATGTAAAGCATGTTTTCAACACCGTTGATTTCCTGTTCAAGCGGAATACCGACGGTTTTGGAAATAACCTCGGCACTGGCGCCGGGATAGGAGGCTCTGACCACAACCATCGGCGGCGTAATTTCAGGATAAAGCGATATCGGCAAAGAGAATACCGAGATAAGACCGGCCAGTGTCAGAACGATGGAAATTACCATCGCAAAACGCGGTCTTTCAATGAATACTCTGGAGAACATTCTTATTTACCTTCCGTCGGAGTTACCAAATCGGCTTTTACTTTTTGTCCGGTGCGGACTTTCTGCAAGCCCTGGATAATGACTTTGTCGTCATCGTTCAAGCCGCTTTTGACAATCTGTTTGTCACCCATAACATCACCGAGGACAACCCGGCGCTGTTCGGCAATGCTGTCTTTGTTGACAACCATAACGTAGTTGCCGTGTTCATCCTGAGCGACAGCCGCCTGAGGAATTAAAGTCGCAAGTTTGCTTTCTTTATCACCGAGGAGAACCTGAACATAGGCTCCGGGAATCAGCCAGTTTTCTTCGTTGCTGTATTCGGTGTAGATAGCAATTGTGGCAGTGGTGGTGTCAATTTCGTTGTTGGTGAAACGCGATTTCAGGTGGTTAACCAGCCGTTTGCCGTTGGGGAGGATGAGTTCGCTGGTTATCGGCGAATCTTTTCCCTGGGCGACCATTTTATTTTTTGCGCGCATGTCGAGAATGTCTTTATCGGTAACCGAGAAAGCAACCCGAATCGGGTCGGTCTGGACAATGCGGGCAAGCGTCTGGGTTGAAGCATTGACGTAGTTTCCTTCGGTTACCAGAGCCTTACCGATATAGCCGGTGAACGGCGCTTTAATCTCGGTGTAACCCATATCGATTTTAGCCAGTTCCAGATTGGCTTCGGCCTGTTTTACCGCGGCCTTGGCCTGCAGAAAGTTGCTTTCGGAGGTGTCAAGCGTGGCTTTGGAAGCGTAGTTTTGGCTGCTTAAGGATTTCTGGCGTTTATAATCGCGTTCGGTTTTGACCAGGTTGGCTTTGGCACTGGCCAGTTCGGCTTCGCGCAGCTCCAATGTGGCCAGATAACGTTTTTGTTCAATAACAAACAATATGTCGCCTTCTTTTACCAGCGAGCCTTCCTGAAACAGAACTTTTTCGACATATCCGGTAACCTGAGGGCGCAAATCGACGCTGTTAATTGCCTCAACATGGCCGATAAAATTCTTTTTGGGGGAAATGTCCTGTTTTTCAATTCCCTGAACCAAGACATAAGGGTCACCGCCGCTCATGCTCATCATCGGAACCTGAGGGGACAATTTTCCTTTCAGATACCAACCGGCAGCACCGCAAAGCAGAAGAATGGCGGTCTGACGGATGATTGTACGTTTTTTTATTGTTACAACCTGCATGTTAGTTATCCTTTTTAGTCTTTAATGATTTGAATATGAGCTGAAAACTTTGTTCTGCCAGAGACGGAAAATCTCCGGTATAATTTTTGCTGATGGCCTGATGAAGGATTCCGTCCCACAATGCATAAAGAATTTTTGTTGTGGTCTGAATGTCTGTCTCCGGGCTGATGTCGCCGTTTTCTTTGCTGTTGATGAGCACTTTGGCAATCAGTTCCTGATGAAAATTGATAATCTGGTTTATCGGGCCGGAAATGTTGAGCGTGTTGAACAGGCCCTCCGACCATTCCATCTGGTACATGACGAAAAATAAAAATTTGCGGAACATCGGGGCGGTTTTGACAATTTGGGCCGCATACTTAAAGTAACGCAGCAAATCATCCAGCGTGTTAACCTCGGATATTTCACGGTTAATAGCCGCCTGATTGCGTTCAAAAGCCTCGATAATCAGCGCTTTGATGATATCGGGTTTGTTTCTGAAATGCCAATAAACGGCGCCTTTGGTCAGGTTAATTTTTTTGGCGATTTCATCAAAGGTTGTTCTGGAGTAACCTTTATCGCAAAACATATCGAGGGCAGCCATTAATATGGTTTCCCGGGTTTGCTGGGCTTCCTCTTTGGTTCGTCTGGCCATTGTTGTCTGAATTTCCTTTTAATTATATACATTCCTGGAGGTATATAAATCAATTTAGAAAATTATACAAGCAAAATATTTAATAATTGATTACTTGCGGCGGCAGCGGGCAAAGATATCCAGTTCCGGGTTATAAAGGCCGGTTTTGATGCCGCTCAGCCCCAGAACGGAGTGAAAAATGTTGTCCTGAGAATGCGGTTTATCGACCTGTTGTTGCAGACAGGCTTTGTCAATTTGGAAGTCGCGGGCAAAGGAATCGGGCATCCAGACCAGAAACGGGATGTCTTTTTGAACCAGCGGCGCGGTTTTGTATGGAGCGGAATGCAGGAACATTCCGTTTTCGCCGAGAGATTCACCGTGGTCGGAAATGTAAATGAGAACAGTGTTGTAACGGTCAGAGAGAGAAGACAGCAGGTCTATCGTCTTGGCCAAAAACATACTGGTATAGTAAACGCTGTTATCATAAACGTTTACCAAAGACTGCTGCGGACAATAAGGAAAATCTTTCTGGTGGCAGACCGGTTTGTAGAGTTCGGCTTCCGGCGGGTAGTGTTCCGAATAAGCGGGTCCGTGACTGCCGCGCTGGTGCAGAACAATAAAGGCATCGCGGTCATAGCTGTCGGCTTTTTCTGCCAGATTGTCAAGCATTACCTCGTCCAGGCAGAACTTTCCGGTTTTACAGGGATCTTCCAGCTCAACCCGGTCGCAGACGTTTTGACAGCCGGTATTGTTTTCACGCCACAGAACTTTATAGCCTACTTTTTCCAGAACGTCGAGCAGGTTTTCGGTATAAGCCTCCGTGCCGGGAACAAAGCCTTTCTGCCCGCCGGCGGAAAAAGTGCAGGGGACAGAAACGGCGGTTGAGGTGCCGCAGGAGAATGTCTGCTTATAATAGACGATGTCTTTGAGGTAAGGCGTCAGCGGCGCATTGGTCGGACGCTCATAGCCGCGCAGCGAGAAGTTGGCTGCCCGGGCGGTTTCACCCATAACGAAGACAAAGAGATTTTTCTTGTCGTTTTTCCAGTAGCGGTTCAGGGTGGCGTCTTCCGCTATTTTAACCAAATCAGGCAAAGGGCGCGCTTTGATTTTGATTACGGAAATGATTGAACCGATATAATTTGAGGGCGTCAGGTAATAACGCAAATTGCGGTTGCTGCGGAGAAAGGCATCGGTTGCGGCAAAATTGCCGAGCATGATTGCCGCAATCAGGGCGACGGCCCCGCCGGCGGCGGCAAACTGCCGTTTCAGCGGCGTCGGAGAAACCCGGGTTTTGCAGATGAGCCAGGCCGGAAAGATGCCGAAGAACAGCATAATCAAAATCAGTTTCGGGCTGAGCAGGTCACGTACCTCATAAACATCCGTTTGCAGGACGTTCAGAAACATAATTTTATCCAGAGCCGCGTTATAAATAAACATAAAGTAAAAGGCGAGGGCATTGAGCAGGCATAAGGTGACGGCCAGCGGTTTACGGGTGTGTTTGTGAAACAGCAGCGAAACGGCAATGAAGAGCGTCATCCAGATGCAAACAAACACGCAGCCCAAAAACAGAAAGCCTGATTGGTATTCCGCCGCATGTTTGAAAAAAACGGCATTGTAAAGAACAACGGTCAGCAGTGAATAAACAAGATTGAAGCGGAGGCTGTCAACGTTAAAGAAAAACGGACGTTTCAAAAAAGTCAGAAGGCGTTTGAGCATGGTTAGTCTTTCTTCAGGCGAAAAGTTCGCCCTGGTGGTTATCGTTTAAAACGCTGAGCGCCTCTTTGACAATGGCAATTGAGACGGCTCTTTTGCGGGCCAGTGAAATGCTGTCGATTTCGGCCACCAGTTTACGGGCATAAGCGAAGGAACGCTGCATGTTGGAAATAATGTAACCGATTATTTCCGGAGCGACCATTATCTGGCGGTCGGTAAACAATTTAAGTATCAGGGCCGAAAGCATTTCGTCATCGGGTTCGTTTATCGCGACGGAGGGGACAATATTCATCCGCGATTGCAGGTCAGGGAGTGCAAAGTGTGTGCGTGCCGGAGCCTGACGGGCGGTGAAAAGAATGTTTCCGCCTTCATTGCGATAATGATTGTATAAATGAAAAAGCGCCTCGTTATCAACCTCTTCGCTTAATTCTTCCACAATTAAACACCGGCAGATGTCAAAGAGTTGCAGCGTTTCAAAGTTTATATCTTTTGCGCGTATGGCGGGGATTTTATACGGCCAGTGCGTCAGATTGGCGACATTGTGGGCAAACATAGTGGCCAAGTGCGTTTTGCCGCAGCCTTCGGGACCATAAATGCAAACGGCGAAAAAGGGCCAGTCCGGCCAGGCATCAACCAGTTTGAATGCTTCATAATTACAGGCGGCAACCATAAAATCCTCTTTTCCCAGGTATGGTTCGGGAGTAAATTCGAAGGGAAGCTGTCCGGTCAGATTTGCGTTGTTCATCTTTTTTCCTATTTTTGATTCAAAACGTCAAAAACCTTTTTGGTCAGGTCGCCGAGGCTGAACGGTTTGGCCATGAACTCAAAGTCCTGTGAGGAGGCAAGTTCGCGGCGGGCAATCTCTTCGGAATAGCCCGAGGCCAAAATGATTTTGATTGCCGGTATTTTGCGGCGGACAATGCCGGCAAGTTCGGCACCGCTCATTCCCGGCATGACCATATCGGTAATCAGGAGATTAAAAGCGGTGTCTTTTTCTAACTGCTCTAGCGCATTTTCGGCGGAATTGCAACCGATTACTTCATAGCCTTTCTTTTTCAGCGCCCGCATGGCAAAAGTGCGAACCGAATCCTCGTCTTCAACAAACAGAATACGGATATTTTCGTCTTGCGGCCCGGTGTTTTGTCCGCGGTCAATGGCTGAGACGTTGAGGCCGAAAATCAGTTTCTGGTTAACGGCAACCGGCGACGTGCGCTTTTCCCGGACGGTAAGCACGGGAGTGCCGTCTTTGGCGGTAATCGGTTCCTTGGCGTCCTGATCCGGGATTTCGTCCTCGTCGGCATTGCTGTCAAAGCGGGGCAGGTGAATTGAGAAAGTCGTTCCCTTGCCGAGGATGCTGTTTACTTTAATGAAACCTTCGGTCTGGCGGACAATGCCGTAAACCATGGCAAGGCCGAGGCCGGTGCCGGAGCCGACGATGTTTTGTTTGGTGGAGAAGAAAGGTTCAAAAATCCGGCTCAGATTTTCTTTAGGAATGCCGCAGCCGGTATCGGTGACGTCGATTACGACGAATTCGCCGGGTTTTATGGTGTCGGTGCCGAATTGGTAAGGCGCAGCCAGCGTTTCAACACGGGTGGCAATCGTGAGTGTGCCGTTGCCGTTAATGGCGTCTTTGGCATTAACGGCCAGATTAATGATAACCTGTGAAAATTGGACGGGGTCAACCCTGATAAAGCCCAAATCGCTGCCATGGCAGAATTTGAGGGTAATCTGCTCGCCGAGAATGCGTTTGAGCATATGGCTGAGTTCAACAAAATTTTCGGTTACGTCAATCAGTTTCGGTTTCAGCGGCTGTTTGCGTGAAAAGGCCAGCAGCTGACGCACCAGTCCGGCCGCACGGTTGGCATTTTGTTTGATTTGGATTAAATCGGTAAACGAGGGGTCGCCGACGCCGTGCCGCTGCAACAGCAGATCGCAGAAGCCGATCATTGCGGTCAAAAGGTTGTTGAAGTCGTGGGCAACGCCGCCGGCCAGCTGTCCCATAGCCTGCATTTTTTGAGCCTGGGCAAATTGCATTTCAAGGTTTTTCTGCTGAGTAGCATCAATCAGGTAAATGACAATGCCGTCGATTTGTTCCGGGTGGGTGGAATGCAGCTTCTGCATCGGACTGAGGTAAACGGTGGCAATGCGTTCGATTTTATCCAGAGTTATGTGAACGTCCAGCGCTTTGGAAAGCTGAGAAGTGCCGTTGACGGCACGAATTTCCCGTTTCAGGATTTCGACGTCTTCCGCCCTGATATAGTCAAAAATGCGGTGGTTGATGATTTGCGGCTTGCTGCGGTCAAGGAATTTTTCAACGGCGGCGTTGCAGTCTTTTATTTCTCCTTCCGGCGAGACAAAGGCTATGCCGACAGGGGCAAAATTAAACAGCCAGCTGATTTCGTCCAGCGAGTGCTCCAGATTTTGTTTCAGATCACGGTCGGAGGGGATGTCTTTGACCGTGGCGCCGCGGAATTTGATGTTTTTATCGTCGCGGAAGCTTTCCTGCGCCACAAAGTATTCCTTGCTTTCATTGTCGGCGCCGATAAGGTAAAGGTTACCGCGCCAAAGAGGCTGTTTGGCCGGCAGTTCGCTGTGGGGGCTCAGAAAACGCCAGAGATTTTCGCCGGTGATTTCTTCCCGGTCATATCCCAGAGAGTTGGCAAAGGCATGATTGCAATATTCGATGCGGTAATCTTCGTTGCAAGTATAGAGCCCGACGGGAAGGTAATCCAAAAAGTCGTGCAGGGATTTGCGTTCTTCCTGAAAAACCTGTTCCATATTCTTGCGGGCGGTAATGTCTTCTATACGCCAGAGCAGGTAGGTGTATTTTTTGATGGCTTTGACAGAAAAGCGGCCTTCGAAAATGTCGGTTTTTTTGAGGTAAAGCGGTTTGACGCTGATGGTAAACCATTCTTCGGAGGCAAATATTTTAGCGTCATCGTGACGCTGATTGAGAGCCAGCGTTACTTTTTCCCGCGTCAGGTCTGCACAGGCGGCTTTCAGTCGATGAAAGGCCGTGCGGTTGGCATCCTGTGCCGAGAGATGTTTTTCCAGATAGGCGAGCAGGGCTTCTCCGTGAAACATTTCTTCCGCCGCTTCGTTTTGCAGTACCGGTTCGCCGTCGGGGTTGTCAATGCGGATGATTTCATCGTCGTTGCGGATGATTTCATTGGCGAATCCGCCGTATGTAATGGCTTCTTCGGCGGCGGTAATGGTTTTAATCGTTTGCAGCAGGCAGCAGACGGTGGTGAGAATAAAAGTAAACACCAACAGAAGCCGATATTCCGGATACATCAAAAACAAAACCAGCGCAACGGTCAGCCCGATAAGGGCATAGGCCAGCCAAATCAACCGCTTTTGGAGCAATTTATCGGGTCTGGGGGTTCTTAAGCTGCATAACATATCCAATAACCTCGGCAACGGCTTTAAAGTGTTCAGACGGAATCATCTGGTCAATTTCAACGGAAGCAAACAAAGCACGGGCCAAAGGCGGGTTTTCAACCACCGGGACTTCGTTTTCTTCCGCAATTTCGCGGATTTTCAGGGCGATGTTGTCCAAACCTTTGGCAACAACCACCGGCGCATCCATTTTATCCATTTTATATTCCAGCGCAACAGCATAATGCGTCGGGTTGACAATTACCACGTCGGCGCGGGGAACGGCATCCATCATACGGTGGCGCGCGCGTTCCATACGAATCTGGCGGATGCGTGATTTAACCAGCGGATCACCTTCCATTTGTTTATATTCGTCTTTGACTTCCTGCTTGGTCATGCGCAGTTTTTTCAAATGCGTATATTTCTGGTAGGCAAAGTCGGCAACGGCAATAACCAGAACGGCAATAACCACGGTAAAAATCAATAATACCACAACTTTATGAATAAAAGCTAAAATCGCCGTCGTTTCCATGGTGGGCATCAGGTTGGCTTTGTCGAGATAAGGACGGATGACGAGAATCGAGATGAACGCAATGACGGTGATTTTAACGATGCCTTTTAAACTTTCGACGATTTTTTTCATATTGATGAATTTGGGCAGGGCGGCAAAAATGTTAAGTTTGTTCCAGTCGGGTTCCAGCTTTTTGGGGGCAAAAACAAATCCGGTCTGGGCGATGCTGGCGAAAACGCCGAGCAGCATGAAAACGGCAAAGGGAATTGCAAGAATTTTAAATAACCCGAGCACTACATGAATCAGCAGCAGGCGGATGTGCCGGGCATCGGTGGGAATGGACTCCGGATTTTCAATGAAAGGGAGAGAGAGCTGATAGAACCATTTCATCAGAATCGGCAGTAAAAGCCAGACGACGAAGAGCATGCCCAGCAGCATCAGAAAACTTTTGGCGTCTTGAGAGAGGGCAACATCGCCTTCCTCTTTGGCCTTGGATATTTTTCGTTCCGACGGTTCTTCCGTTTTGGAGGCTTCGTCGTCGTCTTCGGCAACCATGATTCCTCCTTTTTAACGTACAAACCGCAACAGACCCTCTTCATAGTATTTGAGAAACCAGAGGATCATGATCGGAGTGGTGATGAACAGCAGTCCCAGTCCCAGATAAATTTGCAGCGGGAGGGACAAAAAGAAAATGTTTAACTGCGGCATCAGGCGTGAAACCAGTCCCATGCCGACATAAAAAACAAGTGAGAAGGCAATGAACGGCGAGCCGATTTTGAAGCCCATGATAAAACTTTGGTTCAGAGTTTGGCTCATGTAGTCGGAGAAATCGCCGACCGGCAGGGATGAGGCGACCGGAAACAGACGGTAACTGTCAATTACGGCGCTGAGCATCAGGTGGTGTATATCGGTAATGAAAATGACGGTCAGGGCCAAAACGCTCAGGAAGGTTTCAATTACGATGCTTTGGGTTTGGAAGGCGGGATCGAAGATCTGAGCGTTGGAAAAGCCAATGGCCTGGCCGATAAAGTTGCCGCAAAGACTCAGAGCGGAGAATAAAATCTGCATGGCTAACCCGAAGAAAACGCCGTAAGTGATTTCAAACAAATACATTTTTATTGCGTCCGGCAGGTCGGAAGGCTGAGGCGGCAGCTGATCATTCAGAAACGGAACCAATACGACACTGACGGCAAGGGCAATCGACAGGCGCTGGCGCATATTGACATAAGAGGCTGAAAAACCCGGCATTAACATAATTGCCGAGCCGATGCGCAGAAAGACGAGAATGAATTTGAAGATTTCCTGATTAAGAAGCTGAGCCATTGTCAACCGCCGTTGATTATCTTGTCAAACAGGATGTCAGTCAGCATTTGCATCTGATTCAGCATGAAAGGGAAAAGCAAGATGATGGTGACAAACACACCGAGAATTTTGGGAACGAAAGCCAGCGTCATTTCCTGAATTTGCGTCAGAGCCTGAAAAATGCCGACGATCAGGCCGATAAACAGCGCAACCAGCAAAACTGGCGTAACCACTTTTACCAGTGTGAAAATCGCTTCGCGGGAAATATCCAGGACTTCAACTTCATTCATGGGCGGATCCTATTCAAGCGGGGTTAAGTTTTCAAAGTAGCGGTGGTTTTCCAATCCGGTAAGAAAAGCGCCGTCGTAGCCGGATTTGATAACTCCCTGAAAATAACGGGACATATAGTTTTTCCACTCATTGTTCCAATAACGGGTTATTACTCCGCGCGGTTCAACGAAAGAGGCGCGGACCAGCCAGTCGGGAGAGCCGATTTTCCAACTGTTGTTCCAATAATAATCGGTGTCTTTGGCTTCGGTAACGCTGAAACGGGCCAGCAGCTGCCGGCGGGTGCCGTTTTTTTTGTATTTCATTGCATTGATTTCTTCCGGCGTAAAAGGCTGGCGCTGCCGAAAATAAGGTTCAATGACGACAACGTCATAATTGGAAGCTCGGACGGCTTCAATGAAATCATTTTTATCGGCATAGAGGTCGTCTTTAAGCAGGAATGAGATATTTTGGGCCGATTTCAGGTCAAAGATGTTTTCGGCATTTTCTTTGATAATAGGCTGAGCGGCAATTTTGCGGAAAGCTTTGTGGCTGCGAAGAAAGCCGTAAAAGGGAATTTTCTCTTTCAACGAGGCGCTTATCGCCCGGTCGAACGCGCGGCCGTCAGGGCAAAGGTCGATGGAAAAAGCTTTAATGCCGTTTTGAACAATGACCGGATTAAGCGGAAGCTTTTGGCAAAAATGATTGTTGACGACAACGGCGTCAATTGATTTGAGATATTCGGCCGATCTTCCGCCGACCAAAGGTTCGAATTCGGGTGAGGTCTGTTTCAAATTCAGCAAAAAAGACGGGTCGGACACGTCTTCACCGTTGTTGCGCGCTTTCAGGTAGCCGTCCAAGTGATATTCCCACAGGCTGCGGGTGAGCAGATCCTGCCCCTCATGAACCATTATCTGGAAATCCGGCCGGTTGGCTTTGGCATAGTTTGAAAGAGCTATAACGTTTTCGCGCAGTAGGTCACGATAATTTTTTATCGAGTGCGGCGGTACGTCGATGCTCAGCAGCTTTTCTTCCGGAGTATAGGGATGTGCTTCATCAAAGCCGTATAAACCGGCATGAGCGCTTATCGGAAAGACAAGCGCCGCCAGCAATAAAGCGGATGTCAGTTTTCTAGGTGATGACATCGGCATGCTGTTTTCCGGTACGAGATGTGATTTCGGCAATGTCCATGGCAATTTCCAAAATCGGCTGCAGCATTTTCTGCGGGTCTTCGTCAAGCTTGTTTTGCTCGTATTTTTCAAGGTAAACGCGCAGGGTGGCACCGCTGGAGCCGGTTCCGGACAGGCGGTACACAATACGGGAACCGTCGGCAAATTTGACAATCAGGCCGTTTTGGGTGGAAGAATGATCCACCGGGTCGTTATAGACGAAGGGTGCAGCTTCGGAGACAGTGTAGCCGTTGTAAATTTTGCCGTTGAGCGTCGGCAGTTTGGCTTCAAGGTCGGCCATAAGTTTGTCGGCCACGGCGGTGTCCAGCCCTTCAAAGTCAAAACGCATATAGTAACTGCGGCCGTATTTTTTCCAATGTTCGACGGTAATTTCTTCGACCGATTTGCCGGTGGCGGCAATGATGTTCAGCCAGAAAAGTATGGCCCAGATGCCGTCTTTTTCGCGGATATGCGCCGAGCCGGTGCCAAAGCTTTCTTCACCGCAGAAAGTGATACGGCGGGAATCCATCAAATTGACGAAGTATTTCCAGCCGGTAGGCACCTCGTAATAGCCGATGTCATGCGCTTTGGCGACACGGCTGACGGCCGTTGAGGTGGCGGCAGATTTGGCGACGCCGTAAATACCGTTTTTGTAAGCGGGAATCAGATTATAGTTTTCGGTCAGAATGGCCAGACTGTCTGACGGAGTTACGAAAAACTTTTTGCCCAAAATCATATTGCGGTCGCCGTCACCGTCGTTGGCACCGCCGAAATCAGGCGCTTCATCGGAGAACATCAGGTCAACCAGTTCTTTGGCGTAAACAAGATTGGGATCAGGGTGCAGGCCGCCGAAATCGGGAAGCGGGCGAGCATGAACGACACTGCCTTTTCGGGCACCGAGCAATTCTTCAAAAATGCGAACGGCATAAGGGCCAGTGACGGCGTTCATGGCATCAAAGCACATGGTGAAACCGTTGGCAAAAAGCTTTTTGATGGCCGGAAAATCAAAAATTTCCTGCATCATATTCACATAGTCAACGACGGGGTCGATAATTTCAATTTCCATACCGCAGACATTCTGTCGTCCGAGCCGTGAGAGGTCGATATCGGCAATGTCGCAGATTTTATATTCGCGGATTGATTTGGTGTTTTCATAAATCTTATCGGTTACCGAGCTGGGAACCTGTCCGCCGGTTTGGTTGGAATATTTGATGCCGAAGTCACCGTCCGGGCCGCCGGGGTTGTGTGACGCAGAGAGAACAAAGCCGCCGTCAAGTTTGTTTTTTAAAATAACATGAGAGCCGGCGGGGGTGGAAATAAAACCGTTTTGGCCGATAACCAGCTTTTTGACGCCGTTGGCCGCGGCCATTTTGATGATCTTTTGAATAGCAACGTCATTGTAAAAGCGTCCGTCGCCGCCGACCAAAAATGTTTTGTCATCCAGTTTGCCGATGGTGTTGAAAATGCTTTGCATAAAGTTTTCAACATAATTCGGCTGCATGGCGACCCGGGATTTTTTCCGCAGGCCGGCCGTTCCCATTTTCTGGTCGTTATAGGGCGTGGTCGAAATTGTTTTAATCATCGCTCATCCTTTGTTGTCTGACATAAAATTTATAACCGGAGTTTAGCACCTTCGCAGGTAAACTCAAGCCTAAACATAGTTATTAATAACCGTTATTTCAGGGGAAGGGCGGTTTGAAGCTGCGGCAGCAGGTCGCTGAGGTAAGGCAGGTTTGCGGTTTGGTTGAGTGTATCCAGCATTTTCATTCTTTGTGCCGGCAACGGGCTGTTGGCAGACGTGGCGGCGGGCAGACCGAGAACCGACAAAGCTTCGGTGCGGGAATAGCTTCGGTTAAGACGCCGGTCTTCCTGCTGCTGGCGGAGGAGGGCTTTTTCCAGGCGGCCGGTAAATTTTCGTCCCTCCGGGGCACTGACGGAGCGGAACAGTTCCCGGCGATACAGGATAATTCCTAAAAGGCAAACGGCCGTCAGAGCGAAAAGCAGGCGGAGCCAATGGTGGTGGTGGATGACGAGTGCGGCAAAGCCGAGGTAAAAAACAAATCCCCAAAGAACATTGAAAGAGGCCTGAGAAGGAATGGCAAAAAATATCCGCCGGCCGTCGGCAGGAGAGAAACATTCGATTAATTTTGCCAGCGCATAACCGCAGCCGACAAAAAACATTAAAAGAGCCAGTTCTTTCATCGGTTATTCCGGACAGATAAATTCGGCCAAAGCCCTGATTTCGCGTTTGGCGGCAATGTGCGAGACGCTCATGCGGCGCTTTAATTCGTCCGTCTGCATATCCAGAACCGTGAGCCCTTCCAGAAAAAGTTCCTTGTAGATGACACGGTCTTTAAAGCCCGGGCAGACGCGAAAACCATACAGTTTTGACAGCTTTTCAAGATATTCGAAAAACAGATTCTTGTTACGGGAATTCAGTGCCGAAATTTTGTTGCCGACAACAATCCAGTTGAGGTAAGCTTTGCCTTGCGAGGCCAGGTATTTTTTGACGTCCCAGATATAATTGGCATAGTGTCCGGGCTTGCCGGCTTTACCGCTGTCAAAATCGATTTCCGCTAATACGTTAAGATCTATCAGGCTGTCGGATATCGGTGTAATCAGGGTGTCGGCAAATTTGTGAGCTTCTTCGAAAAGATAGTTTTTATTGCCCGGCGTATCAATGATGATGGCGTCATAAGACGTCATCAATTTGCCGATTTCATGGTCAACCCGGCCGCGGTCGGCGGGAATCAGCGAATAATTTTCCTGCGGTTCAAACTTGTAATGAACGGGAATCGGCAAAGCCAATTTGTTTTTTTCGCAGAAGTTCTGGCGGTTTTCGATATATCTGGAGAGGGTTCCCTGTCGCCCGTCCATATCAATCGTGGCAACGGAAAAACCTTCCTGAAGCAGTTTGATGGCCAGATGCATGGAAATCGTCGATTTTCCGGTTCCGCCTTTTTCGTTGCTGACAACGATTATATGTGCTTTTTTTGAATTATCCATTAGTATTGACTGTTAGCTAAAACAAGTTGGTTGTCGGTTCTTACGGCAACTACGATACAAGACTTGTTCTTCTTTTTCAAGTTTTTGCAAGCTTTATCCGCATCTGATTTGGCAAAGCCGATGATTTTGGAGCGATAGATGACGGCCGAACCGTTGGCGACCGGTTCGATATCTATTTCTTTATCGGCCAGTTTACGGGCGGCTTTCTTAATTTTCAGCGCGTAGCTGCGGGCTTTGGCATAGTTGGAAAAAGCCCCGATTTGGATTCCCCATTGGTCGGGAGTTTCCTGTCGGTTGTCTTTTTCCAGTTTTTTTACGTTTTCGGCAGTTTCGCGAGACGAGATATCCCAAGAAGTTTCACCGTTATCGGCTACTTTGGTTTCTTCGGCGGTTTCCAGCTTTTTCTCGTCCAGGCTGGCGTACATGTTGGTATTCTGGAACTTGTCATTTAATGCCAGACGTTTCAGCCCTTTGTCCATCATCCGGGCGACGTGGCGGTCGCGTTCCTTGGCGGAGTTGTGCCCCATCGTTACGGCGATGACGCGTTTGCCGTCGCGCTGGGCGGAGGTGATGATGTTATATCCGGCGGCATTGGTGAAGCCGGTTTTCATTCCGTCCGCACCGGCAAAGGTTTTCAGAATGTTGTTATGGGTGTAAATCGTTTTGCCGTTGTAAGTGAATTTTTTCAGAGAGAAAAGTTTGTAATACTGCGGAAAATGATGATACATGGCGGCAGCCAGAAGAGCCATGTCGCGAGCCGTGGTTTTTTGCGCCTTGTTCGGCAGGCCGTTGGCATTTTTGAAAGTGGTGTTCTTCATGCCGAGTTCGTGAGCGACCTTGGTCATGGTTTTGGCAAAGTTGGCTTCGGTATAACCGAGGTTTTCCGCCAGAACGGAAGCACAGTCGTTGGCCGATTTGACAATTAAGGCTTCAATGCAGGTTTTTACTTTAATTTTCTGGCCCGGGCGCAGTCCGAGGCGTGACGGCGCCATATTGGCCGCGTGACGGCTGACTTTCAGGTCGTCATTCATTTTGATGATGCCTTTGTTCAGTGCGTCAAAGGTGATGTATAGCGTCATTACCTTGGTAAGAGATGCGGGATAGCGCAGGGTGTCCGGCGCTTTGGAGGATAAAATTTCGCCGTTTTCGGCGTCTATGATGATTGATGAGGTGGCGGCACAAGCCGTGCCGGCGGAGTTCAAAGCGGCTCCGAAACAGATAAGTGCACCGATAAAAGATTGTGCTAATGACAATTTTTTTAATTTAAACATTTTTCACAGCTTTTCTGCAGAGATATTCCTGTCCTCATTATTAGCTCGAAAAAGCAAATAATTTGTTAATTTTCTAGCCTGAAAAAGAATTTTTATAAATAATGAATAGGGTTAATTTTTAGCTTGACTTTCTGTTATATTGTTTGTAAAACACGAGAGCAATGGCGAACGTAGCTCAGTTGGTAGAGCCCCGGTTTGTGGTACCGGTTGTCGTGGGTTCGAGCCCCATCGTTCGCCCCAGTTTTTTATAAGGTGTTCGGTTCAGACACCTTTTTTTTATGTTTTCCGGCAGGTCGGGTTGAAAGTGCAGAGTGTGAGGCAGCAAAAACGTCCCGGGGAGGTTTTCGTCTCGGGCAATGAAGCTTTGCTAACGAGCGATGCCACGGCGGCGCGGCGGGAGAGTTTTACAAGACGAATTTCCGAATAATATATGGTGTTTGCCGTCCCATCGTTTGCCTTATTCAAAAGATTCCTGCTGCAAGAAGGGAGTTCTTTGTTATTTGGTATTCAACAGGAAGGAGAAAATTGTATGACGATTTCTATCGTACAAACGTTTAATCCGCCGTTGCGGCTTTATACGGGTGTTGAAAAAGTTTCTGTAAAAAGCAGGGAATGGCAGATGGGTGAGAACTTGATCGTTTCGGACGGGATTCAGATAATGGGTTATATGGGACAGTGTCAAGTTGAAGAGGTGTGGAAGCGATACCGTGAAGACAGCGATATTTATGTCAGTAACTATGGTTATGTGGCCAAGATTACCGATGATGAAGCAAAAAGCATTTTCAGAGAGGAAACATTAAAAGCCCTGCTTCATTCAGGGGCTCGCTTTGTCTGTTTGAATGAGACTGAAAAAGGATTAATAACGAGATGCAACCGGGTTCCCACAAATAAGAAAAATTCCGGATGCAAAATATGGCTGCAAATAGACGGGCTGGATGTTCATGTGATGGTTGCGGAAAAGTTTTTGGACAAACCCGAGGGAGCTTGGGGCGTTCATCATATAGATAATAACTCTTACAATAACAGTGTTACGAATTTAGTATGGGTTACCAGAGGACAACATAACAGAAGAATTCATCCGATGTCGTATCGGTGACGGGCGGGGTTAAGGGTTTGCTTCGCAGAGGCGGCGCAGGAGGGCAAACATGGCTGCAAAATTTTCAACTTCTTTGCGGGAGCGGAGGTTGATGCGGTCGGCCAAGGCATAATAATTGCCGCGGCGGTCATAGTATATTATGCTTTCGGAACAGCGACCGACGACCAGTTTGTTTTTGAAAAAGTTATAGGCGGCATAATTTCGGTTAATTTCCAGCAGATTCGGAAACTTATAGTTTTTGCTTTCCCGATAATGGGAAGAACAGCCGTAAAGTTCAATCCCGTCGTAGAACAAACCGTCGCTCCGGCTAAGAAAGGCGGCATAATCGTCGGGAAGCGGACTGAAATTCAGCATAAGCAATGATGTATTCAGCATTTCAATTTCTCCGGAAAGAGCCGGAGGAAAGAAGACGGCGCCGGGGCGTCCGGCAAAATATGGCAAATCATCGACGGCGGTCATGGTAAATTTTGCCTCCATACCAGGGAATAAGCAGTCTTTTTTGTAATTTTAAAAAATTATTGTTAAACTGCAGATCAAGAATTTTGTGAATATTTTCATGGACGGGGTGGGTTCGCAGCAGGCAAAGATTGCTCAGTTCCGCGGTTCCGCCGAAATCAAACGGAATTTGCAGGTGAGTATTGACATTTTCCGGTGTCAGGCCTTTTTTTAATAAGGCGATGTCTTCATCATCAAGACCGACAGCCCGGCAGTTTTCCTGTTCCGCATAGGCGAGCCGTTTAAGAAAAATAACCCGGGTTCGCTGAAATTCCTCATAAAGGCGGTTCATGTCCGTCCAGCTTTGCGGTGAATAGGGGCGTTCGACTATTTCAAATCCGTCCAATTTGTATTCATGCAGCCGGCGCTCAACGAGGCCGTACATTTCCTGAATGCCCGGCGCTTCTTCCCGGGGCCTTTGTTCGGCTGCGGAGCGGAACGGATGGGCGGAGGGCTGTGTTCCTTCGGCCAGCAAATCATCATAAGCGGACAACAGGGAAGAATCTTTCTCTGCGGCGGAGGCGAAGCAATTATTTTGTTTCGGTTTCGACCATTCCCACATATTGTCCTCTTAATCAGTTGGCCGGGGCATCCGTTTCATCCTCATCATCGTCAAAGTCCTCGTCAATATCTTCATTGGGGTCGTAGTCAATGCCGAGTTTGGAGAGCATATCTTCATTGATGTCTTCACGCTGGGCAACAATCCAATCCGGAACATAAGGCGCCGGCGGGAGTTTTGACAGGGCAAGCATTTGCTTGTCAAGATAGAAACGCGGGGCATCAGCCATAATCGGGCGGTCAATGAATCCTTGCATTAACACGACCTGTTTGAGCATAGGCAGACTCAGCAGCTGAGTGGTGCTGATAACGGAGGTGCCTTGCAGCTGGTAGCTGACGTTTTTGCTGAACGGATTGGAACCCTTTTGGAAACTGAGACCTTCATTTTTGGAGAAGGAGGTGGTTTGGACGGTCTTGTTACCAATCATTTTGGAGAAACGCTGAGCCGTCTGTTCGTTGTTTTGGGACAGAATAACTTTGCAGGCGGTTGTGGAAATAACGGTTTCCAGATCGTCTTTGCCGTATTTTCCGGAGATTTGCCCCAAATCTTGTCCGATCAGCAGGTAGGATACTTTTTGTCCGCGTCCGACTGCCGGGCCGTCGATGATGGCTTTCAGTTTGGGCATTTGCGGAAACTCGTCGAGAACGAACAGAGTTGGGAAGGGTCCCATTTGTCCGTCGGTTTTGTTTTGGAATTTCGGCGGATTGGCAATCAGGTAAGATGACATCAGCTCGATAAAGGTTCCCGAGATGACACCGAGCGCGCGGGCATCAACCTGGTTAACCGAGAGGTAAACGGAAATCGGTTTCCATTCGCCGGTAATCGGGTCTTTCATTCCGCGGAGATCTTTAAAGTGAAGGTCGGAGAAGCTGGTTCGCGAAACCACAGCCGAGTTTTTGAAAATGCCGATGCCGGAAAAACCGGTTGACAGAACGGAACCGCGTTCCTTGTCCGGCATAGAGCTCAGCTGGCTCAATTCAACGATACAGCGCGGAGAATAGCCGAATTTGCGGGCTTCGTCGATGGCCTCTTCCAACATGTCGCGCATGGGGTCGGCCATGGCTGCCATTTGGTCGCCTTCATCAAGACGGCGTTTGATTTCCTGCGATTGTTTAATTTGAGATTCGGTAATCCATTCCAGAATCATTGCCAGACAGGATTCGTGTCCGATCCATTTTTCAGGCAGCAATGACCAGGTGCCGATCGGCAGATAGTTGTCAATGGTTAGGGTGTCGTTGTGCAGATCCTGAATGGCCCGGGCAGACATCGGATCGCGCATTTCAAGGTAATAGCCTTCCAAAACGCGTTTGTCTTCTTCATCAAGTTTGCCTTCATAAACGCGGCCGATGAAATAGTCGTTGGCACGGGCCCGTTCGCATTTGGAGGCGATGAAGTGAATAAATCCGGTCAGAGCGGCACGGCCGGTCTTTGACCAGTGTGGGTCGGCGCCGCCTTTGGGGTCTTCCACCAGGATGTTACACATGGAATCAACATACATATCGCGATCAGGCCCCGGTGCCGGCAGGGCGTTCGGCGACAGCGGGTTCCAGCTCGGATAATAGACGCCTTCGGCCGGGTTGTCTTCCGCACCCCAGTTAATGACAAATACGGGACCGTCTTTGGCCCGAGCGCCGGTAGTGGTAAAGCACAATTCCGGTTTAGGGTCATTGACGACGATGCTCATGCCGTGGGAGTGAAAAATTGTCGGAATAACCACCCCGGCGGTTTTACCGGTGCCCGGAGGTGCGCAGCACAGGGTCGAAAGGGTTTCTTTCATCATCAGCAGGTGGCCTTTGTATTTGCCGACGACCATACAGAAACCGTCAAGCAGACCCATTTTCTTAATGTCTTTGAGTTCGGCAATTCGTGCGGAGCCGTGAATGTTTGACTGAAAACGGTAGGGGTTGGTGGCTGCCCCGATGAGCAGGCCGAAAGGCAGTGAGATAATCGGCAGAATCGGAAGCCACAGGCTGAACGAAAAGGCTCCGTGGTAGTTGGAAATCTGTTTTATCCAGTGCCAATAGCGGGAAAACAGATAACTCGGGGAATTGATAATCGTTTGAATGAATTTGGAAACTTCGCTCAGCGAATCTTTGGAGATGCCGTTGCCTATCAAATAGCCGAGCGGCATTGAAATGATTGCCAGAACGATGGTAACCAGAAAAGTGATAATAAAGGTCATTACCATCCATTGGACGGCGTTATTATACTCTTCCCATTCTTCGCCTTTTTTTTCCATTTATTTGATAATCCTATGCAATATTACGAATTAACTTTTTAATTTTTTCAAATTTTTCTTTGTCGATATGGTTTTCGGCCTCGTCAAGGGTTTTGGCAAACAGTTTCAGCTCTTTCGGCGTGCCGCGGTCAATCCGGGTGACGTTGATGTTCATGTCATTCCAGATTTCAAACATATCTTCGGCATTAATAATGTTGCCTAACTGGATAATGACGTAAGGTTTGATCGTGAAGGAGAAATCGGCTTCTTTGAGCTTTTCTTCCAGGGCCTGACGGGCCAGATCAACTTTGCGCACCGGCGAAATGCGGTGACTGCTTTCGGAAAACCAAAGGGGTTCTTCGTCGTTGAAGCGTTCTTCGTCGGCCAGCCAGTCGCCGGGTTCTTTATCCAGCAGGCAGATGCATATCTGTTTATCAGCAATGCCGATGAAATCAATCAGGTTGTTGTGCAGGGTTGCGCCGGTAATGACCTCGTAGCCCTTTTGTTTGATGATGTCGATGGTCGAGCCGGTGGCATGCTGCGGCGCTGTGGTCTGCGTTTCCGGTTTTGCCGGCTGATTTTTGCGGTTGTCACGTTTGTTGTTGTCGCGCCGGTCGCGGTTGTTTCTGTCTTTAGACTGCTGGCGGCTGTTTTCTTTGGCCGGTTCCGGTTTGGGGGTTATGCTTTCCCGGGGCTTTTCCGCCGGCGTGTCAAATGCGTCAAAGTTGAAATCAAAGTCGTCGCCGTTGTCATCGTCAAACTGGAACAGAGAGTGATCGAAAGATTTGGTCTCCTGCGGGGCAGGGTTGCTTAATGCCGGAAAAGTCGGAGCCGGTGCCGCCTGTTTGGGCGTGTTTTTAATCACCTGGTTACTCAGTGTCGTCGGGCGAGGCAGGGCTTCCTCCATACGTTCGTCAATCGGTGCGCGGATACTGCGGGGACGGATTTCCTTATAAGACTTCTTCTTTTTCAGGGTTTTGCCGCTTTTTTTATTGCTGATGATTTTCACCGGCTTATAAAAGAAACGACGGAAAATCCGTATCGGAAACAAAGCCGCTTTGATGATGAGCTGATCCCAGGCTATCAGGCTCAAGGCCGCCCAGCCGGTCAGCCAGAGGGGGATAAAAGTCAGAATGATGAGGACAAAAGCCCATTCCTTAGGGTCGTCAATAACCCAACCCTGCATCCATAAGTTTTGCAGGTGACGCCAGTGGCGGCCGAGAAAAATGTCAAAACGCCAGTTGGTAAGCAAAATAACCCTTATACCTTCCAGAAAGAAAATGCTCCAGAAGATACCGATGAAGATAATTCGCATCGTTATCAAAATAGATTTCAAAGGTTATTTTCTCCAATTACAATTTTGTTCAGTATAGCATTCTATTGGTTAATTCTTTATTTAAGCTCATCGGAGTTTATCTTTTCCTTAAGCTGTTCCCGCAGAAAGTCTGATGTTTTTTCATGATGTTCCATGTTGGTTTTGACCCGTTTCAATTTTGATTCGATAATTTCCTTGGGGTCAATTTTCTGGGTGGTGGAACCGAGGTTTTTCAGAATAATGCGGGAGCTTTCACTGCCGTAGCGGGCAATCATTTTTTTATTATACCAGACAATCGGAGCCATCAGAAATGCGGTGAAGCTTTTTTTGTACAGGTAGCGCCAGCCCAGAAGCCAAACCGGAATCAGAGCAAGCAAGGTAAAGAAAAAACCGTAGTCTTTAGGCTGGCGAATCGCTCCGCCCTGCTCCCAGTAGGTGTCGATAATGCCCCAGTCGCTGACGGAAAGATAGTTGAAATTCCACAATTTTATTGTCAGCAAAACGCTGGCATAGATAAAGACATAGCTCCAGACAATGCCGACAATAATGAACTTCATAAATTTCAATATTTTTTTGAACATGACTATTTGGCGGCTCCCTGCGCCTCACGGGCAAGACGGTAAGCGTCCATGTTGAAAGCAGGCCGCTGCTGGCTCTGTTGACGTGCCTGTTCGCTGCCTCGACGGTCTCCGGCAATGTAACCATGCGGATTAGCAGGCGAACGGATGCTTTCACGATATTGCAGAATGGCTGCCCGTCGCTGTTCAAAGTTCTGACGACGGTTGTTGTGCGCCTCTTGCTGTGCTTCAAGGGAACTTTCCTGTCTGCGGACGCCTTCAAGCTGCTTGGTCAGCAAATCTTCAAATTTGTTGGTGGCAACCAGATGCTCAAGCATGCTCTTGGGTTCAAGACGGTCTGATTTGGTCATTTCTTCCCGTTTGAGGCCGAGGCGTTCGTTAATTTTAGTCAGGGTCGGGTTGGTTGCACCGTCTTTGCCGGCTTCGTCGAATTTGTGTTTCTTATATTGTTTGTCGGCAAATTCATTGGCTTTTTCAATCTGTTTCTCCATATCTTTCATGAAGCTTGCCGGATTACCGCCGCGGCCTTCCAGTTCATCCATCTGACGGGCAATTAAAATTGCGTTGCGTTTGGACATGGCTTCAAACAGCTGAACCGGGTTGACGTTTTTGAACGCATCCTGATTTTTGCAGAGGGTTTCGGCCATTTGGGCTCGGGCCAGCTGCCCGGCCATGAACTGAATGGTCTTCATATTTTCGGCCAGATTTTGGATTTTTTCCATGGCGGAGGCGCAGAAGGCCTGACGTTCGCGTTCCGGCATTTCGTTCATCAGAATTTTGGTAAAGCCGGTCGCTTTGGAGCCGTCAATTTTGCCTTCGGCAATGTCGGACAGAATGCTTTTGACTGCATCACGGCCTTTTTCAATCGCCGCTTTGGAAGCGTCGAACATTTTGACGGCTTTGTCGTCAATGGTGTCACGGGTGGAAATAGTGTTATATTTTTTTGCGTCGGCACTGTTTTTGTTCTTCCGGCAGCGGTTTTTAAACTGGTTGTATTTTTTATCAATATATTTGTAGCACTTTTTATACAGCCAGTTGGCACCGCCGAGCAGCCAGTCGTTGTACATATATTGAATAATGTCTTGTTCTTTGAAGATGTCTTTCGGGTCTTTTTCCTCTTCCTGAACCTTGGTTCCGTCTTCAGGAGTGATGTTGCCTTCGCCGCCTTCCTGTTCTTTCAGCTGCTTTTCGCACTCTTCCTTGAGCTGGCGTTCTTCCGGAGTGATGATGCCGCGCTTGTCTTTAATGCGCAGATAGTTCAGTTTTTGGGCAACGGTCATTCCCTGGAAAGTTTCGGTTTCCTTTTTTGGGTTCTGGGAAAGATAGACAGTTTTCTGCGGTTCGGCCGGCGCAGGCGCCTGTGTCTGCGGAGCCGGTGCGTTGGTATTGCCGGTCGGGGCAGGGGCTGTTCCTTCATTTACTCTGACTATTGCCATATCATCACCTTAATCGTTTATTTGTTTTTTCAAGTCTAGCATTAAAAAACGTTTTTGTCTATATTTTTGTAAAATATTTTCAGGCTCAGGCTTTGAGCTTTTTAATAAAATCTCCAATTTCGCGGTTGACGCGGATTCCGTCCTGCGGGGTGACTTTTATCAGACCGAACAGACGGGGCTTTATTTTGTTGATTTCGATCGGGGCGAAGGTTGCCGGATTGTTGGTCAGCATCTTATAAGCGCCCTCGGCGTCTTTGTTGGAGGTTTTAAAGAAGTTTTTGACCAGGCGCTCGGCGTCAATCGGAAATTCCTTTTTCCGGATGGCTTCAATATAGCGCTGGCTTCTTTCAACCCGAGCCTGATGTTCTTCGTACATCTGGCGTTCGATTTTGCGGCGTTCGGCTTTCAGTTTTCTTTCGGCGTAGTTGAGTTCGCAGCCTTCAATCTCAATCAAAATTTCCACATAGGAGATGATTGCCAGCTGAAGGTTGTCATCCGAGGCTTTTTCGGCGAAGTCAAGCAGCTCGTCATCCGTACCGGCCGGATTCAGGGAGGCCAGTTCCTGCGGGAAGATTTTCAGCATGATGTCCCAACCGTTGAGAATATCCTGAGAAATGCGGCGTCCGGTTTTGGGTTTGAAGTGAGGATAAAGGTTTTCCGCGGTTATTGACGGAGCCGGGGGCTGCCGGTCTGCACTTTCCGCCATCGCGCGGACGGCATAGAAATAATTCTGATAAGCCCGGTAAAGCGAACGTTCTCCTTCATTCAGTTTGGCGGAGTTTTCATCATCGCTGTTGCTGATGGGGAGAGAAATCTGCGGCGTCGGCGCCTGGCCGTTTTTGGCGTTTTCCACTTCTTCTTCAACATCGTCCAGTTCCGCGGAAATAAATTCGTTCAGCAGGCGTTCAAACTCGTCTTCCTCGCTTTCGGCAGGTGCCGGGGCGGCCTGGACAGGTGCCGGCTGCTGCGGAGCCGCGGTTTGGCGGGCAATGTTTCGGATATCGGGGTCAGAATTGGGCATTTCAAGAGAATTGTCGGCCAGAAGAGCTTCAATGTCGGCATCGGCGATATCGGGTTCAGACATTGCCGGCGGCAGTTTAACCGGCTGGGCTGCCGGCCGTTTGTGCTTGATTTTTTTGAAGACTTTGACGGGTTTTTTATTTTCGCTCATCTCTGCACCTCTAATTTACATTGATTTCTACCGGTTCTCCGGCATCCTGATTATAGATGAGAATACGATCCGGACGGCCGCCGTCTTTGACTAACAGATAAATGCTGCCGCCGTGGAGCCTGAAGCTGTCGATCGTGCTGCCGGCGGGCTGTTTCAGGCTGATGCTGCTGCCGGGTTCGGCCGCTACCGGTTTGCGTATCTTTTTATACAGCGTTCCGAGGAGGGTCATGCTGCCGAACACCAATAAGAAAGTTATCACAAAGACGATTGTTTTAACCAATTTTAATTTATCCATAATCTAATCCTTGCATTTTAGCAGATTGTCTGTATTTTAGCTAGTATTATATCCCTGAAGAAGTAAATTTTTTATTGCTAAAATGGAGCAAAACGACAGCAACATTATTCTTACTCCCGAGGCCGGTCCCGAACATAAAGGATTGCGGCTGGATAAGTTTTTGGCGCTGACGGTTCCCGATGTTTCCCGCTCGCAGGTGCAGCGGCTGATTGAGCAGGGCATGGTCAGCCGCGATGACGACGTGCTGGCAGACAATTCCTATAAAGTTCGTCCCGGCGACAGTTATCAGATTGAAATTCCGCCGCCGGAAGCCGCCGAGCCGGAGCCGGAAGATATTCCGCTGGAAGTGGTCTATGAAGACGAAGACCTGATTGTGGTCAACAAGCCGGCGGGGATGACGGTTCATCCGGCGCCGGGGTCTTTCCGCGGCACTTTGGTGAACGCTTTGCTTTACCATTGCCGGGATAATTTGTCCGGAGTGGGAGGGGTGAAACGTCCGGGCATTGTTCACCGTATTGACAAAGATACCAGCGGGTTGCTGGTTGCGGCCAAAAATGACCGGGCGCACCGGGGATTGGCCGAGCAGTTTGCCGAGCATTCGATTGAGCGGACGTATCATGCCGTTGTTTACGGGGTTCCGAACCCTTTGAACGGCCGCATTGAAGGAAATATCGGGCGCAGCCGTTTTGACCGTAAAAAAATGGCACTGACGGAAAGCGGCGGCAAACCGGCGGCAACGAATTATAAAACCCTGAAAGCCTGCGGTTTGGCAGCGGCGTTGGTACAATGCAATTTGGAAACCGGGCGGACGCATCAAATCCGGGTGCATTTGGCGAGTATCGGCTGCAATCTTATCGGTGATCAGCTTTATGTCAAAAACCGCAAGAGCTGTCTGGACAGCCTCGAATCGGAAATTAAAAATTACGTTACCCGGTTTCCGCGGCAGGCTTTGCATGCTAAAAGCCTCGGATTTGTGCATCCCCGAACCGGGGAATTTATGCAGTTCGATTCTGATTATCCTTGTGATTTCAATGAGCTGGCGGATAAATTGTCTTTGCTTTAGCCGATTCTTTAATTAATTTTAAAATAAAAAAATAGAACTAAAGTTTAGGTTGTGTATATCTTTGAAAGCTAATAAGGTGGGATGGGTCAACAAACTGAGGGAGGACTATCATGAATAAAGACTTCACTCTGAATGGACTTGACTTTTCTCCAGAAATAAATCTTGCGAGATATTTGCAGAGTATCAGAAAATTTCCAATTTTAACCCCGGAAAACGAATATGACTTGGCTGTCAAGTATAAGGCGACGCATGATCCGAAGATTGCGCAGCAGCTGATTAATTCGCATTTGCGGCTGGTGGTTAAAGTGGTTTCCAAATATAAAGGCTATGGTTTGCCGGTGAGCGAAATGATTTCCGAAGGGAACATCGGCCTGCTGTATGCGATTAACAAATTTGAGCCGGAGAAGGGCTTTCGCTTTTCGACCTATGCCCTGTGGTGGATTAAAGCTTCAATTCAAAAATATATCTTAAATTCCTGGTCTTTGGTTAAAATCGGCACGACAGCGGCTCAGAAAAAGCTTTTCTTTAATCTGCGCAAGATTAAAAACCGTTTGAACCTGATGGATGACCGTGAGCTTTCGCACGATGTTTTGGGCGGTATTGCCGCCAGCCTGGATGTCAGCGTGCAGGAGGTGACCGATATGAATATGCGTCTGAAAGCGCATGACGGTTCTTTGAATGCGGTTATTGATTCATCTTCTGATAACGGCAGCGAGTGGATAGACTTTATTTCCGACAGCAAGCCGAATCAGGAAGAAAAACTGGCGTACAGCGAAACAATGGCTTATCGCAAGCGTTTGTTCAATCAGGCACTGGGTTGCCTGAATCCGCGGGAAAAAGACATTTTGTTCAAGCGCCGCTTGGTTGACAAGTCGGTAACTTTGGACGATTTGAGCAAAACTTATGACATTTCCAAAGAGCGTGTCCGCCAGATTGAGCTTAATTCGATTAAGAAAATCCGGAAGGCGATTTTTGCCGAAAACTGATATACAAGTTTAGAAAAACGGCCGCTGTTGCGGCCGTTTTTTTTGTTTGGGCATTATTTTTTACTGTTTCCGAGAATGCCGGGACCCCAGTCCTCCGCCAGCTTTTCAAGATTGGCGTCCAGCGTTTTGAGACGTTTTTGCGCCGCAATTTTGGAAAGATAGATGAAAAGGTTAGGCACTTCGAGATAAACAATCAGTCCCAACCCGGCCGAACCGAGCATGATAATCAGGTTGAAAATGTCGCTGAGAATGAAGAAGGCATCTCGAACGGTGAAGTTGCTGATGACGTGGAACAGGTAGATGAAAACCCCGGCGAGGTTGAAACAGCCGACGATAATCAGTTTGTTGGTGTTGTTTCGGTCGGTTACCATAACCGTAAACGTCGGCAACAGTCCGATAAGCAGGACAACCATAACCGGCAGCGTAGTCAAAACGGCAATCAGAATGCCGATTGTCAGCAGAATTTTTTGAAACAGCGAGAGCCGGACGTAAGAGCTGCGTAATCCCGGTGCCTGTGTTCTGGTGCGTACTTTGCTGATTTTGGTCATTTCAGTATCCAAAAGAAAAGGTTAAGCACAAAAGAGGTTATCATTGTCAGCACCGCAAGAACGCTGGCAAAACGCATGGCCACGCTTTTGGCTTCTTCGTCCCATTTGGCGGTGTTGTTGACTAGGTTGTTTTTTTCGCTGATCATCAGATTGGCGTTTTTCAGCGCATTGGCGTAATCGATGCTGTCTTTCTGGCGCGCTTCTTCGTCTTCAATAATAGCGGTGATTTCATACAACTTGCCGTTTTTATGGACTTTCAGCAATTCGCGTTCCAGATATTTCTGATATTTGACGTTATGATAGCTCTTGATAATCAGCATGCAGGCGCTGACCAGCCATTTGGCCAGGTTGGGCAGTTGCGCCGGGCCGTATTTGTTTTGCATATCGGTATAAAGACGCAGAATGGCACTGGCCTGCAAAGCCTCGCGTCCGGTGTTGAGATCAGTGAGAATGCCGTCGATTTTTTTGCCCATTTTGCAACGCAAATAGGCCATGATGTTTTTGTCATAAGGCATGGAGGTTACCTTGCCGGTGGCATAAGTATGGTCGAGTGCCCGCAAGATGCGCGGAGCGGAGTTGACAAACTCGTCACCGAGCAGCGGGCTGATGCAGGGCAAGTCTTCGTCAAAATCATACATAATGCGGTCAATGCCGTAACCCATATCCTTGCGGCTGATGTAGGCCTTGAATTCACTGGCGTTGGCCGGCGCGCGCACGCTGGTCTGCTCCTGATACCAGGCTTTAATCAGGTCGGTGTTGAAAAGCTCATAAAAGCTGTTCAGGCTTTCGCCGCTTTTGACGGCGTGGAATATGGCTTTGGGTATGCCGCCAGGGAAAAGCCAGAGGTTTTTATATTTTATCGGCAGGTTGGGGGCCAGAATAATACATAATTTAGAAATCAGCAGTTCACGGTTAGCCGTGTTCTCGCCGTTGGTGTGGAGCAGTTTGTCGACCTGAGCGTTCAGCTTTTCGTTTTCCAGCCCGTTTTTAATCCAGTCGGTAATTTTTCCCGCTTTCAGCTGTTCGTAGCCTTCTTCGGGATTTTGCAGCAGGGTATAGGCAACGTCAGTCAGATTATAAACTTTTTCTCCGTTAACGGTCAGTGCCTTTTTCGGGCGCTCGACGGAGCTTTGGGTGATGTTGACCTGTTTGCCTTCGACAAAACTGTAGGTATGGGTGTAAGTCCAGCGGTTTTCTTCAATATCGTTGAGCAGACCGCGGAAAATACTGGCGTAATAGGCGGAAGTTTTATCCGCATCAAGCAGGGTTTGATAGCTGCCTTTTTTCAGTTTAAGGCGCAGCATTTCGGTTTCGGTGAGCTCTTCAAGCAGGCCGTGTCCCAGATAAAGCTGGAGCATCAGCGCACCGACGGCGTAGATGTCGTTTTTGTCGCTGCCGTTGCCGCGGCCGTCTTTCTGCGCCATCAGGCTTTCAATGGTTTCGGTAGCCGCCGGCTGGTGATAGGCGGGGAAAGAGGCTATGCAGTCGCCGAGAACGATATGTTCCCGGTTTTCGTCCCGGTAATAAACGTTGTCTGCGCGAATGGCCCGGTGGGTAATGCCGTAGCTGCGCAGTACTTCCACCGCCGAGAGCAGCGAAAGCAAAACGGTTTTGAATTTTTCCGGCTGATTCTTGAGGCAGTAGGCTCCGGCGCTGTCGATAACCCGTCCGCCGAGAGGCGTTTCGTAAATAAGCGCCATGTTGCGCGAATTTTCAACCGGATAGCTGATGACGCCGTATTCAACCAGTTTCATGATAGACTGGTGGTCGATTGATTTGAGGTAGGGGAGCAGAGAGCTTCGCGGAGAAGTGACGTTATTGCAGACGAGGGCGAAAAGTTCGCGTTTGTCATTGATTTTGTCTTCGACTTTATATGCTTTGGCGCCGTTCGTATCCAGCCATACCATGGGAGACGAAAAATCAATGGTATATCTTTCTTTCAGGATATATATGCTTTCTTTGCCGGCCGCAGGGGGCGTTTCAACCGGGGTTTCCGGCGGCGGCGTTTGCTCTAAGTCTTCTTCTGCCATAAGATGAATTCTCTCGTCTAAACTATTCTGTCAGCATGACTATATAATAATAAGGGTTAATAAAACACAAATATTTTTTGTTTTTCTGGAAAATTCACGCTAAAATACGGCTAAAATCGATAAAAAGGTTTGGAAATTATGGAAAAATCACAGGCAGTCGACTATACGAGCATTGATTATCTGGAAGGCTTGGAAGCTGAGCCGCAAAGTGTGTCTGCCGGTTCGGACATCCTTGCCGAAGCGGCACGTTATCACGTGGATTTGGATACGCTGGAAACGGTGGGCAGTTCCGCCGCGGTGCCGGTGCAGCCCGCCGCCCGTCCGGTTTATACTCCCGATGCGGCCGAAGCTGCCGAAAACATTCAGGAAAACCGTTTTCTTGATGAAACCGACGTCCGGCTGCGGGATATGGTCAATAAAGTGTTTCGCCGGTCAGACCGTCCGTTTGTGATTGTGCGCGACGATCGTATCGAATATGCCAACAGAACATTTTTGAATTTGCTGGATATTAAGAGCGAAACGGATATTCTCAAAGAAAAGTTTTTGAAACTGGTAGCGCGGGAAGACTGGGAATTTTTGGCGGAAAACATCGGTGAGATGCTGATCAACAATGAGGCGATGGAAATCCGTCTGGTGACGGCCGGTCACAAGATTTTGAAAGTCAAGTTTGACGCCATGTATTTGTCGGATAATCAGCATTTTACCTTTATTTTAATCGGTGAGCGGATTATTCCGAAAACGGTGACGGCAATGGGTATGTATGATCCGGTTACCGGGCTGCCGAACTTTTATCTGTTTGAAGACAGGGTTCAGGTGGCGGTCAATTATGAAAATTATAAAGACATCCGCCAGCGTAAAAACATGATAGCGGTTATCGGTATCGGCATTGATAATTTTCCGGCGCTGAAGACAATCGGCATGCATGAACTGGTGCTGAAAAAACTGGCCGAAAAGCTGATGCTCAGTCTGCGCAAGACTTATACGGTGGCCAGCGGGCTGAAGTATCAGTTTTGGATTTTGCTGCCGGATGTTATGGACGAAGAAAGCCTGAAGTTGGAGCTGCAGAAAATTCAGAAGATATTCGAAGAGCCGGTTGCCGATAATTTTACCGAACATGACATTTCGGCTTCCATCGGGGTGAGTGTTTTTCCCGAGCCGGGAAGTTCAGCCAAAAAACTTATCGAACAGACCATTCTTTCCATTCAAAAGGCCCAGAAAGAAGGCGGCCGGCGGATGCAGATTTTCGGCATCTAGCCGTTCAGTTCAAAAAAGCCGCGTCCGCCGCGCAGAATTTGAAAAGCTTCGTCGGTATAGCCGCCGTCAGGGGTGTGGACGGTCAGCCCGGGCAAAATTGCGGCCGGCGCTTTTGAGTCTTTTTCGGCGATAATCATAACTCTTTTAGCGGTTTGTCCGGGTTTGGAAAAGAGGGGGATGATTTTAAGGCCGCCGGTTCTGCCGTATAAGGCCGTGATTATTTCGGTTACGGCTTCAGCACGGTTGATGAGGTAAAGCAGCCCTTTGGGAGCCAGCATTTTGAGGCAGAAACGCAGCCAGGAGGAAAGGTCAAACTGCTGGAGATTGTGGGCCAGAGCTTTTCCGGGATTGGGCGAGGGCATATCATGGTCGCTGTAGGGCGGGTTGGTGATGACGTGCCGGAAACTGCAAGGCGGAACGGCGGTGATTTTTTGCCGGATGTCGGCATTAACATAGTGCAGGAAAGCGGAAAAACCGTTGGCTTCGGCGCTGCGGGCGGATAATTCCGCCAGTTCGGGCTGAATTTCTATTCCGGTAATCTGCGGCTGTATTTCCTGAAATCTGGCAGCGAGGCACAAGGAAATGGCGCCGGTTCCCGAGCCGACATCAAGAATTTTGTCGTTTTTTTTAACTTTTTGAACCAGTGAGGACAAAATAACCGCGTCCGTCGAAGCTCGATAGCCGTCAACGGGCTGAAAAATTTTAACCTGCCGGTTCAGCAAATAGTCGTTGGTGTATTCTGCCATTCTGTCCTCCGGCCGAATTGTAACCGAAATTTTGAAAAAATCCAGCAAATAATTGCCTTAATTTGGTTGCAAAGGCGGTACCCTTTGTGTAAACTTCCGGTATTGATTAACTAAAGCAAGGACATTAAGACGATGAAGACTTTAATAGTAATTCCGGCCCGCTACGGCTCAACCCGCTTTCCCGGCAAACCGCTGGCTAAAATTGCCGGCAAGGAAATGCTGCTGCGGGTTTGGGAAAATGCCCAGAAAGCGGCTTCCAAATTTGAGGGCTGTCAGGCCGTGGTTGCGACCGATGATGAGCGGATTATGGATTTTTGCCGCAGCCGCGGCATTGACGCGGTAATGACTTCCGTCAACTGTCCGACGGGAACCGACCGGGTCATCGAAGCGGCGGAAAAAATGCGGGAAATGCCGGAGTTCGTGGTCAATCTGCAAGGAGACAATCCGATTTGTCCGACTTGGTTTGTTGAGGCGGTTATTAACGAATATTACAAAAATGACCGGGTTGAAACGGTAACGCCGGTGGTTAATCTGTCGTGGGAGGAGCTTGACAAACTGCGCGAACATAAAAAAGAAACGCCATTCAGCGGTACAACGGCCGTTTTTAATATGGAAGGGGACGCATTCTATTTTTCCAAAAATATTATTCCGGCAATCCGCAAGGAGGAGAAAGTTCGGGCGGGAATGGAAACTTCACCGGTTTACCGCCAGGTGGGCTTGTACGGTTATCGGCTGGATGTGCTGCGTAAAATAGCCAAGCTGCCGGAAGGCGTTTATGAGAAACTGGAAGGCTTGGAGCAGCTGCGCTGGATTGAAAACGGGATTAAAGTTCGCTGCGTGAAAGTCGATTATCGGAATTACGGCAAAATGGCTTCGCTGTCCGGGGTTGATTCGCCGGAGGATGTCGCCCGGGTAGAGGCTGTTCTTGCCGAATACGGTTTGTAAAATTTTTGTCTCAGACATTTTTTGATTAAGAGGAAGCAATGACAACAAGACTGATTATTGCCCGGCACGGGAATACTTTTACCAAAGACCAGACACCGACCCGCGTGGGCGGTCGGACGGATTTGCCGCTGGTTGAGAGTGAGCGCGGCCGAAATATCGGCAAATATCTGAAATTGAAGGATATGCTGCCTGATGTCGTTTTTGCCGCACCGCTGAAACGGACGATGGAAACCGCCCGTCTGGCCGTGGCGGAGATGGGGCTGCCGCTGGAAGTGCAGGCGGAGGACTGTTTTCGCGAGGTGGATTACGGCCCGGATGAAAACAAGCCCGAGGAAGAGGTTATTGCCAGAGTGGGAGAAGACGCCATTAAACTTTGGAATGAAAGGGCGATTGTTCCCGATGGCTGGAAAGTTGATGTTCCGGCTTTGATCCGTACTTGGGAAAACTGGGCAGAGAAGGTTGCTTCGGCGTATAAGGACAAGACGGTTATGATTGTTTCCAGCAACGGCGTTATTCGCTTTGCTCCCTATATTACCGGCGACTTTGAAACTTTTGCCAAAGAGCATGACATAAAAGTCGGTACCGGCAGCGTTTGCCTTTTTGAAAAGGAAGAGGGAGCTCCCTGGCGCTGTACCGGCTGGAATATCAAACCGGCAAAGGAACTGGAAAATAATTAATCAAGAAAAAGGTTTTCGGATGAAAACCTTTTTCTTTGGATGAATGTCAGCGAATTCCTCCCATTCCCATATCATCCTCTCTACACATATAAAGAGCGCCATATCCGGTTTTTCCGCCATCACAGCAGGAGGTGCATCTGGGGCTGCGAATCGGAGTGATTGGGTTGGAAGGGCATTTATTATTATGGGCGGTGATTTCCGAACGCATCCGCATTCCGAATTGTGAACATGTTTCTCCCATTTTAATCGGGGCAATTGTACTCCAAGTAGTGTAATTGCCTTTACAGCTGTTTCTTAAAAGCGCGAATTGCATTTTGTCGTTGATGTTTTTGTAGTAGCTGTATTGTTGCGAACAGTTATATTCGACAACGCAAGCGTTTCCTGACTGTTTATAGCCCGAGTTACATTTCCACGCAGAACATTTGGATGAACAGTCGGAATAATAAGAAGAACAAGAGGCGTTTGAGGGTATAGAAACAGCATTCTGTTTATGACAGTTGTCCGGATAAGCCACTTCGCACTTTGACTGGCAGTCGCCGTAAACCTGCTGGCAGCCGTAAGGCGCGGAGACAGCATTGCGGTTTCTGCAATTATCGGAATAAGCCTTTTCGCATTTGGAGGAACAGTCGGCAAAATATTTCTCGCAGCCATACGGGGTTTGAACCGCAGTCCGGTTGCGGCAGTTGTCGGCATAGGCTTTCTTGCAGACGCTTCCGCAGGGAGCGGCATAATAAGTTTCACAGCCGTACGGAGTTGAGACGGGATTGGGGCAGACGCAGGTCGCATATCTGGTGCCGCCGTCATCGGTGCAGGCAT